>ERZ778510.431-NODE-431-length-35553-cov-148.038875_pt1 | contig 35553 bp, 50 predicted proteins | sample MGYA00510348_ERZ778510 | MGnify/ENA primary metagenome ERZ778510 (study PRJEB29527, sample SAMN07138969) | mouse gut metagenome | material: feces | host: mouse | place: China:Nanjing | collected 2016-01-25 ... | reverse complement strand
GAAAACATACCCGACAGCAGCTTCTATGCTTTTTGTAAAGTTAGTGCATATGGAGCAGTTTCCCCTTATTATTCTGATCCAGTGCGCCCGCAATCATGGAGGGCAAACTGGAAAAATCCGTCTTCTGGTCTGCAATGCGTTCCATGTACTGATAAGAGAGCCTAAACAGCGGGAGCGTAAATACAATCTTTCCATCCGGATGGTCGTTGAGCAGAAACAGAGAGGTAAACTTCTGGCTGTCCACCCCTGCGTCTTTCAGGAACCGGAACTGCCCGAAATTCTTCATGGCGTAGGAGAGCAGAAGGCTTTCTTCCGTTTTTGTTCCGCTTTGCATAAGGGCACATATGGCAGATATAGCCGCACTTGTAATTCTGAGATAACAGAAAAGCAGGAAACATCCCCGATAATTTTTGGCAGCGGATGGTCGGTGGAAATGATGCTGGACGCCAAAAGCAGGGCATGGAAATCCTTTTCCGTGACGCCCTCCATATGACAGGGAGCTGTTTTCGCGGCAAGCGTGTATAGTTTGTCAGCAGCGTCCTCGCCTCTCACATAACGGTGGCAGGCGGGAAGCCGTAAAGTCTGGTTCAAGGTAACTCCTCCTTTTCGTAAAATTATATTTTTAACAGGATACATTAAGCGTAACGGAGCAGTGAAGGCGAGGCAACCATCAGTAAATACGGCGTTGTCGCAAAGCAGACGGCATAATAACCATCTACGGATTTTTTTATCAGACAGGAAGAAAAATGGAAGGATTACGCGCCCATATATCGAAATGGAAAAAAGTGTTTCGCTGGCGGATTGCGGACGGGAAAAATAACCGCTAGAATAAGAAAAAAATATGGGCAGAATTTTGACTTCTCCTGCTTTTACCGTTTACAATAGAAAAAAAAGGAAGTGGGGGAAGAAGCATGAGATACGAAAATAACGGCATAGAGATACAATACCGGGAATGCCAGATATTGAGGGATGCGGCAAAAGAACTGCTTGCAGACGGCGAAAGCGCAGACATCCTTGTGAACCAGAGGGACAAATGGATTCAGGCAATCCGTGATACAGCGGAAAAATCAGAGGCGAAAAGGAAATTTGCGCTGCCTGCGGCACAGTTTTTGTCCGGCATGGCAGAGGAATATCTGGAGGCAGTGGCTGAGTATACAGCAAGCCTTGTAAAAAAAGGGAAAGGGATTGACATCATGGTTCCGTTTTTCGCATCCAACAACAGATTGGTTCTGCCTGTCAATACACACGCTCCCGTGCGGGATGACGAATGGGAAGCGCAAACAACAGAAAGGGATTGATGTTTTTGGAACGGAAAATATTATTTGGCCTTACCCTTGCAGTCAGCAAGCAGATCAGGGGGGATTTGGAGCGGACGGCCGCAAGGAAAATACCCTGCCTGCAGTCGGTCTGCCGGTACCGCAAGGACGGCATTTACCAGTATGTAAAACAGCAGCCGGAAAATGTTCTGATTATTCTGGAAGAAAACCTGCAGGGGGCAAGCCCTTATACCGCAGAGGAAATCCAGCAGCTTACGGATCTGGGAAACAACCGCATTATTTTTCTGATGGACCGATGCCATTACGGGGACGAATTTGTGCATGCCCTTTATTGCTGCGGTGTATACGACGCGGTGTATCTTGATGAGGTTTCGGCGGATGGCATAATGGGGCTGATAAAGGATGGAAGAAACTGTGCGCAGGCACGGGAATATTATGGGATCTGCACGCTCCGGGATGCGGAGCGGCAGCGCAACCTTGTAAACGAGGAATGTCTGAACGCCTATCTGGAGTGCATTGAAGAAGGACGGGGAACAGAGGAAATCAACGAGCGCTATCGTTTTGCCACAACAAGGCTTGGCGCAGAGGAAAACCGTATTCTTGCGGGAAGCATTACCGCATCGGTGGCAGGCGAGCTTGTAGGGAATGAGCTGTATCAGTTTTATAAAGGTGGTGCCAAGGAAAAACGCCGCTGGTTTCCTAAGAGAAAATCTCCGGTGGTTCAGAATACGGCGGTGTCTTTATCTGAAGATTTTGATGAAATGAAGGATTTTGAACAGGAAACGGAAGAAAAAATATTAGGCACAGGGAATCCGACTGCGGAAATTTCTGAAACAGTAGAAAAGTCCGAACCTGATGCGGAAGATATGTTTGCTATTATGGAACGCTTCCGCATGGTGGCGGCGGCAGACGTGGAAAAATCTACCGCGGATACAAAAGAAATAGATCTGATGATTGTAATGGGGAATTACCTGCGGACTGTTGATGTGTGAAAAAACATTTTTCTGTTCAATACATACAAGCGGGATGAATTTACTGTTTATGTTTCTTTAACAGCTGTTTAATCTGCAGGTTTAAATTTTCCGGCATATGTACTGTATTTTCGCTGCATAATTTTAACCATAAATGCAAATTCTGATATCCGCCAGCATTCCTTTTCGTTTTACCGGGCTGCCTTTCTGCTGTCTGTACCCTGACCTGTACTCTTTTCTGCTCAAAAAGGGGAACTACAATATAATATAAACGGTCATCGGAAAAAGAGAGGTAACCCAATTCCTGTCCTGACTGGTTTTTCAAATATAATTTATGTTGCCTGATTTTGGACGAATAAAGCATTTCGCCCGTTTCTAACGATACCGCTTTATTTGATGGTTCCAGCATGGCGGCAATATAATAAATCTCATCCTTATCATCTTTTTCTTCTTTTGCAAATTCCTTTAATAAAGCGGCTCCGTCGATAAATTGCTGTGCCAAAAGATAAGTAAGCTCCGCCTAAATATGGTTTCGATTTGCCGGCACTGCCTTTGCGCCGGTTGAGGCATCTATTTCATCCAGCAGTTACTTGCTGCAGTAGTAAAGACTGAGCAGGAACAGTGGAAAATCCTCTTCGGCCGTCCATAAATATTTCCCCTCGGCAATACAAAAGCTTCCCAGAACAGTGTCGGCTGCATCTTCCGCATAATGCAGGATTTCACGGCTCCTGTAGGCATTTACATTTACAGGGGCATTCCACGTGCCGCGTCTTTTTTCTTTTGGCTTATTTTTTTCTTCTCCTTCAAGAGCGTACTCACTGCCAGCCGACAGCTTCTTTTTTAATACGGCATAGGCATGATTGATTTCCTGTGCATTGTATCTGTAATTTTCCCCCGCCGTATTTACGTCCGGATGAACCTGCATCATAAGCTGCCGGTATCTTTTTTTCACTTCATTTATTCCGGCTCCCTGCGCAAGTCCGAATATTTTATAGGCTTCTTTTATTCCCATTACATCCGCATTCCTTTGTTTCCTTTTTCCCGTCCATATTCAAAGTATAACGCACAAAATACCAATGCTTCAACAAAAATATCATATTGAAGGGATTTTGGACATTTTTCATTTCCTTGCGCCCGAAACACCGGGCAGATACTTTATCTGAGAAAAGGGCGGTTGCAAACATGGAAAACTTCTATATAATTACCGATGTTATTATTGTTGGAAGTTCGGTCATTGCGAACCGTTCGGGCTAAGAAAATCCCTGGGGACAGGTTGCATGCGGGAAGTATAATACCCGCATATCAGGCTTTATGACCATCTGACGGAATTTCCGGACATATAATTGCTTACTTTATGTGGCAGGGCTATTGGAAAATAGCCTGCCGTTTTTTATGCACAGGGGCGCACAGATGAAATTGTTGCTTATGCAACGTGCGCCCCGCGCGGCGAGCAGGAGAAGATGAATCTCCTCTGCTCGATTACATATCATATTTGAATTATAAGGAGGATTTTAAGAATGAAGAAAATGAATATCAAGGCAAAGTACGGCACAAGAACATGGTGCAAGATCCGAATGCTCCTGCGTGACAAGGCCGGTGAAAGCTATGTGGATACCGGCGTTAAGATTTTGATTGCCGTCGTAATTGGCGCGCTCCTTTTGGCAGGTCTGTACACGCTGTTTGGCGATGTGGTCATGCCGACGCTGACCAGACGGATTACGGAAATGTTCAATTATGCGGGCTGACGGGGATGGCAGTATGGGCAGGAAAGGAGATTCTTTTTGCCGCTCTGCTTATTGGCGCATCTTATTGTGACATTCGCACTAGAAAAGTACCGGACATTTACAGTATTTTACTTGCAGCGACAGCATTGCTGATACCGGACTTTCCAAAATTATGGGGCATCCTGTGCGGATGTCCTTTTTTGCTGGCCGCCCTGACAGTAGGAGGGATTGGCGGGGCTGACATAAAGATTATGGGAGCCGCCGGGATGGTATTAGGTCTGAAACAAGGAATGTTCACCATGATAATCGGGCTTGCTGGTATGCTTGTGTACCATATAATAAGGAAGATATTCTTTCATGGCACAGGAAAAGCAGAACAGGCATATCCCCTTATTCCGTTTTTAACAGCAGGAATGGTGCTGGCTTATCTGACACTCATTCCAACACAGTAATAACAGCATGGCAGGGAATTTACGTCCCTGCCTTTTTTCAGGAAATATTGAAAGAAATTTGGAGGTAAAAGATGAAGATATTTAAAAACCGAATGGTATTGGGAATCACTTGTATTGTCATATCATTACTGATTTGTTTTGCACTCACACCGCTAATCAACATGGGACTGTCAAAGAAAACAACCGTAGTGCGCATGAAGCAGAACGTTTTGGAAGGCGAGCAGCTTACGAGAAGCATGCTGGAGGAAATAGAAGTCGGAAACTATAATATGCCGGAGAATGTATTCCATTCCATCAGCGAAGTGGAAGGACTGTATTTGACGGCAAGTGTATGTACAGGTGACTACCTGTTCCCATCAAAAGTATCCGCTGAAGCAGGGCTGGAAAATACCTATCTGTATCACTTAAATGGGGAAAAGCAGGCTATGTCCATTACCATTGACAAATTCGCACGGGGCCTGTCGGGGAAACTAAAGAGTGGCGACATTGTTTCCGTCATCGCGCCGGATTATCAGGGAAGCAGGCAGACCGTAATCCCGCAGGAGTTGCGGTATGTGGAAGTGATTGCCGTTACTGCCAATTCCGGATATGACGCCAACCTTGAAGACGGAAGGGATGAGGAGGAAAAAGAGCTTCCCTCCACCGTAACCCTTCTGGTGAAGCCGGAGCAGTCGGAAATCCTTGCGGGGCTTGAAGCGGACGGAACCATCCATTTATCTTTGGTGTACCGCGGAACCCCGCAGAACGCGGCACAGTTTATTGAGGCGCAGGATCTCATTTTAGAGGAACTGGAAGCCGCAAAGCAGGCCGAGCTGGAAGGGGAGGACGCCGAGGGGGAAGCTGCCGAAGACGTAAACAGCAAAGAACAAACGGAAAGCGAGGCGGGAAAAGATGCTCAGTCATAACAACAATTCCATATTCCAAAGAACCGAAGCAGCGGCGCCCCCGTCCGGAAACGTGGTTGCTGTCTGGGGAAGTCCCTCGTCGGGCAAAACGACGGTCAGCGTGAAGCTGGCGCATTATCTTGCAAGCCGAAAGAAAAACGTGATCCTTCTGCTGTGCGACATGGTTTCGCCGCCGCTGCCATGCCTGTGCGGTTCCTCTGATCTGATAGAGGAGCATTCGCTTGGAAGCATTTTGGCGGCAGCCCATGTAACACAGGGAATTATCAAGGAAAACTGCATTTTCCATAAAAAGTTCAAATACCTTACCATGCTTGGGATGAAAAAGGGCGAGAATGTGTTTACATACCCGCCCTATACGCAGGTACAGGCAGAGGAACTCATTCGCAATATCCGCATGATGGCGGATTACGTCATCATCGACTGCGGAAGCTACATTGCGTTTGACGTACTCTCCGCCGCGGCACTGATTGAGTCGGACCATGTGCTGCGGCTTGTCACCTGCAACCTCAAATCCATCAGTTATCTGTCATCACAGCTTCCGCTTCTGCAGGACAAGAAATGGGACGCGGACAAGCAGGTGCGGATCGTGTCGGATGTCCGGTCAAATGAGGCGGCAAACTATGTCGAGCAGGTTTTCGGCAAGGTTTCCTATACCTTTCCGCACTGCGCGGAGGTGGAAACACAGGCTTTGGAGGGGCGGCTCTTTCAGGATCTTTCCCAAAAAGACAGCAAAGAGTACAAACTGAGCATTGAGGCGGTCGGAAAGGAGGTCTTTGGCGTATGAGTGAAAACATGACGGATGCCCGGATGCTCTTTTTCTCCCCGGAGGAAGAAAAGGATTTCCAGACAGTCTTAAAGGACGTGCAGGAGTACATCTCCAGCAAATATTCCAACCTGATTCTTGACGGCGACAACGAGGAAGTGAAGCAGCATATCAAGCGCTATATCAGCAAATATGTGATGGATTACAGGATTCAAGTGAAAGGGATGGACGAGGGGGAGCTGATTGACACCCTGTATACGGAGATGGTGGAATTTTCGTTTCTCACAAAGTATATTTTTGGGACAGGGATTGAGGAAATCAATATCAACTCATGGCGCGACATCGAAGTGCAGTATGCCAACGGTACCTGTGAAAAGCTAAAAGAGCATTTCGAGTCGCCGGAACACGCAATTAATGTGGTGCGCCGGATGCTCCATGTATCGGGAATGGTCTTAGACAATGCTAGTCCCGCCGTGCTCGGACACCTGAGCAAGAATATCCGTATTGCGGTCTTAAAAACGCCGCTGGTGGATGAGGATGTCGGCGTGGTGGCATCGATCCGTATTGTCAATCCCCTGTTTCTGGCAAAAGAAGATTTCGTAAAAAGCGGTACGGCAACGGCTGAGAACTGGATTTTTTGTCGGAATGCCTGCGCTACGGCATCAGCATCTGTGTGGCGGGCGCGACAAGTTCCGGGAAGACCACAATCACCGGCTGGCTTTTGGGACGATTCCCGACAGCAAGCGTATCTTTACGATAGAGAACGGAAGCCGGGAGCTGGATCTTGTACGGGAGCATGATGGGGCGGTCTGTAACAGCGTTGTCCATACGCTGACAAGGGCGTCCGAAAATGAGAAGCAGAACATCGCTCAGGATTCCCTGCTGGATATGGCGCTGCGTTTTAACCCGGAGATTATCTGTGTCGGGGAAATGCGCAGCTATGAAGCGTATACGGCGCAGGAAGCGGCGAGGATGGGACATACCGTACTGACCACGATACACGGTAACAGCTGTGAATCTACCTATAGAAGAATGTGTACCCTCTGTAAGCGAAAATATGACATCAAGGATGAAACACTCATGGCGCTCGTAACGGAAGCGTTTCCCATTATCGTATTCACAAAACAGCTTGAAAACAAAAAGAGGAAGGTCATGGAAATCATGGAGTGCGAGCTTCTTCCGGACGGTGGCATGAACTTCCGGACGCTGTACCATTACCATATCAAGGAAAACCGCATGGAAGGGAGCCGTTTTATCATCAGCGGCGACCATGAAAAGGTAAACGGCGTTTCCGAGAGCCTTAAACGCCGCCTTCTGGAAAACGGTATGTCAAAGGAAACCCTTGCGAGAATCACCGGAAAGGGGGACAGGCAATGCTGACACTACAGCTTGCAGCCTGCATCGGCATGATTATGGGCTGCTTTATTTTGTTTGGAATCTCGCTGGAAGACTTTACGGCGGATCTGTTCGGCGGCATCCTTGAGAAACCACGCAATATTCAGGATGCCATTATGGAGGAGACCAACACAAAGAAGATACCCTATATCAAACGGGAGCTTCTTGAAGTGCAGGACATCCTGCAGACAACCGGAAGGGAGAAGCAGTTTCCCCTGCTGTGTACGACATCCTTTGTGCTGTTTGCACTGGGCGCTTCGCTGGCGGTTATGATGGGGAATTTTTTTATGGTGCTGGTCCTTGCGGTAGGATTTTTATTTATCCCGCTTTGGTACATCAAGCTGACGGCACATACCTTTAAAAAGGATATTTCCGCGGAACTTAAAACAGCGCTGTCCATCATTACGACATCGTATCTCAGGAACGAGGATATCCTGACGGCGGTGGAGGAGAGCATTTTTTACCTGAACCCGCCTGTGCAGACAGTCTTTCAGGAATTTGTAACGCGGATACACATGGTAGATCCGGATATCGAGAGCGCGCTGCGGGATCTGAAAACCAAAATCCGCAACGATACCTTTGAGGAGTGGTGCGACGCACTGCAGGAGTGCCAGGTTGACAGGAGTTTAAAAACAATCCTGACGCCGATTGTGGCAAAGCTGTCGGATATGCGCCTTGTCAATGCGGCTCTGGAATACATGATATACGAGCCGCAGAAAGAATTTATTACAATGGTCGTGCTTGTCGTTTCAAATATACCGCTGCTGTATTTTCTGAACAAGGACTGGTTTGAGACGCTGACGGCAACGACAATGGGGCAGTCCTGTTATCAAGGCATCTGCCCATGAACCCGCACAAGAAGGCACGGCTGACCGCCACCCTGCGGGCCGCCGGCATGGACACTTCCCCGGAGGTGTATACCTCGTACGCCATTGTAAAGGCAGGGACGCTCTTAATCGGCGTCATTCTCTGTCTTGCAATCTTCCCGCTGGCGTCCATTATGGTGCTGATGGCGGCGCTGACGACCTATTTTAAGGAAATTGAAACAGCGGACAAAAAACTGCGTGCCAAGAGGGAGGTGATTGAGGACGAACTGTCGCGTTTTGCATCAACCGTTGAACAGGAGTTAAAAAACAGCAGGGATGTACTGTCGATTCTGGAAAATTACAAAAAGAACGCCGGGGAAGAATTTGCAAAGGAACTGGATATTGTATGCGCCGATATGCGCTCCTCCAGTTACGAAGCAGCACTGACACGGTTTGAGGCAAGGTTAAATTCCCCGCAGCTCTCGGATATTGTACACGGCCTGATCGGCGTACTGAGGGGCGATGACAACGCCGTATATTTCCAAATGCTTGTGCATGACTTTAAACAGATCGAAATCCAGAGACTAAAGACAAAGGCACAGAAAATACCGCCTAAAATACAGAAATATTCGTTTCTCATGCTGATGTGCTTCCTAATTACCTATATCCTTATCATTGGCTTTGAGATCATAAAGTCCACGGGAAGCATGATGTAAGGAGGGATGAGCTTGAAAAAATGGAAAGAAATATGGAAAGGACAGCGGGGAGAGGGATATATCGACACGGCCGTTTTGGTATTATGCGCCATGCTGGTGATTGCGATTGCCGTCCGGGTTTACCCGGTATATATCACCAAGCTGCAGCTGGATAACTTCGCCGACGAACTGATACGGGAAATGGAAATCGCAGGATGCGTCGGTACGGAAACATCCGAAAGGGAAAGGGCATTGCAGGAAAAAACGGGGATTGCGCCGTCCGTTTCATGGTCAAAAACCGGAAATATCCAGTTGAACGAGGAAGTGACGGTCACACTGACGCTTGATCGGAATATTGGTCTGTTCGGGGGATTTGGTTCGTTTCCCATGCGGCTGACTGCCATGGCAAGCGGGAAAAGCGAGGTGTACCACCGATGAGAAAAAAATGGAAGAAAATGATGAAGAACTGCTCCGGGGAAGGATATCCCCTTGCGGCGGCTGTCACACTGGCGCTTCTCATGCTGATCCTGATTATTACCCAGTATGCGCACCTTCTGATTATAGCGTCAGGGGTAAAGGATGCCATGCAGAAAGCGGTCATATCCACCGTAAATGACAATTATGCGGATATATACCATGCGGTAAGGGAAGGATATGCAGCAGGATACCAGCCGATGGGTGACGGCTCCTTTGAGGAAAGCCTTGACTACGGCGACATTTACGGCAGGCTGGATGAACTTCTTGGTCTGCAGTCGGACGGGGAATGCCATGCGCGCATATCGGAGCGGGGTGTCCTCGAATATCAGTTAAAAGACCTTCAGATCCAGATACATAACAACGGACTTGCATCCGGGGAACGGGAAAACTTTGAAATAACCGCGACCATCCGTCTGGAGGTACCGGTCAGCTTTATTTAGAAAGTGCTTCCCGCCATGCAGATTACGGTGCAGACAAAGGCTGCTTACACGCCAAAATTCTAATAAAATTTCGCGTAAAAAAAATCGGCTAAAAATTGGACTTTTGAATGGAACCTATATTACAATGATAAAAAGACAAGAAAGAGGAATTTATTATGAAAAAGAAATGGAATGAAAAAACAAAGAAAACTGCGGTAATCGCTTCACTAACTGCCGTTGGAGTCATCGCGATTGCGGGAATATCCCTCTGCATTTACAAGGATGCGCCGCAAAAGGCGGAGATCGCCGAGGCAGAAGTATCAGAGGATATGGTAGAGATACCAGAAAATGACCTGACTGTTCCCGCCACAGAAGATACGAAAGCTCAGGAAGCGGAGCAGGTAGTCGTTTCCACGGAAATCTCAAAGGAAGCAGAAACAGAGGACGCCCAGGTACAGTCCATCCAGCCGACACCGGTAAAAACGGAAGACCAGAAGCCGGCAGAGGCTTCCACGGAAACGGACAAAAAGACAGGAGACGATCAGGGAAGCAAGCCACAGGACACAGTAAAACAGGAACCGCAGCAGTCGCAGACAGAACAGCCCCCTGAAAACAGCGATTCACCGCAACATGGAGAAATACGGGGTGATAAAATGTATGTAGATGGATTTGACTGGATTGATTACAACGGCGGTGGAACTGTGGTGATACCGGCAGATGATATTTATGAAAACGGAAATAAAATCGGAATTATGGATTAACAGGAAAGGGCATCGCTTCGGCGGTGCCTTTTTCGGAAAGGAGTAACTATTTTGCGAATTGCAAGACGGGCAGGCGCCATTTTGATGGCAGCGCTGCTTTTTTTAATGTTCTTGTTACAAAACCAGCCCGTTCATGCGGCCGGTGAGGGAAATATGGATGGTGGCGGCGGTGGCTTCGGGGACGGAAGCAGTACAAATAAATGGGTGAATGGGGATGACGGCGTTCGCGTAACAGTCGTAAATGCGTCGGACGGATCAGCAGTGTCCGCATCCGTGGATTTGACAAACAGAACCCCCACGGATATCGTCATACATTTTACAAAGACCTGTAAAACATCATACAGGGCGGGCGCATCCCTTACACCAAATTCTGGAACATATGTCTGCTACCGGCCAACCCAGTCATTACCCACAATTATCAGCTCATCCACGGGAGGAAGCCGTATTGAGCTGATTAAAAGATATTTTACAGATGAGCAGGTACTCCGCGGGATATGCGGTTACTGTGGATTTAACTTTGACACGCTCATAAGCGGCGACTACAAGCTGTTAGTTGAGCCGCTTGCATTTGTAACATTTCAAGGGAAACGCACCGCAATGACTGCAACGGAAGCCGCCCTGTATGACCGTCTGCTCGGCGGAACCATGCAGCGGAAAATGCCTTCCCTGTCGCATAAAAACCTTTCCCTGTCCATTTTTTGGAAACCTCCGATTTAGGATTTCCGGCATGGTCAGGATCAAGGACGGAGCGGGTGACAAACGAGAGCATCATAGAGGCTGGTGTCGGCATTGTCCGCTTTAACGAGCAAGTCACGCCGGAGGTTGAAACGGTGGATTATGAATACCGGGTCAACACGGATGTGATTACCGCGGTATCAGTCAGAGGCGGCCAGTCCGATCCGGATCATCCGGTCAATGTGACATTCCAAATCGACGGCGCTTCGTATACCGTACAAAACATATACTATCCCGAAGGCAGGGAACAGCTTGTGTGGGTTAGATGGCACACGCCGCCGACACCGCAGATTATTACCATATCGGTAACGGCAACCGGAAGCGGCAGCCCGGCAAAGGGTACGCTCGTGGCCAAAATTGTGGATTTGGACGGACATGATCCTCCGAATCCGGTTGCGGATGACAGGAATGATTCCTATTCTGCAACATCCGTACCGTCAAACACGGAAAAGACTGCCGCGCACTGGAGCATCTGGCGCCCATGGTGGCAGGAACACTGGGTAGAACATACAGTTTCCCACAATGGAGACTGCACGGAGGACTGTACCAGCAGCCACAGCACATGGGAGGATGAGGGCTGGTGGGAATTTGACATTGATTATTATTCGGCTTCTTTTAGTGCAGACATGGATCTCACACCGGATGAAAAATCACTGACGGCATCCGCAACCACCATCAAGAGCGGTTACGGCGTCAATATCAGAGTAAATGCTTCTGCCAGTGCGTCCCAAGCCTCCGCAGTTACGAAGCCGCAAACAGCCGTCAGCTATTTCCCGAAATTTTATTATGAAACATACTGGCGGTTACTGGAGAGGACGTCTAGCGGTATGAATGCAACCTTCCAGTTTAAACAGAATGAGTATTCGACATATGACCGCCGGACACACTTTACGCCAATTTGGATGAAAGACGGCAGCTATACGGTCTATACCTATGTAATCGACTGCTGGACACCCGATGGGATGCTCTGCCAAAACCTGACGGACAGCGTAAGCATATCCGGCGATTTGTGGAAGGACTGGCATATCGCGCCTAAAAAATAGAGGGGCAGAGGCATGGAACGGTTCGAGTCCGTTCAGCCCCTTTTCGTGTAGCCATACACGGACAAAAAAATATTATGAAAAAGGAGAGTAAAAATTATGGCAATGGCAGCAACAGGAGAAATGATGAGAGGAACCGTAAAGTGGTTCGATGTAAGAAAGGGATTCGGGTTTATCACGGATGAGGACGGTGTGGACTGGTATGTCCACTTTTCCAATATCATTATGGAGGGCTTCAAGAAGCTCCGTCCCGGACAGAACGTATCCTTTACCGCAGAGGATGATGAGCATGGGAGATCTGCGGCAAAAGACGTCACAATTTTGGAGGAGGAAAACTAAATGAAGGCAAAAGTCATTATCATCAGTCTGTTTGTAGGCGCGGCGACCGCTATCGCTTTTGCGGTCAGCAGAAAAAGAAGAAAAACATATGCGTAATAATCTGTGTATTCCCCAGCTTCGGCCGGGGGTTTTTTCTTTTTTTATGCATAGGGGCAAAAAGAAAATCAGCAGTTCCATCTGGAATTTCTTTACTTTTCCAGTATTCTGTATTATAATAGGAAAGAACTTATTTTTATTATTTATGTGCCAAGTAAACGGCACAGGGTATGAAATTCCTGGGAACAGGTTTTGACTGCCATAATTTCACAGGACTGCATATCGCACTTGGGATTATTCTCAGGTGCTTTTTTATGCAAATTTTTATAAACGGAGGTGTTTATGTAAAAAGGAAACAATGAAAAAACGTATTAGCTTATGTCAGCGTGGCAGCAAAAGCTGTACGCAAAATCAAAAAAAGGAGGAAAAAAGGGATTGGAAATCAGAGTGAAAATTCACGCAACACAACAGGAATTATCTGAAGTTTTCAAGTTCGATGAAGTTTTAAACATCCGGTTTTACGAAAAGATTGATGGCGAAAACCTTTATAAAGCTATCATCCGAATTCCGGAATGCGACATCAGGGAAACGAACCACTCTGTTACATTAAAAAGTCTCAAACAAAAGGTCGTCAAAGCGTGTGAAGACACATTTCCCATTCAGAGCATGGTTCTATTTACAAATGGTGCTTCCAGAATAATATACGCAAGTACACCATACTGGGAAGCAGAATACGCAAAAATATATGCAATGTATTTTAAAACAAGCGTTATGCACATGGAACGGCTGAAGGGAAACAATATGGAAAATTTACTTTACACGCCCAAACTTCCAAAGGGATTTGAGGAAGAAAAATTTAATGTAGATGAGTGACTGCAGATAGTAGAGGAAAACGAGAAAAGAATCCGGGAACTTGATGAAAAGGCAAAGGCACAAGGGTCTATTCTCTATCGCTTTTTGCATGAGCCTGTAGTAGACGGAATTGGCGTTTACCAAATCATAAAGGTCAACAAAAAAAGCTGCCAGATCCGGTATTGTTCAACCAACGGATTTAATGAATATCTGGTACGGCAATGGGGCGAAACGGCAACCGTGCCCATGCAGTATGTATTAAACACCATCGGAGGACGCACATTATGAAACACTGCATATCAATCATTGAGGTTCTGGTAAAGACCGTCATCGTCGAAACAAACGAAACCGGCGCGGAAAGTCTGGCAAAAGCAATCGCCTGCGTAAAAAAGCCTACAATGACCAGGAGATTGTCCTTTGCGCAGATGACATTGCGCCAAATCCGACAACAGGAGAGCCTGCCTATTTTGACGAGGCAGACTGGATTGAGCCGGAAGAAATCATGCAAAAGGAAGCCGATTTCACTCTATGAAAAAGGGTTCCTTTTTGCTATAATGGTTTTATTAATGTAAAGAAACCATCCATAAATTGATTTTATGACGATAAAGGAAAAGGAATTATTTATGTATCTGAAACGCAAAATATATCAGAAGCTGCTTTCGTGGAAAGCGGAGAGCAATTTAACATTAGAGGTGACAGGTGCAAGGCAGGTCGGCAAGACCTATATCATCCAGAAATTTGCCAAAGAAAACTTTGACGCCGCCGTATACATCAATATGCTGGAGGCATCCGGACAGGAATTTCTAAAGTGCATCCAAAAGGCAAACGAGTGGGAACCCGGAACCGAAAGGCCAAAACAGCCGCTCCATAAGGCTTTGTCGCTATACGAGCCTTCTTTTCAGGACAGGGAAGAAACCGTTATCATCATTGATGAAATACAGGAATCCCCGACGGTTTACAACCTGATCCGCGAACTTACAACTTTCGGACTGCATGAAGCGTATGCGGGAATGGGATTGTACAGAACGCAGCATTCGGAGGAGCTTGCAAGACTGTCAGAACTTTTTGAGCTCTATTTAGAAATCGACGGTTATCCCGCCGTGGTAACGGAATACCTTGAAACAAAGTCAAAGGAAAAGAGCCGGGAAAAACTGGAAGACGTCATCTACCTGTTCTGCACGGAGTCCACAAGATACTTTGAGGATATCCTTGATATGGCGGTATATGACAACATTTTCTGCTGTGTCGCCCGTATCCTTGCAAGGGAGAAAAAGGGGCTGGATAAGGATAATTTCAGCGAAAGCCTGCAAAAGCTGGTCGTGCATGATTACGACAGCAACATCAGCAAGTCCGTGTGCAACCGTGCCATTATGTGGCTGCAGAGCGCCGGCATCCTTGATTTCGCCGGTAAGATAAGCGAATGCAGGGTTATGGATTTTAAGGGAAGATGCTGCTGTTATTTTACGGATCTCGGACTGGCATATTATTTCTTCCGCAAAATCGGCGCATCCTCATCTGATATGCAGGGGATGCTGCACGAAAACTTTGTATTTTTGGAGCTGCGCCGCAGAGCAGAGCGATTAAAGGAAATCGCGCTGGAAACACCAGCGTTTGCAACCTACAAAGGCGGGGAGATTGACTTCCTTGTAAAAAGTCTTCTTGGTAAGGAAAGCCTCTATGCACTAGAGGTAAAAAGCGGGAAGAACACCGCGCCGACAGGACTAAAAGCGCTGGAAGATGGGAAAGTGGATTATCTGCTTCTTTTAAAGGGCAATACACAGGGAGGACAGGCGGGGAATGTATTTACCATTCCTGTTTTTCTGTTCCAGAAATTTGAATTTACCCTGTAAGATTTATTCTGCGGGGATAAAAGAAAGGAGCAGCCATGCAGAAGGATTTGGAACGCAAGGCATATGACAGGATGAAAGAATGGAAGAAATCAGCGCGCCATTCCACATTGGAAATATCCGGCGCGCGTCAGGTCGGCAAGACGTATCTTGTGAACAAATTTGCCGATACGGAATACCGGCAGAAAATCTATATCAACCTGCTGGAATTTTCCGGAGAGCTGTTTTTAGAAAAGTACCATGAGCTGCGCGGGCAGATCAAAGGCGGATACCAGTGCGAAAACCCGGTGCTTGAACTTATCCGGCAGTATGAGCCGGATTTCCAGGATTCCAAAAACACAATCGTCATCATCGACGAAGTTCAGGAATCGGCGGAGATTTACAACCGCATCCGGGAATTTACAAGGAATCTGGAAAGCGATTTTATCGTTACCGGAAGCTATTTTGGACGGATACTGGATAAAGGATTTAAATATTCGGCGGGCGACCTTGACTCTTTGGAGATCCATACGTTGGATTTTGAGGAATTTTTAACAACGCTGGATAAACATGACCTGTACGAGAATATGGATTTGTGCGGCGGCAGTGATGCAGCCGTATATCAGGAGCTGCAAAAACTCTATGAAGATTACTGTAAAATCGGCGGGTATCCAAGTGTTGTACTACAGTATCTGGAAAACACATCTTTGGAGGACTGTCAGACACAATTACTGAAAATCATCCGGCTTTTTACCAATGAAAGCAAACGCTACTTTGATGACATTCTGGATGATGCGGTCTACGACAACATGTTTTCCGGTGTCGCAAGGATACTCGCAAAGGAAAAGAAGGGATTTGGCAAGGACAGCTTCAGCAAGGAACTGCAGGGCATTGTTGTAAAAGACTACTCCAGCAATATTTCCAAGGCATCCGTGAACCGTGCCGTCAACTGGCTTTACAGCTCCGGCATTATCGGATTTGCCGGAAAACTGCCGGAATGCAATATCATGGATTTCAAGGCGAAGACAAGGTGCTATTTTTCAGACATCGGCCTGACAAACTATTTCCTGACAAAAATCGGGTGCCCGAAGGAAACAGCGGCGGGCATCATCAACGAAAATTTCGTATACCTTGACTTAAAGCGGCGCACGGTCCATCCCAGTGAGATTGCGCTGGAAACGCCGGCATTTGCCACATTGGGCGCAGGTGAGATTGATTTCTATGTAAAGGCAATCCAATCACAGAGAACGTATGCCCTTGAAGTAAAGACAGGCAAAAATGCCGGGAAGACAGCCAGCGCCGCCATTGAGAGCAAAAAGGCGGATTATCTGCTGTACGCCAAGAGCAGTACCAACGGCGGAAGGGCAGGCAATATCATCACCATCCCGATTTACGGGATTTCAAAGTTTATGTTTTAAAATTAAATAAGGTAACTGTACGCAATGAGCCACTCCATAACGGGGTGGTTTTTTTGCGGAATTTTTAGAAGGAGGATAAAAAGACTATGAGAAAAGCAAACGACATCACGAAATGGGAAAATGTAAAAGGGCGCATATTCCTGCATTTGGTAAATTACGAGCGGCACAAGACGGATCTGGCGGATAATGCATATATTCCGTTTCTTGATCTTGCAATCCTTTTTTACTGCAACATAAGGCAAGCGGGACTTGACGGCTTTTATGTCAAAAAGAAGCATTTATCCATTTGGGAGCAGAACATCAAAAGTGTTTTGCAGACTGCAGCGAAAAATACCTTCTCTTTCAGACAATGTATATTATTTTGACCGAGAAAGATATGAGATCGGCATGGCAATTCCCATACAGACGTTTCTTAACGACAGCACAACGGAAGGATGCGTATGACCGTATTCCCTACCCAATTAGAAAGGAGGCTGAGTATGCCAGATACGCTATGGATTGTACTGGGGGGTGGGAGAATTCTCTCAATGCACGGGGCAGAGCCTGACTTTTATACGCAGGGCTGCGACGCGGCCATTGACTACACCCTGTTCGACCAGTTTTGTGAAGAAATTGACGGCGGCCAGATGGATTACTGTTCAGAGGAAAAGCAATATGGACATATCAGGGACGCCATTCCGGATCTGCTGGAGTTTGCGCTTTCATTGAACGGCGCGGGTACGCCAAATTATTATTTTATCTGAGAGGAGAACTTTATAGGATGGATTATAAAGATTTTGAAAATTTAAATTACCTTGGATCGGAGGACACCTTTCGGTTCGGGTGTGACTGCTGCGGCGAGTGCTACAAATACAGAGGGGATATCCTGTTAAACGCCTATGATATCATACGCCTGCAGGAATACCTTGACATCTCGTTTCAGGAACTGCTCTTTACCTACTGCGAGCTGTATATTGGAAATACTTCCGGGCTTCCCAGTGTACGGTTAAGGACAGATGCAAGGTGCCCTTTCCTTCTCCATAAAAAATGTTACGTGCAGGATGCAAAGCCTGCCGTCTGCGTCCTTTTTCCGTTAGGCAGGATATACGACGGGGAGCAGGTCCGCTACTTCCTCCAGGAAGGCAAATGCGGAACAGGCATGGAGGAACATACACTACAGGAATGGCTGGAGCCCCTTGGCTCTGAAAGCGAAAAATACTGCATTCTTTGGGGCAGTCTTCTAAAGGAGGGCGTAATGGCCATGAAGCAGATAAAGGAAGAAAACGGTGACCTGGTAGAAGCCATCCAGGACCTCATGGTTACTCTGATGTATGACAGCTATGATAGCAAAGAAGATCCCGCACGACAGATACAGGAACGTATCGATATAGCCAGGGAACTTCCAAAGAAGGTATCCGAACTTTCCGCAACGGGAAAAGCAAAGATAGCGATCGCCATTAAAGAAAGGGCGTGATCAGATGCAGGGCGGGGGACCATATGAAGTATCAACCTGTCCAAAATGCGGAAGCCTCATGTGGAACGGACAGTGCGAAAACGTAGACTGCGGCTACCACTGGCATCCGATGGAGGATGGGGACGAGGAGGAAGATGACGAAGAATGATGATTTTAGCAGTTTTAAACGTGGATAAAGAAAAGCTGACTGTAACCGGTCACAGCTTCGAGGATGAAATGGGATGGCTGGCGCAGTCCGGCATTACATTAAGCAGTTATACGAAAGCGGATAAGTGTAATTTATACGAATATGCCGCATTTGCATGGGATACAGAAAAGGAGGAATACGTCCAAATATGACGGACAGTCGCGACAATACCATTATGCCAAAACAGGCTCCGGGAACGCATCAATAAGGGACTATTGGCATCCTGCATTGATTCCGGGAACATCGTTTTTAAGAAAAGGCTCGTATCCGAATATTATAGTGACTGGGAGGTTTTTGAATAGGCAGTACGCCATTTTGTGCAGACAACTACGCACTATGAGAATAGCAGGTCAGAAGCCAACTGATTTTTTCGGCCTCGGCGGTGCGCTGCCATATTCAAGTCGATTTTATTATTTTTTATCAGGAAGAAAGGGGAAAGTAAGGGGAACCGCACGGAAAAACGGGAAGGGAAGCGCAGAGGAAAAGGCTGCTTCATTCCCATAGTGCATAGTTGCTTACACTTTCCCTGTTTTTTCTTCCGAAAAGAGAGGAGGTGCCCTAAATGGAAGGAGCAGAAACAGGCGGTTTTTCACCCTATTTAAGCGCCAAATTCATTACAATCTTAAAGAGGTACTATTCAGAAAAGATACAGGAAGCACGGACAGCGCAGCAGTACACTTACGTTTTTAACGCTTTATGTGATTTTGCCCAGTGTGATTTCCTTGATATTACGCAGGAAACAATCAAGGCTTATTTCAACAGCCGGATCAGCGTAATGAAATCAACGGATTACAGCCTGAGCGTGCTGCGTGCCGTAGCCCGCTACATGGATGAGAATGCGGACATTCTGGAAATCCGGCCGGAATACCTGAATCTTTTTTCTGTGGTTGACGTCACATTCCCGGATATGCAGTTTCGCCCTGAAGACCTGCCGGAACTTTCCAGTATTGACAGGGTTCTCGCCTATTTTAAGTCCGAGGGTGATATGACGGGTTTTTTATCCTGTGCCATGGTGCTATGCTCGACGCTTACCACGAATGAGCTTGTGAGCCTAAAACGGGATATGCTCCTGCAGGATGCTAACGGCAATTTCGGAATCCGTTTAAGACTCACAGACCACGCCTACCGTTTTGTGAAACTGCCGGAGGACATTGTAACGCTGATCGAGAAGTATGCCTTGCAGCGGACGGATAGCCAGCCCTATTTTTTCCTAAACAAAAAAGGAAAGGCAGCCAGCGCAAGAGCGCTGCAGAACCAGCTCCATGAAGCATGCACCGCCTACGGCGTAAAACCGTTTACCTACAACGACCTGCGCATCGTAAGCCAGGCGCTGATGATAAAGGACGGCGCGCCGCTTGATAAGGTCGCGGAGCACATAAATGTAAAAACCATGAACTGGTTTTTCCGTTATGACAGAGTAGTGGAAAGCCTGTCGGATTCGCTGGTTGACTACACGCATTTAAAAGTCGTGTGGTAATGAATAATTTTACCAATCGCCTATTATAAAAGGAGACAGCAAAAATATGAAGAAAAAGACAGGAAAAACGGCAGCGGAAAAAGTGAAGATGAACCAACGGATGACGGAAAGGATTCAGTGGATCAACAAGCAGACCTGCTGGTATCTGATGCAGCTCCTGAATCTGGACATGGATGAGGCAAAAAAAGAATTTCCGCGAGATGCTAAAATTTTAAAAGAAGTATCTAAGGCTGCCACGGCGATACTCAAAAAGCATGGATACAAGATATGCAGCCCGTATATAACCACATCAGAAACGGGCAGGCAGTACCTCTGCACGCCTTCTAACTGCGGATGTGAAAGCTGCAGCCGACAGGATGAATTTATGGAAAAGGAACGGCTTTTTTCCAGTATCGAAAACGCCATCGCGCTTAGCGGTTTAAAGGTACTGGACGGAGATAACGACTGCATTCTCGTAAGGGCAGACGGCACGGACATGGATTTTGAGATCCACATCAACCGACTTGCAAGATAGAGGGCTGCGTCACAACCAAAAAAAGAGGAAAAAAATGAACAAACCAATGACAACGGCAGAGCTGTTTGAAAAGATTTGCGACATATTAAAAGAAAAGGGGTTATATCCGGATATTCTGGATTATGCGCTTGCGGAAAGTACGCCAAAACCGATTACAACTTATGAATACAGCTTCAGAAACAATCTGGACTATGGCGGCAGCAAAGGGATTTATCTGGATTTATGGATTGAAACGGACACAGATGACGGGACAAAACGGGATAAGATGAGAACCTTTAAGACGCTTGAAACCAGTGGGGATGCCATGCACATCATGGCTAATCTTCTTGCAGATTTTATCGTCGAAGAAAGCGCCTACGTCAATGCCCATCTTGATGATTTTTGTTGGGAGGGTGTAAAAGTGAGTGCTTTTGACGGCGATGAAAAGGAACTTGGCTGGTATTATACGTGTAGAGACATGGAAAATGCCTTAAAAAAGAAAGACGAACTCCTGCAAAAATATCCGCGCATTTTAATCCGGGATAATGCGACCAGGGAAGAAAAGAGTTATACGACCTGATTCCCTTGTCGATACATACGAAAATGTATCTATGAGGCTGCACCCAGATTTTGACTTGGGTGCTTTTCTTATATGCATGGATGTGGAAAATGAACTATACAGTTTTGGCTTTTTAGCTTGAACATGGCAGAAATTTTCCTATACGTGTCATGGAAAGGGGCATTATGAATTATGCAAATATTGATATGGAAAAAACAGGGCAGCTTCTGAAAACAACAATTCAGGAAGCAGGATTCAATGTAAGATACGTACAAGAGTACCTTCATTTATCCTGTCCGCAGCCGGTTTACAGATGGTATAAAGGTCAGATGCTTCCATCACTGGATCATTTCTATTCGCTGAGTATTCTGCTTAACAAACATATAGAAGATCTGATTGTCCGGAAAAATCCGTGAGGAAAATTATTAATTATTTTCACGCCTAAAACGGATTGGTAAATATCGACTTAATATTTCATGGGCAGAATGATTGATATTGTTGCACAGGTTAGGTATAATAAAAATAGCGCAACAGGGATTTGGGCGAATTAAGAAAAGCCTACTATTGTAAGCATACACAGAAGAAAGGAAGATAAAATGGCAGATACGAATTTAGCACAGGCGGTTGAAGCGGCAAATGCTTCAAGCTCCTATGACACAAACATAAAATTCCTGCTCGCAGACAAACAAATACTGGCACGGATTCTAAAGTATGCTGTTTCGGAATTTAAGGATATGGCAATCGAGGATATCATGGTCAGTATCGGAGAAGATATTGAAATCGAAACGAGACCGCTAGATGCAGGGCTTTCAAATCTGGGACGCGTAAACACAGACAACACGGAGGATAGTATCCCCGGAGAAGGAAAAATTGTCTTCGATATCCGTTTTACGGCATATCATATTGAAACGGAAATGAAGTTTCTGATAAATTTAGAGGCTCAACGTTCGTCAGATCCCGCTAAATTAGGGTATCATTTAGAGAACAGAATTATATTTTATCTTGCTCGAATGATTTCCGCGCAGAAACAGACTGAATTTTTCCACAGTGATTACGATAATTTGAAAAAAGTCCGTAGCATATGGCTTTGTTTGAGCAACAGCGAAGACGGTGATTCCATTGAAGAGATTAGCCTTAAAAGGAATACCGTTTTTGGAAGTAAGAAAAATAAGTATGACATGGATCTGATACGAGGCATCATCATCAACGTAAGAATTGGAAAAAACATAAAGGATTCCCAAAATACATTGATTTCCATGTTGGAGAAGCTGCTTTCCGAAATAAGCGTGGAAGAGAAGAAGCGTATACTTACAGAGGAATTTGGAATGATAATGACAACCGAACTGGAAGGGAGGATGCAGACTATGTGTAATTGGTCGGAAGCTATTTTGGAGAGAGGTATGGAAAAAGAGCGCCTTAACGCTATTGAAAGAATGATTCAGGCTGGCGCCACAAAAGAACAAATTTTATCTTTTGGCTATACTGAAAAAGAATTTACTGAAGTAGAAAGTGCTTTATGCGCAAATGCATAGGTGATAATTGTGCGCTTGTCCAATGCTCCGATTACTCCTACTGTGTCAGTTCGTCAATCCTTTTAAAGATTGTCTGATATCTCGCTTCTTACGATCACAGAAATACGAAAATGTGCAGAAAGGTGTAGGTGATATGATGAGAGGAGCATTGATTGAAACAGAAGCAAGAACCATTTTAAATCAGGGAAGGAATGAAATGAAGAAAAAAGCAGCTATCAAGATGCTAAATATGGGAAAGCTGACAATTGAGGAAATTGCAGAATGCTCTGAACTCAGTGTGGCAGAAGTAGAACAGCTTGCAGAACTTCAAACCGTATAGGTAAAAATGAGGATTTGAACTGTAACGATTTTTGTTAGGTATGCTAATCGTTCAAAAGCCTAGGAAATTACAACCGAACTGGAAGGGAAGGGAGGATGCAGACTATGTGTAATTGATCGGAGGCTATTTTGGAAAGAGGTATAGAAACAGAGCGGATTAACGCTATTGCAAGAATGATTCAGGCTGGTTTTACAAAGGAACAGATTACGTCTTGCGGCTATACTGAAAAAGAATTTACAGAAGCAGAAAATGCTTTATGTACAAATGCTTAGTTGAAGGCTATTTAGTGAACACTGTAACCGTAAATAATATGTCATCGAGTCGCACCTGGGCTTATGCTCAGGTGTTTTTTTATATTCCCAATTACAAAATTCACTTTTCATGGCTTCTGATGAAGGAACGCGCAATTCAAAAAAAGGAGGAACAGGACATGGTATTAAACGACATATTACACAAGTATGGCACAATAACCATATACAGCAAGAACGGCGGAGCCGTCTATCCTTGGGATCGTAAACTGTTGAAGCATTATAAAGACCGTCCGATTCTCCATGTATGGGTTAATCCGGTTGACGTGCACGCATATGTCAAAATAGGTTAAAAACATTTCAGGATTTATTTTGAAAAAATGTAAAAAAGGAGCTTCCTGTATAATTCAAATATAAGGAATTCCAAGAAGGGTGGTTGATAAAAAGATACCTCAGAGTAAAATAAGATTACTGACTTAGCGGGTTAGTAAAAATCTTATTGAACAGAGAGGTATCCAAGATGAATTGTAACACACAAAACGCAAAAATTGCATCCATAACTGAAAAAACTTTGATTGTAGGAATTGATGTGGGAAGCGGGACCCATTATGCCAGGGCATTTGACTGGCGCAACTACGAGTACACAAAGAAGCCGCTGGAGTTCAGCAATACAGAGGCCGGCTTCCAGGCACTCAAGTCATGGATGGAGGAGATTGCAGACAAGCACGGCAAGACCGCTGTGATTCCGGGAATGGATCCGACGGGCCACTACTGGTTCGCCTTGGGGAAATTCCTTCAGGACAACGGCATGAGGCCGGTGCATGTGAATCCCCATCATGTGAAGAAGTCGAAGGAGCTGGATGACAACAATCCCAACAAGAACGACCGAAAGGATCCCAAGCCGATCGCCGCGCTTGTTAACGAGGGGAGGTTCTCTTACCCTTACATGCCGTCCGGCATCTATGCGGAGATCAGGAGCCTGTCGAACCTGCGCTTCCAGACGCAGGAGGAGCTCACAAGGATCAAGAACCGGCTGGCGAGATGGTTTTCCATCTACTTTCCCGAATATAAGGGCGTTTACGGGGATTTAAAGGCAGTAAGCGGGAGGATGGTGGTGAAGGCCGCACCGCTGCCGGAAGACATCATAAGGCTGGGTGCGGAAGGCGTGAACCAGCTCTGGAGGGACGCGAAGCTGAGGGGCGCCGGGATGAAGAGGGCAAAGACCCTGGTATCGGCTGCGGAGCACAGCGTTGGAAGCAGGGAAGCAGCGGAGACGGCGCGGATGGAGCTGAAAAATCTGCTGGACGACATGGATGTATATGCGTCAAGACTGGAGGAGCTGCTCCGGAGAATAGAAGAAAAGCTGAAGGAGATCCCGTATATAGATAATCTGCTGGCGATCAAGGGGATCGGGATGGTGACGGTCAGCGGCTTTATCGCAGAGGTGGGGGACATTGGACGTTTTGACAACCCCAGACAGCTGCAGAAGCTGGCAGGGTACGCCATCGTGGCAAACGATTCGGGTAAGCATAACGGAGAAAGCCGCATCAGCTACCGGGGGCGGAAACGGCTGAGGTATGTGCTGTACGAGGCGGCCATATCGCTGGTGGGAAAGAATGCGGAGTTCCGTCAGATACACGAGTATTACCGGACGCGAAAGGAAAACCCGCTGAAAAAGATGCAGTCAGTGGTAGCGGTGGCATGTAAGGTGTTGAGGATATTTTACGCGGTCCTTACCAAAGGTATCCAGTATGATCCTAAGAAGCTGCTGGACGACATCCGGAGACCGCAGGTGCAGGCAGCATAAGTAAAAGATTCAGGGAATTACCAACCTGCCACAGCCGGATTGAGTGTTTGAACATCTGTCGGTATCAAATGCTGAATCCAGCTGTGACAGAAGCTGGAAAGTATGGAGGATGTATCGGGAAAACGTCCACCGCAAGGTGCCGTTACAGAGGACATACAGACAGGTCAGTAAGACTTATAACAAAGAATGAGCCGGTAGTCGGCAGGAATATTTTCCATAGGGCATGACCCTGTAAAGGAGCTAAGCTGACACCCTGGTTATGGACAGGCGGGACGAAGGAAGTTAGGACCCCGGCAGAGATGCGGGGTGATCCTGGTAGACACGGGAGGTTCGCTGCCATAGAAGGATGGGTATACACAAGGCCATGTAGAGCGAAAACCAAGACGTTCTACTTCGTGTACCCTTCACCCTCTATTTTCGTACCAGATACAGAGAAATGTCCATCTCCCTGGCTCATTCATCTGAGATATGTAACTATAAATTCCTTGATTTTTTAAGGAAAATCACTTGACAATATAGGGAGGAACATTACTATGATTTTAAGCGAAATAGAATTTAATACGTTAAATACAGTAGACATTCTCTGCAGTAAATTTTCAAAGAGTGGAAAAGCCACTAAGAAGAAATGCGGTCTTTATCCTGCGGAAGCCATAACCGGCAACTCATCACTGAAGGGATTTTATATTGAAGTGGCCAGCTATGACAGTTTTACGGATTATTTGATATGGAATGACTGCGGAAAGGGGATTGCTGTTAAATACCTTACACTGAGAGAAGAACTGGATGTAACTGAAGCAGCAGAGATTATGTGTCGGAACGTAGAATTTAAGAGAACAGAGGGATTTAAAAAATATCTATCCCAAACGGAAGCAAATGGCGCATTTATCAATCTGGCAGAAATCCATGCTCTGGAACTGATCGGCGAGGACAGACTAGCGGATCATTACGGCAGATACAGGGAGCTTTATCTGATACAACAGGAACAAAAGAAGCAACAGCAAGAAAAACAACAACAGATTGAGCAACAGAAGCTGAAAGAAGAAAGACAGCGGGAATTTGACGCCGGAATTGCAGACGCTGAGGACTGCATCAGGAAAAACAAATTACTGAAAAACGATTTACTGGATAATGAAAAACATCTTATTCTGTATCTGCTAAAAAGACATAATATAGATGTTCCGTTAAAAACCCAAGGATGGATCAACAACAAGCTGGATTCTGTTGTATTCATCCAAAATAGCGAAATAACGGTATATTTCTATAAAGGTAAGGGCTGCAAATGCCCTCAAAGTATCTATAAATATTTAGGATTATTAAAAACAGCGGTTAATAAGGCTGATTAAACGAAACATAATTGTCAAAGCGGAATCCGGCATCTGCCGGGTTTCTTTTGGCAATTATAAATTTTTGATATATTTAAAGTAAAATTTGCTTACAATTATTGACAAAATAACAGCATACTTGTATTCTTTAAATCAAGAAATTAACTATGTAATTTGAAAATGAGGGTACAAAATGCAATCTGAAATCCAGTTTGAAAGTAATGATAAGGGTGATGAAAGAAAAATTAGCAACTACTTTCTTATATAAGAATTTCATTCCAATAAAAATATTGTGTTAGTTTATGCTGAAGAAGTGGAACAGGCAGAGGTCGGAAACTGGGAAATTGGCAATATTGAAATAAAGCAACAGGTAATAAAAAAATATTTTAATGTTTTGTTGGAAATAAATACATCCAACAAAATATTATTTACAAACGGGCAAATAATATTTTTAGCTGATGTAATCGAAACATTTGATGATGGATTCAGAATTAAAAAAACTATGCCCCTACATGTAATTGGAGAATTAGGCGGAGAATTACAAACAAAAATTGAATCTGCAATTAGAATGGGCAACGTTTTATCAATATTATACAATAAAGAAGAAATCTACAATTTAATTGATGGTCTGGTACTGGTAGATGAAGAATTACATATCAATATTCATACAGATGCCGATTTTTACCTTTTTAATGATTTAACCGATTTATTGTTAGGAATCAAAGAAATACTTGGTTTTGAAAAATCCTTTGATTCCTATATTAAAATAAAATTATGTTCACTAGGATTTATTATTCTTACCATTGCTTCCGGAATTGAGTTTATAACAAATCATGCACTTGGAATAGCTCTTCTAATGTGCATATTATTTGGTGGAGATATAAAAATCGGAGAAAATTCTGTAAGTCCTCCATCTATCGCAAAAGGAATTCGATATTTAATCAATGCTAAAAAAATAAAACAAATGGAATCCTTAGAAAAAGAATATAAAGAAGAAGAATTAAGAGGATTAAAATTAGACAACACACAAAAGGAAAATAATATTGCGTTACAGGATAGGGAAATCAAGAAATTAAGCGAGAATATCGCAACTTTAAAGGAAATCAGAGATAAAATGAAAATTAAAAAAAGAAAAGATACCAAAAAATATATCAAACAATTAGATAGGATTATTAGTGATTTGGAAAACACTTTATAATTTACCTTGGATATTGATAAACAGAACTCACACAGGAGGTATATTTGTATGAAATACAAGTTATTTTTAAGTCATTCCAGCAAAGATATTAAAATTGTAGAAGCATTCGTAAATTTCATGTATAAAATAGGGCTTACAGAGAAAGATATAGTTTGTACGTCTGTTCCATCCACTAAAATTCCGGTATCTGAAGATATTTATGAATACCTCAATTCTTTGCTTTCGGACGAACATATTTATGTTATTTTCTTTTTATCTGATAATTACTATTCCAGTCCTATTTGTTTAAATGAAATGGGAGCTGCATGGTTACGGAAATCGGACAGCCTTAGTTTACTGCTTCCGGGTTTTGATTTTAGCGACATACAGGGCGTTGTCAACAAAAACAAAATTGGCATAAAACTTGGGACGTGTGATGGCATGGCAAAAGCATCCTTTAATGATTTTAAATCCTTTTTGGAAGAAAAATTTGAAATAGAAATTCCATATACCCGATGGGAACTAGCCCGGGATGAATTTCTGAACACATCTGTGGAGAACGTAAGAAAAATCAATATGGCATTTTCCCGGAGTTACTGTATAGGCGATCTCGAAAATGACGGCTGTGTTATAGTAAAAAAAGAATCAAGTCGTGATATGATAAAAGCAGTTGTTGACTTTAATGAAACGGATAGCAAATTATCAAGTATTGTCGTTTTTAATGGTAAACGTGATTTTACCAGTTATTACATAAATAAGCGAAATTTGTGCTTTGAAGCATATGCAGATGGCGGCATTACCTGTGTCGATGTTGAAATAAAAATAAATGATATAGATATGTCTAATGAAATCCTTCTTAGCGATGATGAAAAAGCATTTATGCTTCCTTTAGCTCAGTTTTGTGACGAACTTTCATTTTGGCGCAATGTATCTGAAATTAAATTTGTTTTGCATAGAAAGAAGATAACTCAAAAAGGCAGTATTGTTATAAAAAATCTTCGCATTGAATAAAAAAATTTTTAGACTGCCTAGATTCATTCCATGGCAGCCTTTTAATATGTGGAAGAGCCTTCTCCAACTATGAACTAAATATCAATTTAATTCATAGTTGGGGCATAGTTGATAAAAGGAGACCTCTATAAATCATGTTTGTTCCGCCTTTTTTCTGCTTCCTTATATACTTGTTCATCGGTTCTGGCAGAAACAACAATAATCTTCATTACTCCATCCTTATACTCAATTTTATAAACAACTCTGATTCCCAAATCCCTGAATTTTATTTTCATAAAATTCGTAAGATTTATCCCATTTTTATTGCCTAAAGGTTTCCCATATCCGCCTTCCTCTGTAGGCAGCGGATTCTGACCAACTTTCCGGATACCCTTTAACACCTGTATCTGAACTGAATGATCAAGTTTCTTCATGTCTTTTTCTGTTTCATCCAAAAACTCAATACTCCATGTCATTCGAGATCCACATCCTCCGTATCCATAAGTTCATCTTCACTGATGCCCAAATTTTTCATTACAGAATCAAATGAAATGGTTTCATTACTTCCATTATCTTCCATGCGTTTATTTGCCTCTAATAACAGAAAATAATCCTCCTCAATTTCTGTTAGCCTTGTATATTCATCCGGTGACAAAATAATTGCTGAGGGCTGGTTATTTTTCAAAACAATCAATTCTCTTTCAGAATGAAGTCTGTCGAATATCTTCGCTGCCTGACCTTTATTGAATTGCGAAATGGGAACAAGACTTTGTAAAAGATCTGCCGCAATTGCCATAATATACACCTCCATTTCTTTATCTTTTATCTTATTATATGTATAAATCAGAAAAAAATCAATGAATATCACTCGATAATTTATTGTAAAATTTTCATTATAATTTGTTGTTCCGTTTCCAGCTTCACCTATCTTTCTTCCCGCAGCTTCACCGCCCGCGCCGCTTTCCGTCGGTTTTCATCCTTCATTGCCGCATAATGCTTTCTGGTCGTCCCCACATCGGTATGTCCCAAAACATCCGCCACCAGGTAAATATCCCCCGTTTCCTGATACAGATTTGTGCCAAAGGTGGAACGGAGCTTGTGCGGCGTAATCTTTTTCTGTGGAACAAACTCCTTCGCGTATTTCTCAACGAGGTTCTGTACCGCATGCACGCTGATCCGTTTCTTCTGCAAAGAGAAAAACAGGGCTTTCTCCTCGCCAGGAACAGCCTGCGCGGCAACCGTAACCCGCGGACCTTCAATATAATCCAAAAGGGCTTTCTCTACCTCGGAACCAAAGTACAGTATGGACTCATTTCCGCCCTTGCGGATAATGCGTATGCTGTTCTCACGGAAATTTATATCATTCAAATTAAGACCGACACATTCCGACACCCGGATTCCAGTGCCAAGAAAAAGCGTGATGATTGCAATGTCCCTGATTTTCGTCTTTAGAAAAAAATCCCGCTTTTTTCCGGTAAGCTGGTTTTCATAGGTTTCGATATTGTCAAGCATGATGGCAACCTCGTCCGGTTCCAGACGCACGATTGCTTTTTCATGGAGCTTTGGCATATCCACCTGCATTGCAACATTCTTTGCCAGCAGTTCTTTCTTATAATAATAGTCCAAAAAACTCCGCAGCGAAGACATCTTCCTTGCAATGCTGGACGCTCCGTTGCGCTGCTCTCCATTGCCGGACTCATAATATTTTAAGTATTCCTGATATTCCTCAATGTCATTGCTGGCCAGCATATCAATATCCGCCAGTGTTATCCCGCTTATGTCTTTTCCGGATAACGCAGGGTTCTTCTCTATCAAAAAACGGAAAAACACCTGCAGATCATAAGCATAGGATAACCGGGTCTTTGCGCCGGTCTTCTGTTCCGCGGCGCGGAAATAATCCTTTGCATACGGCGGCAGTTCTGCTAAAAGCTGCCTAAGCTGCAAGGTATAATCGGTTTCCTTCTGTTCATGGTAAGAAAAACTTCTTCCTGACATAATATCCCACCCTCCAAATCCTTATTGAATGCTTTAAGCTGCATCTGGTTTTGGTTATCACAACAGTACCTCCATATAACGCTGTATCTTGGGTTCTACCCGCAACTGTTTCGCATACTTCATCAGTTTGCGAATATTTTTTCCCCCAGAGGCTGCGTACCGCTTCATTGCGTCATTTACAATCTGAATATCACTGCCGCCTCCCCGTACAATATCGCATAACGTCCTTTCAAGATCATATATCCTGACAGGGTTGCCGCATGGTGATTTTATTTCAACAATCCCGAATGAATAATTATCTGGTACAACCCGTTTAATTACAATATTTTCCTGCTTCAGAGAAGGAGCATTATATCCTTTAGGAAACGTCATCGTATATTTTGCTGGCGTTCTGTCTGAATATCCAAGTAAATACAATGCCGTATCATGGGAATAAATCCCCCGTCCATATTTACATTGCAGCAGATAAAATTCGTCTTCCCATGCGTCGCTTCGTACATAAATCCCCCGTCCGTAACGATATAAGTCTCCAGCATCCACCAGCTCTTGTAACACGCTTCGATGCATTCCGAAATCAGTCACCTGCTTCGCAGTAATTGTTCCACTTGGAGAATTTTGCAATAATAAATTTATTGTATTCTTGTCCTGCATGGCAATCACTCCCTTGTTTTCACACATTATATTTTATAAAAATAATGTGTGTCTGTCAATCCTATTAAATCTTTTTCTGCGGCATGGGCGGATATTTAGTTTCTCCCCTATTTTTACAGCAAGTTATTATACCAAATATTGATATATTCTGCAAAAAACAAACGTAAAAAAAAGGACAGTCGCAATGATCCTGCAACCGCCCTTTCAAAACTCGTTATTCAGATGTATTTGTTAATACATTCTGAAACCCTTACGCATTATCTGATATGCCGCCCGCTGATCTGATAAACGGAACTGATAAATTCCCTCGATACAGCCAGTTTTTTCTCCTCAATCCGGATGGCATAATGGTTTTCCTCATACCCGCCGTCCAAATATCCCTCATACAAATCTCTGGCAGATTCCACACGGAAATCCTTCTTATCTTTCCAGTGTTCTAAGCATCCTTCCGGCAGTTCTTTTTTCAGTCTGTTATTGAGCATATACTTTGCAGTATCCGGATCAGCATAAAGCATTTCATTATGTCCCCGTTCCCCATTTGCCGCCCAGTCCTCTGTCACAGCATAGATTGCTAATAATTCATGGCATTTTTCAGGTTCGTCCAATCCCTTTATCATCTTCGGGGCCATAATGATACTGTCTAAACCAATATCTTCCAACCGTTTCCCCGTTAATCTTAAGAACCGTTTCTCCAATATTTCAATTTCATGGGGCAGAACAGGCAGCTCAAACGCACAATAGATATCTGGCGTTTTATTTTCCGTTTCCTTATCCTCCCCATCCTTAATCTCGGTAATGCGGCCATAAAGTCCTTCGTAAACGCTCTGGTCTGTTCCAACTACCATCTGTCCAATTGTAAATATGACATCCCCATATTTAAATATGTCGCCACTGCGATTCATAAACATACTTACCTCCAATTTTTTTCGATGGGCAGGAAAGATTTTTCCTGCCCGTTCTTGTTTTTCATCCTTCACGGAAGTTCTTCATAAGTATCTGCGGATTGTACCACACTTACGGCAGTAACCGTATTGCTCTTTATCCCGCAGTCCATACAGAAGACTTCATAGAGGGCGGAAAGCTCCTCCGCCCCGGCATCCGTACAGGCGCCGCTGATATCAAACTCCGTTTCGTCACTTTCTCCTTCCCCATTCAGAAAGGCAATCGCCACGCTTTGGAACCGTCTCAGCTTATCAACCTCTACATGCCACCCGTTTTTATGAATACACTGTTTTAAAGTCATCTGCCATCCTCCTGTTTAATTAAACGGAAGTTCCTCGTCAATCCCGTCCGGGATATTCATAAATCCGTCTCCGCGCTGTCCGGCACAGCTCCGCCGCCGGCATTCTCCCTGCCGCCGGAAGCGTTTTTGCTCTTTGCAAATTCCTGTTCCTCAACGACAACCTCTGTCGTGTAAACCTTCTGCCCTTCCCTATTAGTGTAGCTTCCGGTCTGGATACGCCCAACTACGACGATTTTAATGCCCTTACGGAAATACTTTTCCGCAAACTCCCCCGAACGTCCAAATGCCACGCATCCGATGAAATCCGCACCCGGTTCTTCATCATTCCTGCTAAATTTCCGGTCCACCGCCAGCGTATACCTTGCAATCGCCATTTGGTTCTCACCGCTGCTATAGCGGACCTCCGGATCTCTTGTCAATCGTCCCATCAGTATTGCTTTGTTCATATTCTTTCCTCCTGTTAAATATATTTTTATAACAATGTTAATTGTTATCAATTAAAAATTTGTTCCGTTCGTAACTTCCTTCCCTGTTGACACGATTGGAACCGCCCAGACTGTCCAGATACTGCTCTCCTGCCTTCGACTTCGAGATATACATGGAAAAACACGCGGATATAAATTCATCCGACACATACTTCCAGTAATCAGAACTGATAACCAACAGTGCCCTTAATTCCGCCGCCTTTTTCCTGAGCAGGGAAATCATCAGGTTAAATGCTTCCTTATGCATAGTTTCAGGAAGTTCCGAAATGTATTCGCGCTCTAAAAAGAGCACCAACTGTTCTTTATCTTCCTGTTTCTGCGTGGTTTCCTCCTGTCCATGCCCCTCAGCCGTTAAATCCGCAAACTGCAGCTGCGGCGTATCATCCGGTATTTTCGTATTTTTGTATGTTCCTTTTGTAAGCTGCAGCGCAGCACGCAGCACTACTTTTCCGTTAAGCGACAGGTACAGGACTTTTTTGTTGGAATCATGGCTGGCAATAAGACACTGGCTGTAAACGCCGTCTATATAAGAAAGGCATGTCCGGAAAGGTATCTCTCCCATTTTCATAACAGGAACAAATCCATCTTCTTCCCAGACATTTAAAAAACCGCTTGTCTCCGAGCGGTTCTTCATCCAGTTTTGTTTCAGATTCTTCGTAACAGGAAAATCAAGCTCCCTCTGCAGATCGCTTCCATAATATTTCAGCTCCCGGAACTTACCCATCAGTTCCGCCGTCACCAGCCTCCTAAGTTCTTCCGTTTTATCCGTATGCTTCTGTAGGTACAAAGCCGTAATATGCACCCCGTCCGTAAAAACAAACTCCCTGATCCGCTCATGGTTCTGTTCGACAAATTTCTCCGTAAAGCCGAACATTTCAACGAGATAGTCCCATTCCGCATTGCAGCTTAGCGCATTTTCCCTGACCTCCTGCATGGAGGAAAGTGCGGCGGTTTTTTCAAGGTTGTTCAGAATATATCTTGCCTCTGCCACATTTTTCATCTGCGGAACAAACCGTCCGATTCTCTCATACGCTCCCAAAAGGCAGAGCGCAATTTCCGAATCCAGCTCCCGGATATGTTCAAAATCCTGCCGCATCCAGTCTGAAAGACGTTTCTTTGAAAGCTGTGCAGCGGCTCCGTCCAGTGCCACGCCACTGCTTATGCACTTTCTTTTTACAATCTCCCGCATGATACATAGCTTGTCATCTTTCCGCGCGGCGGAAATTTTCTCATATAGCAATGCATATTCAACTGGGAGATTATACAGCAGCGGCCACCTCATCAAACGTATGCTCCTCTGCCGCCAGAACGTTCATCGTTTCTTCCTGACAATATTCCATACCTGCACAGGCTTTTAGATTTTTTACATTCAGGGTATTCAGGTTGATGCACTTTGCGTAAAAGGTATGTCGAAAAAAAATGGAAGAATAAGAAATTTGTTGAAATAACGGAAAATTATCCTGAATCAGTTTTAAGAACGCATGTTTTTTATGGGTAACAGCATATATGACCAGTTTTTCCCTATGACCATCAAGCGGTTCCGGAAAATACTCATTATAAAAGAATGCTATGTAGGATGCCCTTCCCGCCAGAAATGTTTCCACATCGATATCGCGATTCCGTTCCATCTTCTGCCTTAAACGCTGCAGGTCAAAGAGCAACGCATGGTTTTCCAGCCATAACCTACAAAATCTATCCATCTGCGTTGCATCAAAATAATGCTTTACCTCCATTAAAAGTTCATATATCTCTGTATAGGACTTATATAGCTGTTCTGCATTTTCATCGTCCAGACAAACGGGATTCCACATACTGTTCATTACCAAAGACAGAACATGGCGGTACTCGTTGCTAGCAGCACAACGTATGAGACACTCATCATATGTCGTCAATCCACACAGAAAATCGGTGAAAACAATTCCCTTCAGCAAAAGATTTCCATGCTGCGCAATCCATTTCTCTCCTAACGTTTCCTGATTCTGATAAAAATGCTACATTCCTGCTACGAGCATCTTTTTGTCCTCATCTCCATACCCTTTGCGGTAAAAGTATTGCATATAGATCCTAAGATATTCTGCGGGAATGATTTTATCGTCCAAAACAGCCTTGACATCTGCCTGCTGATATGATGATATAAGTTCGACTAAATCCGTCTGTTCCAATAGCGCGCTTAACCGACTAATACTTACACCATTTTTCAGCAAGTTCAGTACATATTTCAGGAAAGATTTATCCTGAAATATGATTTTCTGCATATCTTCACCTATTCCTCGCAGATACTCCTTGTCTTCACTGTCCCTCAGATACTGCAGGCATTCAGATGATAAAAGGCTCCCGCTCAATCCATGAAATATCCTTTCTGTTAAAGGTAGTTACATCGCTGCCATATCCATAAACTTTAAGAATAACACCAAAATTGCCGTTCTCCAGCCAGCCAATTCTTTCAAGCTCAATTTTAGTTACCTGTGGCGCTGGTCCATCACCCGGTTACCATAAAGGACTGATTCCGTCCTCATTATCGGTAATTTCCAATGTCAGACTTAAATGCTCAACACCACCATTTAATTTTGGGGAAGTAAGCCTTAATATAAATCATATTATAAAAGTATACAGTATAAAAGCAATATGCCTTGCAGAAAGTGACTTGTTTTTGCAGAAAATGACCATATAAACAAGAATACCCTCTTGAACTAATATTTCCAGTTCAAGGGGATATTCTCTTTT
>ERZ778510.430-NODE-430-length-35583-cov-5.443594_pt1 | contig 35583 bp, 31 predicted proteins | sample MGYA00510348_ERZ778510 | MGnify/ENA primary metagenome ERZ778510 (study PRJEB29527, sample SAMN07138969) | mouse gut metagenome | material: feces | host: mouse | place: China:Nanjing | collected 2016-01-25 ... | reverse complement strand
TGTCAGCATCTGCGAGATCGACCGGGAAGGCGGCCGAATCCGTATGGTGTACCGGGTGGTCGGGAAGGGAACAGAGGAATTTTCCCGTCTGACATCCGGAGACCGGATCGAGGTACTTGGCCCGTTGGGGAATGGGTTTCCTCTGGATACCGGAGCAAAAAAGGCATTTCTCATGGGAGGCGGCATCGGGATTCCGCCCATGGTACAGCTTGCCAGAGAACTGAATCTGGAAGTTCAGGTGATCGCCGGCTATCGGGATGAGCAGTTTCTGACGGACGAGCTGTCAGAGAACGGCACGCTCTATGTGGCGACGGAGGATGGAAGCGCCGGAACGAAGGGAAATGTCATGGATGCCGTCAGGGAGCATGGTCTGACGGCGGACATCATCTATGCGTGCGGGCCAAAGCCCATGCTGCGCGCCGTCAAGGCTTATGCAGAAGAAAAAGGGATCCCCTGCTGGCTCTCCATGGAGGAGCGGATGGCGTGCGGAATCGGCGCATGTCTTGCCTGCATATGCCAGTCGAAAGAGGTGGACGGACACACCCATGTACAGAATAAGAGAGTGTGCAAGGACGGTCCGGTATTCTTAAGTACGGAGGTGGAGCTGTAATGAATACAAAAGTAACACTTGCGGGCGTGGAGCTTAAGAATCCGGTCATGACCGCCTCCGGGACCTTCGGCTCCGGCGCGGAATACAGTGAATTTTACGATCTGGGCGTTCTGGGAGCCGTAGTGACCAAGGGCGTTGCCAGCGTTCCCTGGCCGGGCAATCCCACGCCGCGCATTGCGGAGACAAAGTGCGGCATGCTCAACGCCATCGGGCTTCAGAATCCCGGGATTGACGTCTTTATAGAGCGGGACCTTCCGTTTTTAAAGAAATACAATACAAAGATTATCGTAAATGTATGCGGAAAAACGGTGGAAGACTACTGCGCGGTGACAGAACGTCTGGCTTTAGAGCCGGTGGATCTGCTGGAGATCAATGTGTCCTGCCCCAATGTCAAAGAGGGCGGCATTGCCTTTGGGCAGGATCCAAAGGCGCTGGAGGCTATTACCCGGGAAGTCAGAAAGCATGCCCGTCAGCCGGTGATCATGAAGCTGAGTCCCAATGTGACGGACATCACGGAGATGGCAAGAGCGGCAGAGGCCGCAGGGGCGGATGTACTCTCTCTGATCAATACGATCACAGGCATGAAGATCGATATCCACAGAAGAACTTTTGCCATTGCCAATAAGACAGGCGGCATGTCCGGCCCTGCGGTTAAGCCGGTGGCGGTCCGTATGGTGTATCAGGTGGCGCAGGCGGTAAAGCTCCCGATCATCGGCATGGGGGGCATCTGCACCGGGGAGGACGCCGTGGAATTTATCCTGGCGGGCGCCACGGCCGTATCGGTGGGAACGGCGAATTTTGCAGATCCATATGCGGCAAAGAAGGTGGCGGAAGGGATCGAAGCCTATATGCGGCAGTATCAGGTGGAGGATATCCGGGAGCTGATCGGCGCGGTCCGATAGAGGTTCTGGTACGGAGGGGCTTTTGCAAAACAGAATGCGGATGGTGCGTCCTGAAACGCTGTGCGGATTGGAGCAGACACAGGGCACAGGCAGAGTTCTGTATTGCAAAAGCCCCTTTCTGCTGAAAATCCTGCGTTGAAAATGTTCTTTATCTATGGTAAGATGGAGGAAATTTACAATGATCCTGAACAAAGTGGATGGAGGTTATGAGATAGATGGAACAGTACAAGCAGGAATTTATTGAATTTATGATCGACTGCCAGGTTCTGAAGTTCGGAGATTTCGTGACAAAGAGCGGCAGAAAGACTCCGTTTTTTGTAAATACTGGATTTTACCGTACCGGGGCGCAGCTTCGGAAGCTGGGGGAATATTACGCAAAGGCGATCCATGATCATTTCGGACTGGATTTTGACGTCCTGTTTGGTCCGGCATATAAGGGGATCCCGCTGACGGTTGCGGCGACGATCGCCATCAGCGAACAGTACGGCAGGGATATCCGCTACTGTTCCAACCGAAAAGAAGTCAAGGACCATGGGGACCGGGGTATCCTGCTGGGAAGCCCCATGGGTGACGGGGACCGGGTCGTTATCATCGAGGATGTGACGACGGCGGGAACTTCGATCCAGGAGACGCTTCCGATCATCCGGGCGCAGGGAGAAGTGCATCCTGTGGGCCTTGTGGTGTCCGTGGACCGCATGGAGAGAGGGCAGGGCGAAAAAAGTGCGCTGCAGGAGATTCAGGAGGTCTACGGTCTTCAGACGACGGCGATCGTGACCATGGCGGAGGTGGTGGAGCACCTGTATAACCGTCCGTATAAGGGAAAAGTTATCATCGATGATGCATTAAAGACAGCGATTGATGCATACTATGAACAGTATGGGGTACGACAGGGAGGATATGTACATGAATAATGAGAAAACCTACAAGACCATGGCAAATGTGGGAGCCGGAGATCTGGCCATCGGCATCATTGTGCTGGTGACCGGTATTGTGACGGGGATCCTGATGATCATCAACGGGGCCCGTCTGCTGAAAGGAAAATCTGACCTGATGTTCTGACAGGACGATGGCTGCTGTAGATGACTGTCCGGTCAGAGGGCAGTGTTTACAGCAGCTTTTTATATAATAGAAGGAGCTTTATGTGAAAAGGGAGACAGAAAAATATATCCGGCAGGCAAGCCGTGTTTTCTTTGGCCTCTATCTTCTGCTTCTGGTATATCTGATGTTTTTTGCAGAGGAATGGGGACGTACGATGCTGGAAGGGGATTATCGCTATAATCTGGTTCCGTTTCGTGAGATCAGGCGCTATATCGCATACCGCAGGCAGATCGGCCCGTGGATGGTATTCTGGAATCTTCTGGGAAATGTGATCGGCTTTGTGCCGTACGGCGCCCTTCTTCCGGCGATGCAAAAGAAAAGGATGGGGTTTTGGAAGGTTGCCCTGCTGAGCTTTGAACTGACGCTTTTCATAGAGGTCTCACAGCTGATTCTCCGGGTAGGGAGCTGTGATGTGGATGACATGCTCCTCAATACCCTGGGCGGCTGCATCGGGTATGGAGTCTACCGGATTGTATTTTGGAAAAAAGAAAAGGGAATATATGAAGAGACGATATAAATTTACGGTCAGAAATCAGTCCCGCACCGGTATCCGCTCAAGTATTCTCGGTGTGATATCCCTGCTCCTGACAGGAGGGATGGTGGGCGCTGCCTATACGGAATACGGTCAGGCAGGGAAACCGATTGCGGTTCTCGGATTACTGGCGCTGCTTCTGGCACTGACGGGGCTGTATCACGGCGTCCGGGCACTTGGAGAGGAAGATACTTATAAAGGATTTCCCTATGCGGGATGTATGCTGAACGGGCTGGTGCTGATGGCATTTGTCGGCATCTATCTGTTGGGAATGGGGGGATGACAAAAGAGATGGAAGAGATTCAGATGGAACGCTGGAGGCTTGCCAGTGACCGGGTCAGAGAGATTGCAGAAGAACCGGAGGTAGAAGGAAAGACCGGAGCCTGTTTTAAAAAGACGGCAGAGTTTGTGCTTCTGATGCTGGAAGCCCTGGAAAAGGCGGAGACAGGCTGGCTGAAGACGGCTTCCCTGGAGCAGCTTCAGGCATGGAATGACAGACTTTATGGAGATATCACGGGCGAGGCTTATGAATCCAGCTATGCCAATCCGGCGTATGCCGTATCTGAGCTTTCGGATACATACGGCCAGATCCTGTCCTTTCTCTATGCAGAGCTTCGGGGCATGATCGTCTATGCCTGTGAGCGCCGGACGGAGGAGATGCTCATCTGCATGGAGCTTTTTCTGCAGATACACAGTGAATTTACAGGCGGAGAGGCTCCGTCCAGAGAACAGCTGGCATCGGATATATACTGGTTTATCAGCGATTACAGCGATGTGATGGTGGCGAAAAGGGTGCAGGAACAGCTGGATCCGTCCCTGTCTTTTGCAAGGGATATTATTATGGAGGCGGATCTGGAGGATGTGCGGTATCTGTATCAGTTCGGAGAGTACGTCAGCGACACCGAGATCCGTATGAGCCGTTTTCTGGCAGGGCTTTCTCAGGAAGAGATCGACCGGATCGCCTCTGTATTCACGGAAGGCTACCGGATCGGCTTTGAGGTGGCAGGAAAGCCGCTGCACCGGAAGAAAACGGTCAACATCCGTTACTGTCTGGGCTTTGAACGGATCATCCGTCAGGCGGTGAAGAATTTTGAAGCCATGGGGCTTCAGAGTATCATATACCGGGCGGCTGTGGGCAGAGTGAACAGGCAGCAGAACGGTAAGATCGGGTATTACAGTTCTTCTCCCAATAAGCAGTATGACTATGACCACAAGGGAGATGCGGCGCTTTTTATGGACAGGGCGTTTGCAGAACGAAAGGCCGGCGTACTCAGGACGGTTTATGAACAGTACAGGGAGCTGGCGCGTACGCATGCGGGACCGGCGGTGATGGAGGTCTTCGGAGAGGTTCCGTTTGCACCGAAGACGAAGCCGGAAGCGCTGAAGCTGGATGCAAAGCAGCAGGAGATTCAGGTGGCACTCAACAGCCGTGCGGGACAGATCGTCAATGAGTACATTCCCGGGGAGGAGCGAAGCTTTACGATCATTGCGTTTCCGGTTCCGGACATCGGTCCGCAGTTTGAGGAGATTTTCCGGGAGACCGTGAAGATCAATACGCTGGATTACCGGACGTGGCAGCAGATTCAGCAGAAGCTGATCGATGTGCTGGATACGGGAGTATCCGTTCACGTTCTGGGAAAAGGGGACAACCATACCGACCTCAGGGTGATGCTTGCCGGAATTCAGGATCCCGAAAAAGAGACGGTTTTTGAAAACTGTGTGGCGGATGTGAACATACCGGTGGGAGAGGTGTTTACATCGCCGGTGCTTGCCGGAACAGAAGGCGTGCTCCATGTGACAGGCGTTTATCTGGACGGGCTGTTTTATAAAGATCTGAAACTCACCTTCCGGGACGGCATGGTCACGGATTATACCTGCGGAAATTATGAGCAGGAGGAGGAAAACCGCCGTTATATCCGGGAAAATGTACTGATGCACCATGACACGCTTCCCATGGGCGAGTTTGCCGTCGGAACCAATACCACCGCCTATGTGGCAGCAGAAAAGTACGGGATCGGAGGCCGGATGCCGATTCTGATTGCAGAGAAGATGGGGCCGCATTTTGCAGTGGGGGATACCTGCTTTTCCTGGGAAGAGGATGTGGAAACCCGTAATCCGGACGGCAAGCGGATGATTGCAAAGGAAAACGAGTGTTCCGCTCTTCGGAAAGAAGATATCCAGAAAGCATATTTTAACTGTCACACAGATATCACGATTCCCTATGACGAACTTCAGGAGATCGCAGTCGTTCACGAAGACGGCAGCCGGACGCTGCTGATTCAAAGCGGAAGATTTGTTCTGCCTGGGACGGAAGAACTGAACCGGCCTTTTGATGCGTGACAGTTCCGTCTTGACAAGCCGGAGGAGTCACGGTAAGATAACTCATAAGTTAAAATAAATGATCACGATTTATTTATTAGCAGCACTTATAAAATGTCATAATAAACCATTGGAGAAAAGGAGACTGAAAATGGCAAGAGTAGGAATTGTGATGGGCAGCGATTCGGATCTTCCGGTTATGAGCAGGGCGGCAGAGGTACTGGAGAAGCTGGGAGTGGATTATGAGATGACGATCATCTCCGCTCACAGGGAGCCGGATGTATTTTTTGAGTATGCCAGAGGCGCGGAAGAAAAAGGCTTCAAAGTGATCATCGCAGGAGCAGGCAAGGCGGCGCATCTTCCGGGCATGTGTGCGGCGATCTTTCCGATGCCGGTCATCGGCATTCCCATGAAGACTTCGGATCTGGGCGGCGTGGACTCTCTGTATTCCATTGTGCAGATGCCCAGCGGTATTCCGGTGGCAACGGTGGCGATCAACGGCGGCGCCAACGCAGGAATCCTGGCGGCAAAGATCCTGGCAACGTCGGATGCAGAGCTTCTGAAGCGGCTGAAGGCCTGTTCGGAAGAGATGAAGCAGGAAGTGGAAGGAAAAGCCAAAAAGCTGGATGAGATGGGATATCAGGCGTATCTGGCGCAGATGAGGTAAAACATAATAACAGCAGCTGCCGGGACGACGCCCGAAAGGATTTTGCAGATGCAGGGGCGGTTCGGAATCTTTTACGGATCCGGGAGATTGTGAACGGCAGGTGCAGGACTCTGACAGGAGGATAGCAGATGGATTATAAGAACGCAGGTGTTGACATTGAGGCCGGTTACAGATCGGTGGAACTGATGAAGGAGCATGTAAAAGCGACCATGCGGCCGGAAGTACTGGGAGGCCTGGGCGGTTTTTCGGGAGCATTTTCCATGAGTGCTTTCAAGAATATGGAAAAACCGACGCTGGTGTCCGGCACGGACGGTGTGGGAACGAAGCTGAAACTGGCATTTCTGATGGACCGGCATGATACCGTCGGCATCGACTGCGTGGCGATGTGCGTCAATGATATTGCCTGTGCAGGCGGAGAACCGCTGTTTTTTCTGGACTATATCGCATGCGGAAAGAATTATCCGGAGAAGATTGCGACCATCGTAAGCGGTGTGGCAGAGGGCTGCAGGCAGGCAGGCGCGGCGTTAATCGGCGGGGAGACCGCGGAGATGCCGGGATTCTACCCGGAGGATGAATACGATCTGGCGGGTTTTGCCGTCGGGATTGTGGACGAAAAGGATCTGATTACCGGAGCGGATATCAAAGAGGGAGACACCCTGATCGGTATCGCGTCTTCCGGCGTGCACAGCAACGGTTTTTCTCTGGTGCGCAAAGTATTCCGGATGAGTGAAGAAGCGCTGCATACATATTATGACAGTCTTGGCAGCACGCTTGGGGAAGCGCTGCTTCGTCCCACGAAGATCTATGTGAAGGCACTGCGTGGGGTCAAAGAGGCAGACGTTACCATCAAGGGCTGCAGTCATATCACCGGAGGAGGGTTCTATGAGAACATTCCGCGGATGCTTCCGGACGGCGTGCGGGCCGTGGTAAAGAAGGACAGCTACCCGGTGCTTCCGATTTTCCGCATGCTGCAGACAGACGGAAACATCGCAGAAGATATGATGTACAATACCTATAATATGGGGCTTGGCATGGTACTGGCAGTGGATCCGGCGGATACGGAGAAGGCCATGGAAGCCATTCGTGCCGCCGGCGAAGATCCTTATGTGGTGGGAATTGTCGAAAAGGGAGAAAAAGGAGTCGTATTATGTTAAAGCTGGCGGTCCTCGTATCCGGCGGCGGAACGAACCTGCAGGCGATCATGGATGCCATTGACGACGGGCGGATCACCAATGCGAAGATTGAGACGGTGATCAGCAACAACCGGAATGCGTATGCGCTGGAACGGGCAAAAAAGGCGGGAGTCCCCGCATGCTGCATCACGCCGAAAGACTATGAGGACCGGGAAGCCTTCCACGATGCCCTTCTGGCGGCGCTTCAGCGGTCAGGAGCGGATCTGGTGGTTCTGGCCGGGTGCCTTGTGGTTCTTCCGGAAAAGATCGTGGAACGGTACGAGAACCGGATCATCAATATCCATCCGTCGCTGATTCCCTCTTTTTGCGGAACGGATTATTACGGACTGAAGGTGCATGAGGGCGTCCTGTCGCGGGGGGTAAAGGTGACCGGCGCCACGGTGCATTTTGTAGACAAAGGGACCGATACCGGCCCGATCATCCTTCAGAAGGCAGTGGAAGTCCAACCGGGAGATACGCCGAAGGCGCTGCAGCAGCGGGTGATGGAAGAAGCAGAATGGGTGATCATGCCAAAGGCGATCGATCTGATTGCAAACGGGAAGATCCGGGTGGCCGATGGAAAGGTCATGGAGATACAGTAAGTGGAGGACAGTATGAAGATATTGATCGTAGGCGGCGGCGGCAGAGAGCATGCCATCGCATGGAAAGCGGCGCAGAGTCCGAAGGTGGACAAAATCTACTGTGCGCCGGGCAATGCAGGAATCGAAGAATGTGCAGAATGCGTGGATATCGGCGTCATGGAATTTGAGCGCCTGGCTGCATTTGCAAAGGAAAAAGAGATTGATCTGGCGGTCATCGGCATGGACGACCCGCTGGTGGGCGGCATCGTGGATGTGTTCGAGGCAAAAGGTATCCGGGTATTCGGACCGCGGAAAAATGCGGCAATCCTGGAGGGTTCCAAGGCGTTTTCCAAAGACCTGATGAAGAAATACGGGATTCCCACAGCGGCATATGAGAATTTTGACGATCCGGACAGGGCGCTGGCTTATCTGGAGACGGCTTCCATGCCCATCGTTCTGAAGGCGGACGGGCTGGCGCTTGGAAAAGGCGTTCTTATCTGCAACACGCTGGAAGAAGCCCGGGAAGGCGTAAAATCCATCATGACGGACAAAAAATTCGGCGAGGCCGGCAGCCGGATGGTGATCGAAGAATTCATGACCGGAAGGGAAGTGTCGGTGCTGAGCTTTGTGGACGGAAAGACGATCAAAACCATGACCTCTGCCCAGGATCACAAGCGGGCGCTGGATGGGGACCAGGGGCTGAATACCGGCGGTATGGGGACCTTTTCCCCCAGTCCTTTTTACACGGATGAAGTGGATGCTTTCTGTAAAGAATATATCTATCAGAAGACGGTAGACGCCATGGCGGCAGAAGGAAGAGCATTCAAAGGAGTGATCTTCTTTGGTCTCATGCTGACGGAAAAGGGGCCCAGGGTCCTGGAATACAATGCGCGTTTCGGCGATCCGGAGGCGCAGGTGGTGCTGCCGCGCATGAAAAATGACATTGTGGAAGTGCTGGAAGCATGTGTGGACGGGACGCTGGACAGAATCGAACTGGAGTTCGAGGACAATGCGGCAGTCTGTGTGGTGCTGGCGTCCGAAGGTTATCCGGTCCATTATGAGAAGGGATATGAGATCCGGGGTCTGGAGAACTTTAAGAACCGGGAAGGATACAATGTCTTCCATGCAGCCAGCATGAAGGAGGACGGGAAGCTGGTAACAAACGGCGGACGCGTCCTGGGCGTGACGGCCACCGGAAAAGACCTGAAGACGGCACGCGCCAATGCCTATGAAGCGGTAAAATGGGTGGATTTTGACAACAAATACTGCCGATCTGATATTGGAAAAGCCATTGATGAGGCAGATCAGGCGCTCTGAAAACATAAAAGTTTCATGAAAGTTTTGTGAAACCGGTTGACTTTCTCCTGTGAAAGCCTTATTGTAGTGGTTCAAGGCAAAACAGGCTTGGAAAGAGAGAATATTGTATGAAAAGTAGAGGATATTTATCAGGACTGGCAGGAATTCTGCTGGCGGGCTTTTTGTTATGTTCCGGTATAACGGTTCTGGCGGCGCCTTCCGTGGAAGGAGATACCGAACTGACGGTAACGGCTGATGAAATGGTTGCTGCTGAATATACGATTACAAATGATGAGGCAATGGAGAGCGTAACCCTGACTCTTTCTTATGACCGGGAGCTTCTGACCTATGTGTCCGGAAGCGGCGGGGATAATTTCTCCGGAAACGGCGGAAATGGAAGCGTTCAGCTGAGCAGCAGGCCGGACAGCAAAGAGGTTTCCTTTTCTGTGAGGTTTCAGGGGAATGAAGACGGAAATGCTGCGGTTGCCGTCACGGCATGTACGATTGTTGTGGACGGAACCGAGATCGATGTGCTGAGCGGGGAGCCGGTTTCTTCGGAAGAGACGGAGGAAGAGAGCGGGGAAGAAGAGGATGGAACCCGTGCCAGTTTCGTGATTGACGAAAGAACCTTTTATGTGCGCCGCCCGGATGACATCGAAGGCTTTGAGGCCGTCCATCTGGACATTCAGGGCATTGACAGCCGGGTGCTGAAGCACAATACGCTGGATCTGTATGTGGTAAGGCTCAGGAGCGACAACGGAAGCTACCGGGATGATTTTGTCTATAACCCGGATACCGGGAACGTGATTCCTTTTGTACAGATGGAGAGCGGGAACGATGATGTGATCTTCATCGAACCGGAAGAAGGTGTTCATGTACCGACCCGTTACACATCGGTGAATCTGGGGTGGGGTCCCAAGTACGAGATTCCGGCTCTGAAGCATGTGATCATTGACGGAGTGGACGAGATTCAGGATGATACAAACAGATATCTGATCTATGGGATCAACCAGGACGGGGAAAAAGCATGGTACAGCTATGACTATGACAAGAATTCCCTGCAGCTGTTTGACGATGTGGCATATCAGGGAGAACAGAATTATATTCTGGAACTGGAGGAAAAGGAAATCGGGCTGCGGGCGGAAGCGAGCGAACAGGCTCAGCGTTATGACCGGATCATGGCCAGGAGGCTGTATACGATTCTGATCCTCATCATTCTCGTTGTGGTGCTGCTGAACGTGCTGATTCTGATGTACCTTCGCATGAGAAAGATGGAGATGCCAAAAGAGGAAGAGATGGAGGAATCCGGGGACCAGTCGGGGTCCAGTTCCTACGTAACCGGAAACCTGGAGGAGAACGAGTCTGATTTTCAGGGGCCTGTGCACTGGGAAGAGGAAGAGGACGAAGAAGATGATCTGGAACTGGAGATTATCGATCTGGATGATCTGGATGATGAAAACTAGCAGGTGCTGTTTGTCATGCGGCTTTGGGTATCAGGAAGCGCCTTTGGGCGCTGCCGGATTCCGAAGCCGTATTTGCTGCTTTCGTCCGGACGCCTGAACAGTAATTTTGAAATGAAATCTGCATTAGTGTGTCTTGATTGTCGGGTTGACCGAATGCAGCAAAACTGTTATACTGTGTGTATAACATACGCAATCCATGCAGAAAAAGGCAGACCATGGATGCCTTTTGATTTTACAAAGGACAGGTGGCAAAATGTATCTGGAGATTGATTTTAACAGTGATAAAGCATTTTATGTACAGCTCTGCGATCAGATCATCATTGGGATCGCCACATCGAGGCTCCGGGAAGGAGATACGCTTCCCAGCGTGCGTCAGTTGGCGGATGAGATCGGCATCAACATGCATACGGTCAACAAAGCCTACAGCCTCCTGAGGCAGGAGGGCTATATCCGTCTGGACCGGCGGAGCGGGGCAGTCGTGGCAGTCGATGCAGATAAACGGAAGGCAGTCAATGAGATGAAGAGAGAGCTTCTGGTCATACTGGCCAAGGGAAGCTGTAAAAATATTACCCGGGAAGAAGTTCATGAGTTGATCGATGACATTTATGCAGAATATGGGGAGTAGGAGGAGATTATGCAGATTTATACAGAGAGGGCGGAACAGGCGCTGAAACTGGCCAGAAAAGTATCTGCCCAACTGAAGCATCCCTATATCGGGACCGAACATATGCTGATCGGGCTTTTGAAAGAATCGGCCGGCTCGGCCGGGCAGGTGCTGTCCGGAGCCGGCGTCACGGAAGAAGGGCTGACCGATATGATCCGGCAGCTGATTGCGCCGGAAAATGATGTGGTTTCAGGCGGGAAGCGGGCTTATACTCCAAGAGCCAGAAAGATTCTGGAGGATGCTGCCGCCGAGGCAAGGCGCTTCCGCGAAGCCCTGGTCGGAACGGAGCACATTCTGATTGCGATTCTGAAGGACGGGGAATGCGTGGGTTCCCGGCTTTTAAATACGATGAATATCCGCCTGCGGGAAGTGTATACGGAGCTGATCGCTTCGATGGGAGAGAAAGCATCCGAGTACAAAGAGGACAGCAGGGGCCGCGGTACGCAGACGCTGGACCAGTACAGCAGGGACCTGACCGCTCTGGCCAGGGACGGAAAGCTGGATCCGGTGATCGGAAGAGGAGAAGAGATCCGGAGAGTGCTCCAGGTATTAAGCCGCCGGACCAAAAATAATCCCTGCCTGATCGGGGAACCGGGAGTCGGCAAGACAGCTGTTGTAGAGGGGCTGGCGGCAAGGATCGCAGCCGGGCAGGTGCCGGAAAACATTCTGGGAAAAAGGCTGTGCATTCTGGATCTGACGGCAATGGTAGCCGGTTCCAAATACCGGGGAGAATTTGAAGAGCGTATCAAGAATGTGATCGACGAAGTGCGGCAGTCAGGAGAGATTCTGCTGTTTATTGATGAGCTTCACATGATCATCGGAGCAGGCGGGGCAGAAGGCGCCATGGATGCTTCGAATATTCTGAAACCCGCCATGGCCAGAGGTGAGATCCAGATCATCGGTGCGACGACACTGGAGGAATACCGGAAACATATTGAAAAGGATGCGGCGCTGGAACGCAGGTTTCAGCCTGTGATGGTGGAAGAAGCAGATGTGGGCCAGACGGTGGAGATACTGAAAGGACTGCGTCCGTATTATGAGAAGCATCATCAGGTGAAGATCACAGATGGGGCGCTGGAGGCGGCGGCCAGACTGTCGGAACGTTATATCAATGACCGTTTTCTGCCGGATAAGGCGATCGATCTGATGGATGAAGCGGCCGCAGGACTTCGCATGGGGCAGTACAGCCCGGGAAACAGCCGCTTCGATGTGCTGCAGGAACTGGGCCGGGCGAAGGAGGAGCTGGAAAATGCCCTCATGGAAGGCGATCTGGAAAAAGCACGGTCCTGCCGGCAGGAAGTGAAGAGACTGGAAGAAAAACTGGCAGCAAGAGACCGCAAAAAAGCAAGAAGGACCGCCAATACCGTGACCGAAGAACAGATTGCGCTGACAGTCTCCAAATGGACCAGGATCCCGGTACAGAGGCTGGCGGAAGCGGAATCCCAGAAGCTTCGCCGTCTGGAGCAGACACTTCATAAAAGGGTGGTCGGCCAGGAGGAGGCCGTGACTGCAGTGGCCAAAGCAGTCAAACGCGGACGGGTGGGATTAAAGGATCCCGGACGCCCCATCGGTTCTTTTCTGTTCCTGGGTCCCACCGGTGTGGGGAAGACGGAGCTTTCCAAAGCGCTTGCCGAAGTCCTGTTCGGCAGGGAGGATGCCATGATCCGGGTAGACATGTCCGAATATATGGAGAAACACAGCGTGTCGAAGATGATCGGTTCCCCGCCGGGATATGTGGGGCATGATGACGGCGGGCAGCTGAGCGAGAAGGTCCGCAGAAATCCCTATTCGGTCGTGCTGTTTGATGAGATCGAAAAAGCGCATCCGGATGTATTTAACATTCTGCTGCAGGTGCTGGATGACGGGCATATTACGGATTCACAGGGCAGAAAAGTGAATTTTAAAAATACGGTTATTATCATGACTTCCAATGCAGGCGCCGGCGCTATCATATCGCCGAAGAAGCTGGGATTTGCTTCTGCGGAAAACGCCAGACAGGATTATGAATTCATGAAAAACAGTGTTATGAATGAGGTGAAGAAGATTTTCCGTCCGGAGTTTTTAAACCGGATTGATGAAACGATCGTATTTCATGCACTGCAGAAGGAAGAGATTTCCCGCATTGCAGGGATGCTTCTGCTGGAACTGGAAAAGCGCTGTTACCGTCAGCTTTCCATCCGGGTATCTTTTAAGGATTCTGTAAGAAAATGGCTGGCAGAGACCGGATATGATGTAAAATATGGCGCAAGGCCCCTGAGGCGTGTGATCCAGAACCGGCTGGAGGATGTGCTGGCGGATGAGATTCTGAAAGGACAGATACCGGAGGGCAGCCATGTGGATGTAAAGGTGGTAAACGGCAAGGTTCGTGTGACGGTCCGTCCGGAGGAACCGGCATGAAAAAGGGCAGTATGGTATTCTTCTGTCAGAACTGCGGATATGAATCAGCCAAATGGTCAGGACAGTGTCCGGCATGCCACGAATGGAATACCTTCGTAGAAGAACCAAAGGCAGGAAAGACCAGGGGAGCGGCCGCCGGCAGGAACGGTCAGGGAAGGGCCAGAAGCAGTCCGGTCAGTCTTGCCCGCATTCCATCCGGGGAGCAGGAGCGGGTTTCCACCGGAATGGCAGAACTGGACCAGGTGCTGGGCGGCGGGATCGTACCCGGCTCCCTGATTCTGGTAGGAGGAGATCCGGGAATCGGAAAGTCCACGCTGCTTCTGCAGGTGTGCAGGAATCTGGCGGAGCGGATGCAGAATCTTCTCTATATATCCGGAGAGGAATCTTTGCAGCAGATCAGGCTGCGTGCTCTGCGCATCGGGAACTTTCAGGAATCTTTCAAGCTTCTGTGCGAGACAAATCTGTCAGATATTGAAGAAATTGTCCTCAGGGAAAAGCCGGAGGCGGTGGTCATTGATTCCATACAGACCATGTATCAGGAGGCGGTCTCTTCCGCGCCCGGAAGCGTCTCTCAGGTCCGTGAAGCCACCGGAGTACTGATGCGTCTGGCAAAGGAACAGGGGATTACCATATTTATTGTGGGCCATGTGACGAAGGAAGGAACGGTGGCCGGTCCCCGGGTGCTGGAGCATATGGTGGATACGGTGCTTTATTTTGAAGGAGACCGTCATGCCTCCTACCGGATCCTGCGCGGAGTAAAGAACCGCTTTGGCTCCACGAATGAAATCGGCGTGTTTGAGATGCGGGAGGACGGTTTAAGAGAGGTTGCGAACCCTTCGGAATATATGCTGAGCGGGAAGCCGGAAGGGGCTTCCGGTTCCGTAGTTGCCTGTACCATGGAGGGTACAAGGCCCATGCTTCTGGAAGTGCAGGCACTGGTCTGCAAGACGAATTTCGGGCTTCCAAGGCGTACGTCCGCAGGGATCGATTACAACCGGGTCAACCTTCTGATGGCGGTTCTGGAGAAGCGGCTGAACCTTCCGCTGTCCAGCTATGATGCTTATGTGAACATTGCAGGCGGAATACGCCTGAATGAGCCTGCCATGGATCTGGCGCTGGTCCTTGCGGTGATCTCCAGCTATAAGGATGTCCCGGTTTCCGAAAAGACGATCGTCTTCGGAGAGGTGGGATTAAGCGGAGAGGTCCGTGCGGTCAGTATGGTGCAGCAGAGGATTCAGGAAGCGAAGAAGCTTGGGTTTACAAAAGCAGTCCTTCCAAAGAGCAGTCTGGAGCAGGTGAAAAACATCACCGGAATCGAGCTGGCGGGAGTTGCGACGGTAAGGGATGCACTGCGGGTGATATGAAGCACGGATAAAAATTTTGGAAAAATATTGACATGATCGAGATTATGTGGTATATTATCCGAGTGTCAAAGATACAGGGATATAGTTCAGTCGGTAGAACGTTGGTCTCCAAAACCAAATGTCGAGGGTTCGAGTCCTTCTGTCCCTGTTCGGGCTTCGGAAACGGTTTCCGGAGCCTTTTTATATGTCTGGCAGTCACCGGTTCGTGTACTGTGGAAATCGAGTATGGAGAAAGTGTAAAGGAAAGATGGAAGTGTTCTATTCAGACAGGAAAGGAACATGATATATGGGTAAAAAAGGGAAGAAGATGGCTGCAGTCTGCCTGGCGGGAATCCTGGCGCTGTCTGGGAGCGGATGTTCCGGAGGATTCCCTCTGACAGCAGCATCCGGAGCATCGGAAGAGGCGGGGCAGAGAACTGCCGGAAACAGGCTGGAAGCCGTGCAGCAGCTGGGAAAACTCCGGATCGGGATATCTGCGGATTATGCGCCGTTTGCATTTGAGATACCGGGAGAGGCCGGAGGGATTCCGTATGGCGGGAGCGACATCGAACTGGGTACATATATTGCGCAGAAACTGGGAGTGGAAGCAGAATTTGTCGAGATGGATTTTGAGGCATGCATGAATGCCGTGGAAGAAGGCAGCGTGGATCTGGTGCTTCTGGGCATGCTTCCGGAAGCTGAGCGTGAGGAGAAAATGGATTTTACCAGAGTGTATTATAAGCCGGGGCGGCAGGTGCTGCTGGTGAAGGAGTCGCAGAAAGGAAAGCTGTCGAAGCTGGAGGATTTTGAAGGGAAGACAGTAGCGGCACAGTACGGAAGCCTTCAGGCACAGCTGGTAGCGGAACAGCTTCCCGGCTCTTATCTGGAACTGACGGAGCGGGCTACCGGAGCGGTTCTGATGCTGAGGCTTGGAACAGCGGCAGGGGCGGTTCTGGATGAAGCGATGGCACAGAAAATTATGAAAGAACGCCCGGAGCTGGTTCTCTCCGGGGCAGAATTACCTTATGATGCAGAAGGCATCGTGGGCGGCGTAGTCAAAGGAGAGACAGAGCTTCTTACAGAGATCAATGCCGCTGTAGAGGAGGCTGTGGAAGAAAAGCTGTATCTGGACTGGCTGGATGCCGCCAATGAACAGGCCATGCTTCTTCAGACAACTACTCGTTGAGAACACCAACCGGAACATTGTCCAGCCAGTCCGGCTGCCGGTAGTGGGCGATGATGTTCCGGACGGCGTTCATGGCAGGAGTAAAGACCTTGTCCTTGTGGTATACCAGACTGAAGAATCGTTCCAGTTCGTTGGTATGCGGATTAAAGATCCGGATCTGACCGCTGCGGATATCCCGTTCCAGAAGCCTTACGGATACTACTGCAAGACACTGGTTGTACAGGATTGCATTGCGGAAAGCATCCGGGCAGGTCGCTTCCCAGGAGGTGCGGATGTTCAGACTGTGGCGCTTGATAAAACGGTCAAACAGCGCCCGGGTGCCGCTTCCCTGCTCCCGCATGACGAATTTCCGGCCTTCCAGATCCTTTACATGGATCGCGTCGCGGCCGGCAAAGGGGTGGTTTGCAGCGCATCCAAGGACGAGGAAATCCCGGATGCCCGGAACCATAACCAGATCCGGATGGTGGATCTCCCCTTCTACTAGGGCGATATCCAGCTCGGATTTTAAAAGCTTCTCTTCGATCGTATGGGTGTTGCCGATAAAGGTACAGGTCTCTGTCTCGGGCATCAGCCGGTCAAAATCGTTCAGGACGTTGGAGATCAGGCAGGAGCCCACGGTGATCGTGGAGCCGATGCGGATGATGTCTTTCTGGCGTCCTTTTTCCATATTGCGTTCCAGCTGGTTGAACTGTGCAACGACCGGATAGGCATTGTTCAGAAGTTCCTGTCCGGCGGGGGTGATATGGAGACGTCTGGATAACCGGTCGAAAAGCCGTGTGTCATAATATTCTTCCAGCTCCCGGATCGCCTGACTTATGGTGGGCTGGGAGAGGAACAGTTCTTTTGCGGCAGTGTTCATGGAGCCGCATTCTGCAACGGTAATAAAAATCTTCAGATGTCGGATCGTCATAAATATCCCTCTTTCGTTTTTTGGAAGATAGTTATAGGTATTACCTATAAAGATGATAGAATAATATCATTTTTCTTAGTATGAAACAAGTGGTATAATGTTAACAATGCAGTTGATATCCATTCAGGTTATTCAGAAAGGAGAAGGGAATGAAAGTAATCATTATTGGAGGTGTCGCAGCCGGCACCAAGGTTGCAGCGAAACTGAAGAGAGAAGACCGCAGTGCAGAGGTGACGATCCTGACCAAAGGGAAAGATATTTCCTATGCAGGATGCGGACTTCCTTATTATGTGGGGAAGGTGATTCCGGACCGGGAGAGTCTGGTGGTGAATACGCCGGAGAAATTCGCGGCGCTGACCGGCGCCAGGGTTGTTACCGGCATGGAAGTGACAAAGCTGGACCGCGCAGCAAAGACAGTGGAAGCCGTTCATGAGAATGGGGAAACGAGTACGTGGGATTATGACAAACTGGTTATTGCTACCGGTGCGTCACCGATCAGGCCGGCGCTTCCGGGTCTGGACCTGCCTCAGGTATTCTTTATGAGAACACCCGATGATGCGGTCAGCCTTCGTGCAGCAGTGGAAGCAGGCGGGATCAAGAAGGCCGTTGTAGTGGGCGGCGGTTTTATCGGTCTGGAGATTGCGGAAAATCTGACCTCCATGGGTGTACGCTGTAATGTGCTGGATATGGCTCCTCATGTGCTTCCGGGATTCGATGAGGAAGTACAGGTATTTGTGGAAAATCATCTGGCGGAGCACGGCATCCATACCATGACCGGTACCAGATTCGAGGGTGTGCTTGGTGAAGGAAAGGTTGAGAAGGTGCAGACTGACCGGCGTGCGCTGAAGGCGGATATGGTGGTTCTTTCCATTGGTATCCGTGCCAATACGGCATTTCTGGCAGATACGGGCATTGAGCTGGCGCCCAACAGGACGGTGCTCGTCAATGACCATATGCAGACAAACGATCCGGATATCTACGCTGTGGGGGACTGTGCGATGGTTACGAACCGCATTACAGGCGCAGCTGCATGGTCGCCGATGGGCTCTACGGCAAATATCACCGGGCGTATGGCGGCAAAGAACATGGCCGGTAAGGATATGGCCTATCACGGCGCCATGGGTACGGCCGTCTGCCAGCTTCCGAAGCTGAATGCAGGCAGGACCGGCATGTCCGAGGCACAGGCAAAGGAAGCAGGCTTTGACGCCGTCAGCGTGATTATGGTGACGGATGACAAGGCGCACTATATGCCGGGGGCAGACAGCTTTATCATCAAACTGATCGCAGACCGGGAGAGCAGAAGGCTTCTGGGCGTGCAGGTACTTGGAAAAGGAGCCGTTGACAAAGTAGTGGATACCTGTGTGGCAGCCATCGCCATGAAGGCAACCGTGGACGAGATTGCGGATATGGATTTTGCGTATGCGCCGCCGTTTTCGACAGCGATTCATCCGCTGGCGCATGCAGTGAACGTACTGATGAACAAGATGGACGGCACGCTGGAAACCATGACGCCTGCGGAATATGCGGCAGGTGAGGCAGAAGGGTATAAAGTGATGGATGTGTCCCCGCAGCCTTCCATTGCCGGCGCGTCTTATGTGGATCTGACAAAGATCGAAGGCGAGGTGGACGGCTTTGCAAAGGATGAGCCGATTCTTCTGGTATGTGCGAAAGGAAAACGCGGGTATATGACGCAGAATCGCATGAAATATTATGGTTATACTAATACGAAAGTTCTGGAAGGCGGACTGACCTTTAACGAAGTGGAAGCAGAATAATACCTGCAGACAACACAGGAACTACCGTGCAGAAATTAAATCAGGAGGAAAGATATGTCAGCATTAACAGTAAGCGCAGCAGATGAGAAGAGAGTCAAAGGCATGGGCTTTTTGAACAACAAGGGAACGGATAACTTTAACGGGCGTATCATCACCGTAAACGGCAAGATCACGGCGGCTCAGCAGAGATGTATTGCAGAGGCAGCGGAAAAATTCGGAAACGGCGAGGTGGTCTTTACCACCCGTCTGACGGTGGAAGTACCGGGCATTCCTTATGACAAAATCGAGGAATTCCAGCAGTTTATTGCGAAGGAAGGGCTGGTGACAGGAGGAACCGGTTCCAAAGTACGTCCGGTTGTTGCCTGCAAAGGAACGACCTGTCAGTATGGACTTCTGGATTCTTTTGAGCTTTCCAGAGAGATCCATGAAAGATTTTATGAAGGATACAGGCAGGTGCTGCTCCCGCACAAATTCAAGATCGCAGTGGGCGGATGTCCGAATAACTGTGTGAAACCGGATCTGAACGATCTGGGGATTATCGGACAGCATATTCCGAACTTTGATGAGGATTCCTGCAACGGATGCAAAAAATGCGCCATTGAGAAAAACTGTCCGGTAGGAGCGGCGAAGGTTGTGAACGGTGTTCTGGAGATCGACAGGAGCGTATGCAACAACTGCGGGCGCTGTGTGGAAAAATGTCCGTTTGATGCGATCGAAGACGGAACGTATGGATACAAGATCTATATCGGAGGCCGCTGGGGCAAGAAGGTGGCACAGGGCCGTGCGCTCGGCAAAATATTTACCGACAGGGAAGAGGCGCTGTCCGTGATCGAGAAGACGATCCTGCTGTTCAGGGAACAGGGAAAGACCGGCGAACGCCTGTCACAGACCATCGACCGGCTCGGCTTTGAGAATGTGGAGGCACAGCTTCTGTCCGATGATATCCTGTCCAGAAAAGAGGAGATTCTGGCAGCAAACCTGCATACCAAAGGCGGAGCTGCCTGCTAGAGCAGGAAAGGCGCTGCGGCGGCAGTTCCATGCGTTTGCCTTTGGGACCGGTCGGTTCACAGTGCAGAGGCAGATCAGAAGAAACAGATCAAAAGAAACAGGGACCATTGCAGAATGCAGTCCTGTCCAGGTGTTCCGTACACGGACAGGGATGCGATCTGCAATGGTCCTTGTTCTGCTGTCTTGTCAGTCATTTAACGGTCTGGAGGGAAGGCCGTCATGCAGCATGGTCATGAAAGACTGCCAGATATTTACCGGATAGGTGGAGCCGGCCACAGCGCTGTTTCCGCGGGGAGAGTCAAAACCGACCCAGACCCCGGTCGTATAGTAGGCAGAATAACCGACAAACCATCCGTCGATATTGTCGTTGGTCGTTCCGGTCTTGCCTGCGCAGGGCATATCCGGAATGCCCTTTCCCTTGGCGGTTCCGCGGGTGAGGACGCCTTCGAGAATATCGGTCATCCCGCGTGCGGCATCCGGTTCGTAGACCTGGCGTTCTTCCTGTTCCGGCATGAAGACGATGTTTCCCTGCATATCGGTGATCATGGTGATACAGGTGGGCTGACGGTAGACGCCTTCATTGGCGAGGGCGGCATAGGCGGCAGTCATTTCCAGAGAACTTGCCCCAGTGGTGATTCCGCCCAGTGCGGAGGAAAGCGTGTAATCCTCCGTTTCAATTGATGAAAAATTCATATCCAGCAGATAGGAAAGCCCGACTTCCGGGGTGAGTTCCCGGAACAGCTTGTAGGCAACCGTATTTTTGGACTGCTCTACGGCAGTCCGAAGAGAGATGGCGCCGGCGTACCGGTCTGAAGAATTGGAAGGGCCGTCTTTCTCTTTGGAGTCGATCACAGTGGAGGAAGCTGTGTAGCCGCGTTCCAGCGCCGGCGTGTATACAATCAGGGGCTTTATGGCGCTACCGGGCTGCCGGAAACTCATATATGCCCGGTTGTACTCCGGAAGTATGCCCTCCTGTGTGCGTCCTCCTACGATGGCGGTTACCAGACCGCTTTCATTGTTCATGCAGACGGCCGATGCCTGAAGCGCATAGGTTCCATTGCTGTTCAGCGTATTGTAGCCGGAGAGGTTTTCATCAATGGTATTCTGAAGTGTTTCCTGGGTATCCATGTTGATGGAAGTATAGACACGGTATCCGTCGGTGTACAGCCTGCTGCGGCAGGTATCATAATCCAGACCGGTGGCTTCCATCAGAGCCCGGGTGGCGCATTCATAGATATAGGTGTGCGCCCAGGTACGTGTGAATGTGATTTTGGACGGATTCAAAGTGATGGTTTCCGCCAGAGCCTGTTCATATTCGCCGTCGGAGATCATTTTCTGCTCCAGCATGCTCTTGAGGATCAGGTTCCGGCGCTTTAAGGTATTTTCCATGTGGAGCAGCGGGTCATAGCTTCCGGGACTGTTGGGAATGGCACAGAGAAACGCGGTTTCTGAAAGCGTCAGTTCGCCGGCGTCCCTGCTGAAATATCCCTGGCTTGCTGCCTGGATGCCATAATAACCGTTGGAAAAATAGATATTGTTAATATAAAATTCCAGAATATCTTCCTTGGAATATTTTTTTTCCAGGGCAGCGGCGATAAAGATCTCTTCTACTTTACGTTCCCATTTGACGGTATGGGTCAGATAGATATTTCTGGCCAGCTGCTGGGTGATCGTGCTTCCGCCCTGCGTAATGCTGTTTTTGGAGATCAGGGACTGCACAGCTCTCAGGATTGCAAACGGATCAAAGCCGCTGTGCTTGTAAAAGCGTTTGTCCTCAATGCTGATAAATGCATTTTTTACCTGTTCCGGTATGTCCTCGCCGGACAGATAGATAATGTTTTTGTCATTTTTCAGCAGGGCGATCAGATTGCCGTCCGTATCATATACCTCTCCGCGCTGGTTTGTCCGGAAATCCTCAATGGAGGAGTTTTCCATAACGGTCTGCGCTTCCTCGTGCAGAAGCAGAACCGTCTGGATATAGCCGGCCTGATAAAAGATATAACAGGCGCCGGCGACAATGCAGAGCATGGCAATCTGGGTCAGGCGGAAGAAAAAACTTCCCATGTCCTTTTGTTTTTTCTGCGGCCTCTTTCCGGGCTTTTTCTTAACTTTTTTTTTGACAGATGATTTATGCATGATGACTCCTTCGTATCTGACAGGCCAATTTGGAGCAGCGGGTAAAGCTGCCTGCCTCTATGCAATTATAATACAAACCTGTGCCGTATGCAAAGAAAACCTGAATGTATGTTTCTTTTTACACTCAGTCGGCGCCCTGCCATGGGTCTTTCAGGAACAGATACCCATGGAAGGTGCTGAACAGTAACTCCTGCACAGCAACTTTGCGGAATATTTTATGCAGACGCTTTACTTGCATATCTTTTTACGTTATACTATAGGATGCGTGGCTGATGCTACGAAACAGGCCACTTATGAACATGCAGTGCAGGTCTGCATGACCTGTGAAATGGAGGAACATAGCATATGGTAAGAGCAGTTGTAGGCGCAAACTGGGGAGACGAAGGCAAGGGTAAGATTACAGATGCCCTCGGCAAGGAGTCGGATATTATCGTCAGGTTTCAGGGAGGAGCCAATGCAGGGCATACGATCGTAAATGATTATGGAAAGTTTGCGCTGCACACACTTCCGTCCGGAGTATTTTATGACCATACCACCAGTATCATTGGAAACGGTGTGGCACTGAACATTCCGGTACTGTTTGAGGAGATCCGCGGGATTGTGGATCGCGGAGTTCCTGCTCCGCGGATTCTGGTGTCGGACCGTGCACAGATTGTGATGTCTTATCATATTCTTTTTGATAAACTGGAGGAGGAGCGTCTGGCAGGGAAATCCTTCGGTTCTACCAAATCGGGGATTGCACCGTTCTATTCCGACAAATATGCGAAAATCGGTTTCCAGGTCAGCGAACTTTTTATGGAGGAGAGCGGGCTGAAGGAAAAGATTGAACGGGTGATTTTACAGAAAAACGTCATACTGGAACATCTCTATCATGCGCCGGCGCTTCAGGCAGAGGAGATCTATAAGGAACTGATGGAATACAGAAGGATGGTGGAGCCGTATGTATGTGATGTGTCTGCTTACCTCTGGAATGCCGTACAGGACGGGAAGAACATTCTTCTGGAGGGGCAGCTTGGGACGCTGAAGGATCCGGATCACGGAATCTATCCCATGGTAACCTCATCTTCGACGCTGGCGGCCTATGGGGCGATTGGAGCGGGGATCCCGCCGTATGAGATCCAGCAGGTCATTACCGTGTGCAAGGCATATTCCAGCGCGGTCGGTGCAGGCGCATTTGTCAGCGAGATCTTTGGAGCCGAAGCGGATGAGCTGCGCGACCGCGGCGGAGACGGCGGGGAGTACGGTGCGACCACCGGGCGTCCAAGGCGTATGGGGTGGTTTGACTGTGTGGCATCCAAATACGGCTGCCGGCTTCAGGGAACTACAGATGTGGCATTCACGGTGCTTGACGTACTCGGCTATCTGGATGAGATCCCGGTCTGTACGGGTTACGAGATTGACGGGAAGGTGACAACAAAGTTTCCGGTGACCCGTCTGCTGGAAAAGGCGAAGCCTGTTTATGAGGTGCTGCCGGGCTGGAAATGCGATATCCGCGGTATCCGGAACTATGATGAGCTTCCCGAAAACTGCCGGAAATACGTGGAATTTATTGAAGAACAGATCGGATTTCCGATTACCATGGTATCCAACGGGCCGGGCAGAGACGATATCATATTCCGGAAGAGATAAGTATGATCAGAAATATTGTATTTGATATCGGAAATGTACTGGTAGATTTCTGCTGGAGAGAGCATATTCAGGGCATGGGATTCCAGGGAGAGACGGCAAAGAGGCTGGGGAGAGCCATGATGCAGAGTCCGGTATGGAATGAACTGGACCGCGGGGTATGGACGAATGAAGAGCTTCTGGACGGCTTTATCGCCAATGATCCGGGTCTGGAGCAGGAGATCCGCACGGTTTTTTCGGATCTGAGTACGCTGGTGAAGGAAAAGGAAGGCTCCCTGCCTTGGATTCGTTCCCTGAAAGCAGAAGGGTATCGGGTGTATTATCTGTCCAATTTTTCTGAACGGGTAAAGCAGGAAGCAGCGGCAGAACTTTCGTTTCTGAAAGAGATGGACGGCGGGATCATGTCGTATGCGGTGCGGGAAATCAAGCCCGCACCGGCGATTTACCGGATGCTGCTGGAAAAATACGGGCTTCTGGCAGAAGAATCGGTATTTCTGGACGATACAGAGGCGAATGTGGACACGGCGAGAAGGCTGGGGATGTATGGAATCCATGTCAGGGATGCAGAGCAGGCGAAGCAGGAGCTTATGAGGCTGCTGGAAGGAGATAAGATGCCATGAAAGACGTACTGGATGTACACACGCATACGATTGCCAGCGGGCATGCGTATAATACAATGATGGAGATGATCCATGCGGCGCAGGAAAAGGGACTGGAGGTCTATGGAATCACGGAGCATGCGCCCCGGATGCCGGGGACGTGCCATGATTTTTACTTTCATAATCTGAAGGTGGTGGAGCGGCAGCATGGGGATCTGGAGGTTTTGCTGGGAATCGAACTGAACATTCTGGATGAGAGGGGAAATGTGGATCTGGACGAGCCTTATCTGGGCAGGATGGATGTTACGATTGCCAGTCTGCATATTCCCTGTATTGCACCGGGGAGCCGGGGACGGAATACGGAGTGCCTGATTCAGACGATGAAAAATCCGCATGTGAATGTGATCGGACATCCGGATGACGGACGGTATCCGCTGGATTATGAGGCAGTTGTTCAGGCGGCGAAAGAATACCATACACTCCTTGAGATCAATAACAATTCTCTGAATCCCAGGGGATTCCGCATGAATGCCAGAGAGAATGATCTGAAGATCCTGAAGCTTTGTAAAAAATATCAGGTCCCTGTGATTCTGGGGAGCGATGCGCATTATTATAAGGATATTCTCAATCACGATTTTGCATATGAGCTTCTGCGGGAGAGCGATTTTCCAGAAGAGCTGGTAGTGAATACGGACAAAAAGAAGCTGTATGCCTATATCAACAAGTACGCGCAATAGGGTATTCTTCCTGAAAAGTCTGGACTTTACGATTTTACTGTGCTAAAATGACAGACAGAAGCTGCAGGGAAAAGATTCAGACGGAGGGTTTGATGATGAGCAAAAGGATTCAAAACGAAGCGACAGATGGGCTGTTTCATGCGATTTTAAGCCTTCAGAACATGGAGGAATGCTATACTTTTTTTGAGGATGTATGTACGATCAATGAGATTCAGTCGTTATCTCAGCGTTTTGAGGTGGCGAAGCTGCTTCGGGAGAAGAAAACATATCTGGAGATTGCTGAGAAGACAGGCGCCTCGACTGCAACGATCAGCCGGGTGAACCGGTCCCTGAATTACGGGAACGACGGATATGATATGGTGTTTCGGAGGATGGAGGAAAATGTATAGATGAAAGCCGTATGCCAGGAAGTCAGACTTCCTTTTTATACGGCTTTTTTCTATTCCCTGCGTTTTTTCGCGGTCTCCTTCTTTGGCAGTCCGTCAATCAGCTTTTCGATGACCTGCTTTTTCACATAGACATCAAAGCTCAGCAGACAGATAAAAGAGAAGATGTGAAGAAACTGCTGTTCTTCCTCAGGAGCGTCTGCAAATGTATCGGAAGCAATCCGGTAGCTTTCCATGACATCCTTTTTCATCTTTTCCACCTGACTTTTTTCCAGACTGAATACTTCTTCATAGATGGACTGCATGTTCGGCAGTTCTTCGGAATGGAAATATCGTTCGGTCAGCGGTTCGAGCAGCCTCTGGATGTCTCCTATGGACAGAATTCCTTTATAATAGTAGATATAGATCAGAAGCAGCATATGCTCCCTGGAATATTTTTTCTTTTCCGGAGGCGGGATCAGGCGGTTCTTGGCATAGTTGTTGATCATGGTTTTGGTCAGGATCTTGTCTTCCGGGTAACGTTTGGAGTCATGCAGACGTTCTTCCATAAAAGTGGTGACCTGATCCATATACAGATCAATGTCCGGGATCTCTCTTGGTCTGATGTAATCAATTTTTTCCAGGCTGGAAAGAATGCTGTTCAAAATATCCTGCGGGTCTATCGTCATTATCATCACCTCTTCCCTTATTATATAGTATTCAAAACTACATAACAAGTCTTTTTTGCCGTTCTTCTCATGCGGATCCTCCCATGCCGGGAAGGATACTGACAAATGTTTAACAGGAACTGAGAATCATATTGTGAAAACAGGACACAGTATGTTATACTGATAAAAGAAAGAGAAACAGATTAGAGGAAACAGATTTTGGATAAGATAGCAGTATTAATACCATGTTATAATGAAGAGAAGACCGTCGAAAAGGTAGTGAGGGATTTCAGGCAGGTGCTGCCGGAGGCGGTTATCTATGTATATGATAATAATTCTTCTGACCGGACTGTGGAGCTGGCAGAAGCAGCCGGAGCCGTTGTCAGGCATGAATATCAGCAGGGCAAGGGCAATGTGATCCGCCGGATGTTCCGGGAGATCGACGCACAGGTGTATATCATGACGGACGGAGACGATACGTACCCGGCGGAGTATGCCCGTCAGATGGTGGACCAGGTACTGGTGCACCAGGCGGATATGGTGGTGGGCGACCGGCTTTCGTCCACGTATTTTACGGAGAATAAACGTCCGTTCCACAATTTTGGAAATTCTCTGGTCAGAGGGACGATCAACCGGCTGTTTCACACGGAGATCAAGGACATTATGACCGGTTACCGGGCATTCAGTTATCAGTTTGTCAAGACTTTTCCCGTGCTTTCCAAGGGCTTTGAGATCGAGACGGAGATGACCATCCATGCGGCGGACAAGAACATGCAGGTGGATAATGTGGTCATCGAATACCGGGACCGACCGGAGGGCAGTGAATCCAAACTGAATACCTATTCGGACGGAGCAAAGGTGCTGATGAGCATTTCCAAATTATATCGGAACTACAAGCCGATGAATTTTTTCGGGATTCTGGCGCTGGTACTCACAGTTGTGAGCGCCGGATTCTTTCTTCCGGTACTGATGGAATATGTCAGCACCGGGCTGGTGCCCAAGTTCCCGACGCTGATCGTGTGCGGGTTTGCACTGATGGCGGCGATTCAGTCGGTATTTGCAGGGCTGATCCTGGCTGCCGGCGCACAGAGAAACCGGCAGGAGTTCGAGATGAATCTTATCAGAGTGGACATGCAGTATAAGGAGCTTATGAAGGATGAGTAACAGACTTCAGCGGATTCGAAACCTTCGCATATGGATCTTTGCGGTCACAGGCGGCATGATTTTTGCCATTTGTGACCGTCTTGGTTATATGCTGGAGCATTATGGAAGCATCTGGGCGATATCCGAAAACCCGTGGCACAGGACGGTTTTTCATCGGATTCTGCTCCGGCTGCCGGTAAATGTACTGGCGGTTCTGCTGCTTCTTCTGCTTACCGACTGGCTGGCAGCAAGAAGGAGAGTGTCTGCAGGGGGAAGGGCAGGCAGAAGAACCTGTTTCAGCGGCATATGGGATCTGCTGACGAAAGAGAGCTGCCGCTTTTATCTGATATGGCTTTTGTGTTTTGCAAGTTTCCTTCCGGCATTTCTGGGAGGTTATCCGGGGATCTTCGCTGCAGATGCGCCGAATCAGATCGGCTGGACCTTTTCCGGCTGGCTGACGGCACATCATCCGCTTGTGCATACCGGGATCCTCTGCGGCATTTTTTCTCTGGCAAGAGGATTCGGATGCAGCGACAATACGGCGGCGGCTGTCTATACCGTTCTTCAGATGGCGGCTTTGTCGGGAATCTTTGCATGGATCTGGAGATTTCTGAAAGAAGAAGAGGCTCCGGACTGGCTGCAGGCGGGGACGGTACTGTTTCTGTGTCTCTTTCCGTTTCATGGGATGATGGCGGTATATACTACAAAAGACACGCTTTTTTCCGGGATTTTTGTGCTCTGCGTGATGCGGCTCTATAAAATATGTACAGACCCCGGAAACTGTTTCGGCAGCCGGCGGCGCCTGCTGGCGGACATCTGCTGCTTCGGACTGCTGTTTCTGTTCCGGAATAATGGATTTCATACACTGCTTTTATGTATGCCCTTTCTGCTGCTTGTGCTGCGCCGATACTGGAAGAAGCTATGCCTGCTCTTTGCAGCGCTTTTTCTGATCTATCAGTTCTATAACGGACCATTTTTAAAACTTGTGGGGGCAGAGCCGGGGAATGCCCGGGAGGCTTACAGCGTGGTTATGCAGACGCTGGGGCGCACTTATGCGGCAGGCGGGGATATCCGCCCGGAAGAGATGGAGATCATCCGCCCGGTCATGGAGGAGGAGACGCTGGCGCAGTATACGCCGAACCTGTCCGATCCCATTAAAAATTTTTTTCACACAGAAGCATTTGAAAAAAATAAGGTGCCGTTTTTAAAGACCTGGCTGACTGTCGGCTGGAGAAATAAAAAAATCTATGTGGATGCCTTTTTGAATACGGCCTGTGCATTCTGGTATCCGGATACGTCACAGGAATATCTGGAATTCGTCTGCTTTGACATTGAAAAAGAGAATCCTGCCTATCCCCATGTAAGCATGACAAAGCCTGTCCCGGTTTTTTACAACTATTATGCTGCCATCGGGACGGATACAGCCTTTCGCCGGATCCCGGTGGTCCGGGAACTCTTGTCCATGGGCATTTATACTTGGCTGATGATCTTTGCAGCATTGTATGCATGCTATAAAAAAGAATATGGAAAGCTTCTGTGGATGCTTCCCTTCTGGAGCTACCTGTTCACATGTCTTCTGGGCCCCGCCGCCCTGCTGCGTTATGCCTATCCGGTCATGCTTGGCGCTCCGCTGCTGGTCTTCATGATGCAAAAGACCAGCAGCAGAAGCAGGGAATCTTAATTACCGCATCCGCAATCTTCGTAAGGAGGTCTTGGGGGCCGCGGCGGGGGCGGCATGATCGGGCGTACCGGCTGTTCGTTGCCGCACCCGCATCCGTCGTTGCTGTTCGCGCCGCAGCCACATTCGCAGTTATCGTTTTCGCAGCTGTTGCTTTCGCATCCGCATCCATGACCGCCGCACCCGTTCGTGCTGCATCCATTATGATTGCAGCAGTTGTTGATACGGTTTCTGTTGTTGCAGCATCCATTGCTGCCGCATCCGCTGCTGCCGTTGCAGCAGAATAAAAGTAGTAAAATCCAGATACAACTGTTCATCTTTTTTAAGCTCCTTTCTTTGTAATAGACTATGCAGGAAGGGGCTTTCTTGACAAAGAGAATTTCAATTGCTATAGTAAGACAAAAGCAAGGGCGCTTCCGTCAGGCTTTTGCCATGACAGGAGGGAGCAAGGAGGCTGCAATATGAAGTTTACGAAAATGCAGGGAATCGGTAATGACTATGTCTATGTGGACTGTACCGGAAAGGAACTGAAAAATCCGGAGGAGACGGCGCGGTTTGTGAGTGACCGGCATTTTGGAATCGGCTCTGACGGACTGATTCTGATTAAAGATTCGGATGCGGCGGATTTCCGGATGGACATGTATAATGCGGACGGTTCCAGAGGAGAGATGTGCGGGAACGGGATCCGCTGTGTGGGAAAATATGTGAGGGATTACGGACTGACCGATAAGGACGAGATCTCTGTTGAGACGCTGGCAGGAATCAAATACCTGAGGCTGACGGCGGAAGACGGAAAAGTAGCAAAGGTCCGGGTCAATATGGGGGAACCCATCCTGTCTCCGGAACGGATCCCGGTAAAGTCGGACCATGAACCGGTCGTGCAGGAACCCATAGAGGTCTGCAACAGGGAATGGAGGATGACCTGCGTGTCCATGGGCAATCCCCATGCGGTGATTTTCCTTGACACGCCGGTGAAAGACTTTGCGCTGGAGGAGGTCGGTCCGTTTTTCGAGAAGCATGAACGGTTTCCGAAGCGGACCAACACAGAGTTTATCCGCATGTTATCCAGAGACCGGATGGAGATGCGTGTATGGGAGCGCGGGGCGAAAGAAACGTGGGCCTGCGGGACAGGCGCCTGTGCGGCCGTTGTTGCGGCATATCTGAACGGCTACAGCGGGCGGAACGTGACGGTGGAACTTTTGGGCGGAGAACTGGAGATCGAATGGAAGGAAGCAGATAACTGTGTCTATATGACAGGACCTGCCGTGACAGTGTTCGACGGAGAGATTCTGCTGCCGGAAGGACTGGAATGACCGGGAGGAGCCGTTTTTGGGACGGCTGCAGAAAGGCTGTCCAAGTGCTGCTGTTTCTGCTGCTGCTTCCCATGAGCGCCTATATATTTTACGGGGCGCTGGACACGCTGAAATATGCGGATGCGCTTCAGAAAATGCTTCACGGGAAGATGGTTCTGCTTTTTCTGCTGGGGACTGCGTTTCTTTTATGTCTGCTGTTTGCAGGCGTCTTTCGGAAAGCGGCATCCTGTCTGGAAAAACACTGGAACACGGCGGTGCCGGCGCTTTTCGGGCTTATGATACTGTTGCAGGTGCTGATGGTTCTCATGGTCCGGACGTCCCTTCGGCAGGATCATCTGAAGATCTTTGACACGGCGGTGATGCTGCTGGACCGGGATACGGTTGCACAGACCCATTATAAGCAGTATTTTATGAAATATCCGAATAATATACCGCTTTGCCTGTTTACCTGTCTCTGGCTGAAGCTGGCAGTCCTTTTGAGGATTCCGGGAACGTACTGGATGGAGTTTGTAAAGCTTGTGAATCTGGTGTTTATGAATGCAGGGCTTGCCGGTACGTTCTCTCTGGTCTGTAAATACCGTTCCAGGCGGACAGGACTCTTTCTGCTTCTGCTGCTTCTGGTGAATCCGCTCTGGTATCTGTTGGGGCAGATGTATTACACCTCTACCATATCGCTGGCGTTTTCCGCGGGGGCAGTCTGGATGTTCGACCGGGCAGGAGCCCAGAGCCGCCTGTGGAAACGGTGGCTTCTGTATCTTCTTATGGGGATACTTCTGGCTTTCGGATATAAGATTCGGGCAACGGTGATTCTTACTGCAGCGTCTGTTTTAATCTACGCAGTGCTCAGACTTCGGAATATCCGCAGTTCAAAGGAAGCGGTGAGTTTCCTTGCGGCGCTGTCCGGCATTGTACTGGCGCTGGCAGTCTACGGACAGGCTGAGAGAAGATTTGCCGGGTTTGACCCGTCGGAAACCGGATATCCGGCGATCCACTGGGTGATGATGAGTGCGCAGGGAGAAGGGCAGTATAACAGTGCGGACGATGCCTATACAGGCTCTTTTGCCACCAGAAAGGAGCGGGCAGATGCGGACTTTTCGCTGCTGAAGGAGCGGCTGAAGGATATGGGACCCGGAGGGCTTCTGACTCTGTTTCGGAATAAATTAAGAGTTGCGTTTTCGGACGGGACAGATGACTACTATTCTCTGTTCCGGACCATGAGGGAGACCTCATGGATACAGAAATATGTGAATGGAGGCAGAAGCGATTATCTGGCCGTGTATGCACACGCCTATCACGGAATGCTGACCGGGCTTGTGTTTCTGGGACTTCTGATCTGTGGGATTCGCGGGCGGAGCAGCTTTCTGGATATTTTTGCTTTCAATATCTGCGGGGCCTATCTGTTCTATCTGATCTGGGAAGTGGATCCTGCCTACAGTATTCCGTTCATGCTCATGCTTCTGGTCTGGGCGGCAGACGGGATGTCCTGGGCGGCGGACCGGCTTGGCTGTCTGGCAAAGCGCCGTCCAGGATTTCGTTTCCTGCCGGAGCTGTCGGCAGCAGGCATGGCAGCAGCGGCGGCAGTGACGGTGTGGGCAGTGCACAGAAGCAATACGCCTGTAAGGGAGTATGCCGTCCTGCAGGATCAGGAGACCAGTGAAAGCCTGGTGCTCCAGGACGGATTTACACAGACTTTTCGGACGAAAAAACCGTTTGACCATGTGGACATCTGGGTGGCGAACTGGGACGGCGGGGCAAATGATTCCGTCTATGAGCTGAAGATTCTGGATGAGAAAGGCACGGCAGTGGCATATGGAGAGATTGTCGGCGCGGCAGCTCCATGTATGGATGCCTGTACGGTTTCTTTTGAAAGAGTCGTACCTGACCGGGAACAGGAATATCGGATTCAGGTGAATATCATAAATCCGGACTGTGCGGTGAAGACAGACTTTCTGTATTATCAGTCCGGAGGATGGGACATGTATGCGGAGGGAATGCTGTATGCCCCGGAAGAAGTCCCGGGTGTGGATCTGGCATTTGCCGTATATGAAGAAAGGCAGGAGTCTGGGGACTAAGGAAGGAAAAGAGGTAAAACTGTGAAAAGAGTGATTACTTACGGGACGTTTGATCTGCTGCATTATGGGCATATTAATCTTCTGCGCCGGGCAAAGGCGCAGGGAGACTACCTGATCGTTGCGCTGTCAACAGATGAGTTCAACTGGAAGGAAAAGCAGAAGAGGTGCTATTTTTCTTATGAAGAGCGGAAAATGCTTCTGGAGTCCATCCGCTATGTGGATCTGGTTATTCCGGAAAGCAAATGGGAACAGAAACGGACGGATATCCATGAATATCATGTGGATACCTTTGTGATGGGAGATGACTGGGAAGGAAAATTCGATTTTCTGGAGGAGGAAGGCGCAGAGGTCATCTATCTGCCGAGGACTCCGGAGATCAGCTCCACGCAGATCAAATCCGATTTGAAAAATAAAACAGCATCTGCCCGGAAGGACATTTCCTGAGCGGATGCAGCACGAGAACAGGAGGACATCATATGAATCCGGCATCTATTATGAAGATCATGAGCGCCAAAAACCGGTTCACAGAGAACCACCCGAAATTTGTCGCTTTTTTAAAAGCGGTATTTGCAAAAGGAATTGAAGAAGGCACGGTCATAGAGATACAGGTTACCAGGCCGGGGGAAAGCCCGGTGACTGCGAACATTAAAGTGCAGCAGTCGGATCTGGAACTTATGCAGGAACTCCGGGAGCTGGCAAAATAGGCAGCGGTCTGTAGTATGCAGGATACGTACCGGGGGTTGATGAAGGAATTATGAAAATTCTGTATGGGAATTTATGCTTTCTTTACGGATTTCCCATAATTTGTACACAATTATCTGCTATAGTATAAGCATAAAAGTTCTACCGGGGTTTTTCATTCCGATAATAGAGTGAATGGTTTTGGTAACTTTCCAATGGGGGCGGTGCTCCGTCGGCGCGCAAGCGGACATCGTACCTCGACTAAAGACAACGGCGTTCAGACGGGAGGTCTGAGCGCCTTTATTATTGACTAATTATGAAAAATCACCATAAAATTGCATTTTGGGGTGTGAAAATACAGCAGGATGTGATAAAATGGGTGTATCATTTAGAAAAGAATTCGGGCAAAATGCTTTTGCTCCGGACAGAGGAGAAGACTTATGGGGAAGAAGACAGCTAAAAAATCGGCAGCGAAGAAGCCATGGTGCGCAGTGACGGATATGGATCAATATCTGTTTGGCGAAGGTACGCATTATGAGATTTATAAAAAACTGGGCGCACATCCGGCAGAATCAGACGGCGAGAAGGGAGTCTATTTTGCGGTGTGGGCTCCCAATGCAAAAAATGTACGCGTAGTGGGAGAATTTAACCGCTGGGGAACCGACGGATATAAGATGACCCGTCTGGAGCCGCTTGGAATCTATGAGGTGTTTATTCCGGGACTGAAGGAAGGCAGCATGTACAAGTACCTGATTGAGACAAAGTCGGGAGAATATCTGTATAAGGCCGATCCGTTTGCATTTTATGCGGAGAAGCGCCCGGGGAATGCTTCGATTGTAGCAGACATTGATCATTTTACCTGGCACGATGAGAAGTGGATGGAGAAGCGCAAAAGCTGGGACGGCCCGAGAGCGGCCATGTCCATCTATGAAGTGCATCCGGGCTCCTGGAGACGTCATCCTCACGATGAGGAAGAGGACGGATATTACAACTATCGGGAATTCGCGGTGGAGCTTGCCAAATATGTAAAGGATATGGGCTATACCCATGTGGAGCTGATGGGGATTGCAGAGCATCCTTTTGACGGTTCCTGGGGATATCAGGTGACCGGATATTTTGCGCCCACATCGCGTCATGGCACACCGGCGGATTTTCAGTATCTGGTCGATTACCTCCACAAGCGCGGCATTGGCGTAATACTGGACTGGGTGCCGGCGCATTTTCCAAGAGACGGTTACGGGCTGGCCAACTTTGACGGGACACCGCTCTTTGAGCATCCGGACAGCCGCAGAGGAGAACATCCGGACTGGGGAACGAAGATCTTCAATTATGAGAAGTCGGAAGTCCGTAATTTCCTGATTGCCAATGCGTTGTACTGGCTGACCCATTACCACATTGACGGGCTGCGTGTGGATGCGGTCGCGTCCATGCTGTATCTGGACTATGGAAAGCAGGATGGACAGTGGCTCCCGAACAAGTACGGCGGGAACCAGAATCTGGAGGCGATCTGGTTCTTTAAGCATCTGAATTCCATCATCAGAGGCCGCAAGGACGGCTCCATGATCATTGCGGAGGAGTCCACCGCATGGCCGGGAGTGACAAAGGATCCGGAGGAGGACGGGCTTGGCTTTACGTTCAAATGGAATATGGGATGGATGAATGATTTCCTGGAATATATGAAGCTGGATCCGTATTTCCGGAAGGATAATCATAACAAGATGACTTTTGCCATGAGCTATGCCTGCAGTGAGAACTATATTCTGGTGCTGTCTCATGATGAGGTGGTGCATCTGAAGTGCTCCATGCTGAATAAGATGCCGGGGTATTTGGACGACAAGTTTGCGAATCTGCGGGCGGGTTATGCCTTTATGTTCGGCCATCCGGGCAAAAAGCTTCTGTTTATGGGCAGCGAATTCGCCCAGCTTCAGGAGTGGAGCGAAGCGAGAGAACTGGACTGGTTCCTGTTAAAAGAGGACAGGCATCAGCAGATGCAGAACTTTGTGAAGACATTGCTTCATATGTATAAGAAGTACCGCTGTCTGTATGAGCAGGATGACAGCTGGGACGGCTTCCGGTGGATCAATGCGGATGACTGCTTCCGCAGCATTTTCAGTTTTGTACGTTACAGTAAGACGAAGCGGAAGAATCTGCTGTTCGTTGTGAATTTCACTCCCATAGAGCGTGCGGACTACCGGGTAGGTGTGCCGAGGAAGAAGAAATACAGGCTGGTGCTGGATGGTGATGCAGAAGAATTCGGCGGAAACGGACGGAAGAAGCCGGAGATCTATGAGGCAAAGAAAGGCGAGTGCGACGGACAGAAATTCTATGTGGAATATCCGCTGTCACCGTATGGGGTTGCGGTATTTGAATTTTAGCCTGTTGCAGTCAGAATTTTATATATTTGGATATGACAGGAAATGCTCCGGAGTTACCGGAGCATTTTTGCAGCCTGCTTTTGTATAATATTTACTGCCGAAATGCAGAACCGTGCAGAAAACATCAGGAGATTCAGAGCTTCAGCATCCGTTCCAGTTCCCGTATGCGTGCTTCTGCCTTTTCGGCCCGTTTTCTTTGCTGCTCCGCATTTTTTCTTTGCAGTTCTGTGTTTTTCCGTTCCTGTGCAGTACCACGCTCAAATCCAC
>ERZ778510.415-NODE-415-length-36586-cov-4.323917_pt1 | contig 36586 bp, 21 predicted proteins | sample MGYA00510348_ERZ778510 | MGnify/ENA primary metagenome ERZ778510 (study PRJEB29527, sample SAMN07138969) | mouse gut metagenome | material: feces | host: mouse | place: China:Nanjing | collected 2016-01-25 ... | reverse complement strand
AGCGGATGATTTCAATATATCTTTCAGTGATTGTGCGGATATTGTGCCTGAAATCATAAGAAGTGACATTATTGTCACAATGGTTGTAATACTTTTCATAGTGTTGTGTTTTATTCTTCATTTGTTTTCCATCCCTGTGCCTTCATAGGAAGTTCCAGGCCGTCAGGTGTCACGATGACCGATCCGACTTCCGGTTTTGCCAGATGACCGATTATGTCGAATGTCTGGAAGTCGTGGCGGAACCGTTCATGTTTTCCTATAGGGATGGTGAAAAGCAGACGGCAGTCATCTCCTCCGTTCAGAGCCGCTGAAATAGGGTCTATGTCCAGTTCTCTGCCGAGTTCAAAGGTCTTTCCGGCAAACGGTATCTTGTCTACATAGATTTTTGCTCCGAGTCCGCTGTCGCGCACGAGTCTCTTGATTGTATCCGACAGTCCTTTGGTGACGAAATATCCGTATGACGGGATGATTTCCGCTTCTTCAAGCCGTCCGGTGATTCCGCTGTCAAGCGAAGGCTTGAGATATGCTCCTACAAGATGCCTGTAGTCGGAGAGTTCCGGCTGTTTTTTGTCGTCTTTTGTCTTTTCGAAATTCCTTTTTTCACGTTCAAGTATTTCAAATCCGAGATATGCCGCCCCGAGGTTGTCGGATACGCATATAAGATCCATACTTTTGGCTGCAGGACGGCGTTTGCCTGACAGAAGCGATGTCTCTCCTGTAGCCGATACGGAAATGTACAGCCCGTTGCGTGAAGGGACGAGATCAAGTGCTATCTTGGCGTATCCGTGTTCTTTGGCTGCGGTTACTGTCCCTTCCCATATTTCCTTTATCTGGCCGAAGTCAAGTTTGGATGAAATCCCGAGAGAGACGGAAAGTGTCTTCGGGCGTGCCATTACCGCGTACAGCTCTCCCGTTACAGAGATCACGCTTTTGTATCCGAGGTGTTTGAGAGGGAAATATGTCAGGTCAAAATCTATTCCTTCAAGCATTACTCTGGAATATTCTGAAATATAGCTCTTTCCGGATGTTTCAAACCGGCAGTCTTCAAAAGGTTTGTAGCCTGTTCCTTCAAAAAGTCTTGCGATTGCTTCGATCCTGCCGAGATTATAGAACGTTTCTTGCATATATTTTGTTTATTGGACTGCAAATTTAATAAAAGTAGTGAAACTAAAGATAATGACCGCTTTTGAAAATATGGTCGGATTTAATAACTTTACAAATTAAAAATAAACGGTATGGCAAATGTTACGTTTAAGGGAAATCCCGTGCAGTTGTGCGGAGACCTTCCAAAGAAAGGGGAGACTGCTCCGAAGTTCTGTGGAGTAAAAGGAGATCTCAGCACTGTCAATATTGAGGATTACAGAGGAAAAAAGGTTGTTCTCAACATTTTTCCGAGTCTTGACACTGGTGTATGCGCCGCATCTGTACGTAAATTCAACCAGATGGCTTCATCGCTTGAAAATACTGTGGTGTTGTGTCTTTCGAAGGACCTTCCTTTTGCCCAGTCAAGGTTCTGCACTGTTGAGGGGCTTGAAAATGTAGTGCCTCTCTCTATGTTCAGATGTAAGGGATTCAGCGGGAAGTACGGTTTGGAGATGGTTGACGGACCTTTGGAGGGGCTGCTTGCAAGAGCCGTGATAACATTGGATGCAGAAGGCAGGATTCTTTATGTGCAGCTTGTCCCGGAAATTACTGAAGAGCCTGACTATCAGGCTGCCATTGCTTCAGTACAATAGATTTCTGTTATGTGGCTCCGGAGGAAGACAGTTGCAGTATGGAATTTTTATCTTGACGGCTTCCGCAATATGACCTGGGGAAAGGCTCTCTGGGTCGTTATTGTGTTGAAGCTGTTCATTATGTTCGCTGTTTTGAGGGTCTTCTTTTTCCGGCCTGTCCTTTCGGGGAAAACAGATGAAGAGAAAGGTGACATCGTTTTTGAAAATTTAACCCAACCCTATTATGATAGAAACAGCTTTGATTGACTGGTCAAGGGCGCAGTTCGCCTTGACAGCCTGCTATCATTGGATCTTTGTCCCTCTGACTTTGGGACTTGCCGTCATTATGGCGGTTATGGAAACCATATATTTCATCAGAAAAGATGACTTCTGGAAAAAGACAGCCCAGTTCTGGATGAAGATGTTTGGAATCAATTTCGCTGTCGGTATCGCTTCGGGACTTATTCTTGAGTTTGAATTCGGAACCAACTGGAGCAATTATTCCTGGTTTGTAGGAGATATTTTCGGTGCTCCTCTCGCCATCGAAGGCATACTTGCCTTCTTTATGGAAGCGACTTTCGTGGCGGTGATGTTTTTCGGATGGGACAAAGTCGGGAAGAAATTTCATCTGGCATCGACCTGGCTTACGGGAATCGGGGCCTTTATTTCCGCTCTTTGGATACTTGTCGCAAACGCTTGGATGCAGCACCCTGTCGGTATGGAATTCAATCCGGACACTGTCCGGAATGAGATGGTTGATTTCTGGGCCGTGCTGTCGAATCCTGTTGCGGTAAGCAAATTTTTCCATTCTGTATTGAGCGGATGGATGACAGGTGCCGTATTTGTCATCGGCATAAGCTGCTGGTATCTTCTTAAGAAAAGGGAGACAAGATTCGCGCTTGCGAGCATAAGGGTAGCCGCGTCTGTCGGCATAATCGGAACATTTGCCGTAATGTTCACTGGAGACAGTGCCGCTGTTCACGTGGCCAAGTATCAGCCGATGAAGCTGGCTGCTGCCGAGGGACTTAGGGACGGAGGTGCCCGCGCGCCTTTTTCTGTTGTCCCCGGAGTCGAGATACCAGGTCTTCTGTCAATACTTGCGACTCACGACATAGACGGATTTGTGCCGGGAATCAATGATATACTTGACGGATATGTTGATCCTGACGGAAATGAGGTGCTTTCAGCTGAGGCTAAGATGTATCGGGGGGATATGGCCTTGAGGGCGTTCAGGGTTTATCGTCAGCTGAAGGATACACAGCCTGAAGCGGCGGCACAGGTAAGGAAGGTGCTTGATGAGAATGCCGAATATTTCGGATACGGATATATAGAAGACAGGGAGGAGCTCGTTCCGCCTGTATGGCTTGTATACTGGCCGTTCAGAATCATGGTAGGACTCGGCACTTTCCTGCTTCTGCTTATGGCCGTAGTCCTGTGGGCTGAGTGGAAAGGTAGGATAGAAAAAATGACATGGCTCCAGTGGGTGGCTCTGCTGTCCATACCTTTGGTATATTTTGCCGGACAGGCCGGATGGATTGTAGCTGAGGTCGGAAGACAGCCGTGGGCTATACAGGACCTTCTTCCTGTAAAAGCTGCCGTGTCAAGTCTCAGCACAGGGGCGGTAAAGACCACTTTCTTTATATTTGTGGCTATTTTTGCCCTGTTCCTTGCAATAGAGGTAAGAATACTTGTCAAGGCTATAAAGAAGGGGCCGGCTGTGGAGGAGATTGAATAATTTTACCGTAAAACGATGCTTCTTATGTTTACTTACGAATTTCTTCAACAATATTGGTGGTTTGTCGTGTCGCTTCTCGGAGGACTGCTTGTCTTCCTGCTTTTTGTACAAGGCGGCAACGCTATGATCTTTCTGGCTGGCAAGACGGAGGAGGAACGTCAGCTGATAGTCAATTCTACAGGACGTAAATGGGAATTTACCTTCACTACATTAGTGACTTTCGGTGGAGCTTTCTTCGCTTCTTTCCCTCTGTTCTACAGCACGAGCTTCTCAGGTGCATATTGGGTCTGGATACTTATTCTGATAACATTCGTCTTCCAGGCCGTTTCATACGAATTCCAGACAAAGGCCGGAAATATTATAGGCAAAAATGCTTTCCGTACATTCCTTGTCATCAATGGATGTCTCGGGCCGCTTCTTATCGGTACGGCAGTCGGAACTTTCTTTACGGGGTCGGATTTTGTTGTCAACAAGGATGCTGTAGGCGATAGCCTGGCTCCTGCAATCAGCAGCTGGGGCAGTGCCTGGCACGGTCTTGAAGCTGTCGCGAATCCTTGGAATGTAGTGCTCGGGCTTGCTGTGATGTGTCTTGCGATGTGTCTTGGAATACTTTATATGCTGAACAACATCAAAGACAGTGAGCTTGAAAAGAATCTCCGCTCGCAGCTGATTCCCTGCAGCTTGAATTTTGTCCTGTTCTTCGTGACGTTCCTTGTCTACATTCTTGGCAGCAGAGGATTTGCGGTTGACGGGAACGGACGTGTCTTTATGGAAGAATACAAATATCTGCAAAATTTCATCCAGATGCCGGTGGTGTCCGCTGTCTTTCTTGCCGGGGTTGTGCTTGTCCTCTATGGTCTTTTCAGGACAGTATTGAAGCCGGGTTACCGTAAGGGTATATGGTTTTCAGGCGCGGGGACAGTGCTTGCCGTAATGGGGCTGTTTTTTGTCGCAGGGTATAACGGAACATCATATTATCCTTCTTCTTCCGATCTGCAGAGCTCTTTGACGCTGTCCAACAGCTGTTCGAGCGAGTTTACCCTGAAGGTGATGACATACGTGTCCTTTATAATACCGTTTGTATTAGCCTATATAGTGTATGCCTGGAGGTCGATAGACCGGAAATCCCTGACGAGAAAAGAGCTTCAGGACACAGGACACAAATATTAGAGACCTATACGAAGTATAAAAATCTGTAATTATATGAAAAAAGTATTTTTATTGCTTGCAGCTGTGGTGATGCTGCACAATCCGATGTTTGCCGGCAAGCCCGAAGGCAAACAGACTCTTACGGTAATGTCTTATAACATCAGGAACGGAGAGGCCAATGACGGGACAAATTCGTGGAGATACCGCTGCCCGGCTACGATATATATGCTGAGGGACCAGAATCCGGATATCTTCGGTGTTCAGGAGGCATATAGCTATCAGGTGGAATTCATTACCGAAAACCTCAGGAACTACAAGTCGGTAGGAGTCGGCAGGGAAGACGGAAAGAAGGACGGTGAGCACATGTCCATCTTCTACAACAAAAAGGCCGTTTCCCTTGTCAAATGGGGTACTTTCTGGCTGTCCGAGACTCCAGAGGAGCCTTCTACAGGATGGGATGGAGCGTGCCGCAGGACAGCGACCTGGGCTCTGATGAAATGCAGGAAGACCGGCAAAAAGTTCTATTATGTGAATACTCATCTTGACCACGTGGGGAAGACTGCACAGAGGGAAGGTCTGGCCCTTATCGTAAACAGGATAGCAAAGATAAATCCTGAGGGTTATCCTATGGTGCTTACAGGTGATTTCAATGTCACTCCTGATGATGCCATCCTCACTGATCTCGACAAGATTATGCAGAGCTGCCGCATAGCGGCTGAGAAGACCGACAATTCCGGAACATTCAACGGGTGGGGACACCACAGCGAAGTCATAGATTATATCTATATCTCAGGCTTCAGCGGATGTGAGGAATTTACGGTAGTCCGCAAGCCGTACGCTGACTTCAAATTCATATCAGATCACTATCCTGTGAAGGCGGAACTTATTTTCTGATTACATTGTAGTTGATCTTAAGATCTGTGATGTCCTCTATGAACTGGGCGGTCACGGCAATACGGAACCTTTTTGAAAGGAACTCTATATTGTACTGTGTCTTCGGGTCATAGAGGAACATTGTCAACGGGATGTTGCCGCTGTGTTTTCTTATGACCTTGACAAGGTTTTCACGGAATTCGCTGTTGAGCTGCGGAGTGGTTATGTTCAGGGCGAATCCTTTGAGGTATGATTCCGTCACATTGCCGAGGCTGATTATTTTTTTCAGCCTGAATGTGTATGGAGGGTCCCCTTTCTCTTTCCTGTCCTCAGGTTTTCTGAAAAACATCTCTTCTATCTTTCCTTCGATAAAGACGGCAGAATTCACTCCGAGGAAAGGTTTGAATGTATCTATATCCTTTCCGTTGAGGCGTATTTCATAGCTGCCGTTGAAGTCTTCTATGACAGCTCTCAGAACTGGTTTGCCGAACCTGTTGACAGATTCGTCCATAGAAGTGATGAATCCTCCGACGCGTACATCCGCAGTGCTTTTTTCTGTATCGCACTTGGTGATGAGCGGAGAAAGTTCATCAAGGTGGCAGGTGGTGAAATTTTCTATCTCAAAAGCATATTTGTTGAGAGGATGCGATGAAAGATACATACCTACCAGCTCTTTTTCCTTATGGAGAAGATCCATATTGTCTTTGTCCTTGTCTTCTTCCCTTATTTCAGGTACGGCAGGACGTACCGGCTTGATTTCTTCCATATCTCCGAACAGTGATACGGAAGCGTCCAGAGAATCTTTTCTGTAAAGGTCGGCGTATCTTACCAGCGAATCCAGGAACGATGTGTCCGAAGTGATGCAATTCATAGAATACTGCTGCCTTGAGTATCCGAAATTGTCGAATGCCCCTGAGTACAGCAGAGATTCAAATGCCTTTCTGTTGACTGTTCCGGCCATTCTTTCAGCAAAGTCAAAAAGGTCGGTGAACAGTCCGTTGTCTTCCCTTTCTTTGATGATTGCATTGACTATGTTGTCTCCGAACCCTTTGATTCCTCCGAGTCCGAAACGTATGTTTCCTTCGCTGTTGACCGTAAAGCGGGCGTCACTCTCGTTTATGTCAGGATTGAGCACTTTTATTCTGGACTTCTTGCAGTCGTCCATAATGCTTTTGATTTCATCCTGGTTGGATAGGTTCTTGCTGAGGTTGGCAGCCTGGAATTCCGCCGGATAATGGGCTTTGAGCCATCCTGTCTGGTAGCTGACCCAGGCATAGCAGGTCGCGTGGGATTTGTTGAATGCGTATTGGGCGAATTTCCTCCAGTCTTCCCAGATCTTTGACAGGACATTTTCCGGATGTCCGTGTTCTATACCTCCTTTGATGAATTTGTCGCGGAGTGATTCCAGGACGTCCAGCATCTTCTTTCCCATAGCCTTACGGAGCTTGTCGGCTTCTCCTTTCGTGAATCCGGCAAGCTTCTGTGACAGAAGCATCACCTGCTCCTGATATACTGTTACTCCGTATGTGTCGTTGAGGTATTCCTCCATCTGCGGAAGGTCGTACTCAATCGGCTCCTGGCCCTGTTTTCGTGCGACGAACGACGGAATATAGTCCAGAGGTCCCGGACGATACAGGGCATTCATCGCGATAAGGTCTTCAAACCTTGTCGGCTGGAGCTTCTGGAGCCATTCCTTCATACCGGGGGACTCGAACTGGAATACGCTCTTGGTATCTCCACGTCCGTAAAGTTCGTATGTCTCCTTGTCGTCTATCGGAATCTTCTCGATGTCGATGTCTGTGCCGTAACGTTTTTTGATCAGCGACAGGCATTCCTTGATGATGGAAAGTGTTCTCAGGCCGAGGAAATCCATCTTGAGCATACCGACTTCCTCTATATAGTGCCCGTCATATTGTGAAGTCCATACATCCTGTCCCGTAGCCTTGTCCTGTGCAAGCGTAATCGGGATATATTCTGTCAGGTCGCCTCGTCCGATAATCATTGCGCAGGCGTGTACTCCCGTCTGCCTGATGCTTCCTTCGAGCTTTACGGCATATTTGAGCACTTCCTTTACCTGATCGGTACCGTTCTCGTATTCGTTCTTCAGGTCCGGATGGTATTTGACGCAGTTGCTGAGTTTCGGCTTGAACTCCTTTTTGACCTTCTGCTTCTTCTTTGTCCCGTCCGGCTGCTCCACTTCTTCCTCCACATCCGCTTCAAACGGCTTCTCCGGCACCATCTTGGTCAGTCTGTTGGATTCCTCAATGGAAAGGCGGCTTACTCGCGCAACATCTTTTATCGCGCTTTTCGCGGCCATTGTGCCGAATGTGATGACGTGGGATATATGGTCTTTACCGTATGTGTCTTCAATATATTTGAATGCTCCGTATCTTCCGTCATCATCGAAGTCGATGTCTATATCCGGCATCGATATACGGTCCGGATTCAGGAAACGCTCAAACAGGAGGTTATACTTGATAGGGTCAAGATTGGTGATTTTCAGGCAGTATGCGACAACGGAACCGGCTGCGGAACCACGTCCGGGGCCTACTGATGTTCCTACTGCACGGGCTGCCGCTATGAAGTCCTGGACAATGAGGAAGTAGTCCGGGAATCCCATCCTCGCGACCGTTTTCAGCTCGAATTCTATACGTTCGGCCTGTTCCTCATTCAGGGTCTCCCCATAGCGTATCTTTGCTCCTTCATAGCACAGATGGCAAAGGTATGCCACGGACCAGGTGAATTCCTCCCCTCTGTCATTGCCGCTTTTGTCACATCGGCCTTCGTCTATTATGTCCTTGTATTTTTCGAGATAGAAGTCCTTGTTGGCAAGGAATTCAGGGTCTATCTTGAACTTAGGGAGCACGTGCGCACGGTCTATCTCATAGCTTTCGACCTTGTCGCAGACCTCAATGGTATTGGCAAGCACTTCAGGATTGTCCGGGAAAAGGGCACTCATCTCCTCTTCGCTCTTCAGATACTCCTGCTGTGTGTACCTCATACGATCCGCATCGTCAAGATATGAGTTGGTCGTAAGGCAGATGAGCCTGTCGTGTGCCGGACCGTCATCTTTGTTGACGAAATGCACGTCGTTGGTGGCGACTACTTTCGTACCCGTCCTTTCTGCAAGTTCAAAGATGCCTTTGTTGACTTCTTTCTGCCTTTCGTAGATTTCAAGCGACTGCGACGGAACCTCTGTCTTGTGCAGCTGCACTTCAAGATAATAGTCGTCTCCGAAAACCTTTTTGTGCCACTCCACGGCCTTTACGGCACCGTCCATATCACCTGCGGCTATATATCTCGGAATCTCACCGGCAATACACGCGGAGCAGCAGATGATGTTCTGTGCATATTTTTCAATCACCTCGTGTGAGACCCTCGGCTTATAGTACATTCCCTCTATATGGCCGGTGGAGACTATTTTCATCAGGTTTTTGTAACCGTCATAATTCTTGGCGAGAAGGATAAGGTGATAGTATGACCTGTGGTCCTTGTCTTTCAGCTTATGGTCGTAGTGCTTTGTGACATATACCTCGCATCCTACGATCGGTTTGACTGCAGGATGCTTTTTGGCTGATTTGAAAAACTCCTTCACACCGTACATATTGCCGTGGTCTGTGATAGCAACAGCAGGCATACCCAGTTCTTCAGCCCTTTTGAACAATCCTTCCATAGAAGAAAGTCCGTCAAGAATTGAATACTGGGTATGTACGTGAAGGTGAACGAAAGCCATAGTAACGATTTTTTGAAAAGATGACAAAGTTATACAAAAAACCGTCTGACTCAAAAATTAAATATCTACTCCCAATCGTCCGTGCGGAAAGATGAAGCAGGTATTCCGAAGTTGTTTATGAATGAGGCTTCAGCATAGTTGTGGAAAGCATAGCGTACCGCCACAGGCTCCGGAACCTGGTCACATCTTACTTCTACTGTGTTGCCTCCGCGGATTACGGCTTTTGCCGGATGGAATATACGGTCCGCACCGGCCACTTCAAATCCTGCAAGAGGTCTTCCTCTTGTGCCTATGCCGAGCCGTCCTGCCTTGAAGGACAGGTATGCAGTGCCGTTCCTGACTTCCATAGACTGATACACAGGCGCGTAAGAATCAATCATAGTGAACCCGTAGTTCTTTTCAAGGGCCATATATGCAAGTCGGTGTCCGACCTCTTTCTTCTTTGCCGGATGGATGCAGTCCGGATCACCGATGTCCAGAGTGACAGCCATTCCTGACGACGGAATGGCCGCAAGATTCTTCATCTGCGCTTCTCTGATTTTTGCCCCGTCATTGTCCATAGGATTGTCGTAGTTGTAAGGAGCTATCTGTACGTAATAGAACGGAATTTCTCCTATGCCCCACTGCTCCCTGAGCATTCCCACGAATTCCGGCTGGAGCCTTTCATATTGTTTTTCCCTTTTGCGGTTGGATTCTCCCTGGTACCATATTATTCCTTTGACAGTGTACGGGATTACAGGTGCTACCATTGAGTTGTACAAAGTCGTCGGCTGGTGCTGGAGATTTTTGGGTTTCTGATCCGCATCGAGGAAAGCAAGGTTGAATTCAGGGAATTTCTCTGAAATGGTCTTCTTGTCCATCCAGGCCTCGATAGGAGTACCTCCGTATGCTGAGATTATTATTCCGACAGGCACATTCAGGGTTTTCTGTAGGTATTCAGCGAAAAAATATGCCGTTGCGCTTGTTCCGGCCACATTTTCCGGAGTATGTTCCAGCCATCTTGCGTCACAGTTTTCCTGAGGAGTGCAGGATGCAGTTCTTCTTACGGTGCACATCCTTATCGGAGTCTCAGGTCTTGCTCCGATTATCACGTCGGCCACCCCTTCAACGGACTGGTTGTTGAATCCTTTTATAGGCATCTCCATATTGGACTGTCCCGAACAGAACCAGACTTCTCCCAGAAGGATATTCTTCAATGTCAGAATGTCTCCGTCGTTGAATGTTATCTCGAAAGGTCCTCCGGCACCTGCAGTCTTGACTGAAACTGTCCATTTCCCGTCATCGCCTGCTTTTACGACTGTCTTTTCCTTGCTCCAGGATGTGCTTACGGTCACTTTCTTTCCTGGTTCGGCAGTTCCCCAAAGTTTTACTTCAGAGTCTCTCTGAAGCACCATATTGTCTCCTATTACGTTGGGAAGGACCACTTTTGCGTCCATTACGAATACTGCGCACAGCGCAGTGATTGCCAATAGAATCTTTTTCATATCAATGTCTTTTGTGTTTTGATTTTTCTCGAAGGCTTATTCTGAACCTTGTCCTGGTTTCCGGCTTTATATCTGCCTTGAAGCCGATTCTGCAGGTTCCGGGATTGGGCGCATCATAGTCTTTTGGCGGATCGTTCGGCAGTATCAGCATACTTACGGGGATGGCTGACGATACCGACAGCTGCATACGTATTCCGTGCCTGATGATTTCTATTGTCCGGTTCCCGGTTATTCTGGCATTGTCAGGGGCAGTCATAATCCATTGCAAAGATATGTCGTTTTTTCCGTTTTCTATTTCGTCTTCCACATAAAGGAATCCTTTTCTGTCTATATATGCTGTACGTGATGCCTTGTTGACAAGGTCTTTTCCCAAGACGGATGTCAGGTCTACGACAGCTCCTTTCCTGTTCTTTCCATTGAATGTCTTTCCGATATCCGCATATCCGTCCACTCTGTGGTGCCTGCCGTCCAAAGTGATTGTCGAGTGGGAAATGTTGTCTATCCGAAACACATCCCATCTTCCGGATGTCTGCTTCTGTCCCCACAGGTCCACTCCTTTGCTTTCAAGGGAAAAATAGTTTTGGGAACCGAGGTCTGACGACCATCTTATGCCTCCGTATTCATATACGAATGAACCGGCATCCAGATGTGCGTGTGAAGTTGACGGTGAGCCTCCTTTTATTGCGAAATATCCGTCTTTGGGACTGTTCCATCCTTCTCTCCATACAAAGATGGGTGTCCTTCCGCGGAAGAAGCATACATTTGCCTCAGGAAGCTTTGCCTTGAGGCAATCCATCCTTGAAGCAAAAATCAGCAGTGCCGGCAGGAGACGTGCTTCAGAGAACCATTTGTCAGGGCTTTGATGGAAATTTTCCGGCAAGGATTGCATATATTGCTTTTCAAGCCATATCAAAGAGTTGTCTTTCATCTTTTCCGCGAACCAGAACATCATAATGTTTCCGGAAATATGCTCGCCTGTATCAGAAAAATTATAGCACTTTCCGCTTGGGGCTGACATGAATTGTATGAACCGTGCTGATTCAAGGAATCCCGGGGCCTTGCTTATGCCGGCATCAGAGCCCAATGCAGATGCCAGAGCCTCATTCATCATAATCTGGAATGACGTCCCGTAGCTCCAGTATCCGAAGCCTTCCGGATATCCTCCGTCAGGGGCATAGCATTCTATTGCAGCCATATCGGATGTTATGCTTTTTTCTATGATTAGCTTTGTCTTTGCCGGGTGATATTCATACGTAGCCAATGCCGCATAGACCATACCTGCATTGCATACCTGGTTCCAGTTGTTTCCGGATTTGTAGAACCACGCATATTTGGGGGCCTCTGCAGCTTGGAACAGATGTCTGTCAAGGCTTTCTGTGATTGTATGATGGTCCTTGTCATCCATTGTGTCATATAGCCAGTCAAATCCGACCGCCACGGCCATTCCCATTTCTCCCGTATCAAGAAAATGTGAAGGGTTCCAGTCGCGGAATGCGCACACTGCCTTCATCTCATCTATTGCCCTCTCGGCATACCGTCTGTCGGATGTCATTCTGTATGAGTATGAAAGCCAGAATATTCTCTGCAGGGCGGTCCTTGAAACAGCCAGCATACGTTTTCCTGTTTTTGCATATTTGGATACCGGGGCATCCAATATGCTGTCGCAGAAACAGATTATGCCGTTGTGTATTTTTCGGAAACAGGTGTCTTTTGCCAGAAGGCTTCTTATGTTCTCTTCCTCTCCGGACTTGAAAAGCAGGCGAGGATGGGAAGCAATGCTGTTGTAGTCAAACGAAAGTGAGGTATCTGAAGGATTGGACAGCCCGGGGAGGACACATACTGTTCTTTTCCCGTCTTTCACAATGTATATTGAAGGTTCTGTAATGACAAAATTCTCACTGTCTATATCATATTGTCCTGGAATGTGGAAAACAGCGCAGATGACCCCATTGTATTTCAAAGCCTGACATCTCCCGTCATTTCTGATTATTCGGACGGATGGTTTTTCTGCCCATTGTCCGGTCTGTGCCGCGGTTCTGCACGGGAGATATGCGTATGAATAACTGCTCTGCAATGATGGTGAATGTTCAAACCAGCATTTGAAAACTTTTCCTTTTTCTGATTTGTCTTTATAGAAAGGGTCTATAGGATCCCACTTCCCTTCCTGCTCTTCTGCCGAGCTCTGTATTTCTGCTCCGTCCAGGCTGACGTATCCTCTGCCGTCGTGGTGTATCCAATTGCTTCCAGAGCTGACTTCCGATACAAGATGATTCTGGTCGATTGCTGTTGTGACCCGTGTAAACGCAGGATCTGATGACCTGATGTCGGATCCGAGTGCAATCACTAAGTCTTCAAAGAAAAAATTGCTTTTCAGAGCATGGAGTCCGTCCCGTTCAAGCTCCATAGTTGTACAGAGTATATTGTCTTTTGAAAGCCCGCCGACGTGCAGGGATCTGTTTGTCTTCTCAGCGTCGCTTTCCGGGCATCTTATCGGCAGTCTGTCTTCGTATGTTGTGGTCCCCGGAATTTTTCTCCAGTCCCAGTGGGCGAATATGTTTTCATATTCTCTTCCGTGCTGCATAAACAGCAGGGCCCCGTCCGCGGAGAAGTTCGCAAGAAGATTTTCTTTGTTGGTATATTCAAACCCGACGGTCCTTTCGGAGTGCATCCTGATTGATGAGTACCATTCTTCTGTACGGTAGATTCCGCAGTCTGACCTCCAGAAATATTTGGGACCGCATAAAATGTCTGTATGAGTATCGGGCGACAATATTTCCATTGCTATCTCGTGGAATGCCTTTGAACGCGGACTTTTCAAAGCGGCCATATTCTGTGCAGCCACAGCCAGGGAATATGCTTTTCCGCGTCCTGCGTTTATGAATACCTGTCTTCCGCAATAGCTGGGGTCCATAACTCCGTTCCATACGCTTCGGCAGATACCGTCCATAATCATATTTTCAAGTATTTCCCTCTGCCTGTCTGAAAACATATAAGGAGAACCTTCAAGGACTCTGAACCAGAAAGACAGGCTTTCTGCGTATGCGAGCCCGTAGTTGCCGAATTGTATTTGGGGACCGTGCTGATGGAACGACCAGTCTTCCTGTATGCCTTCTCTGTCGGTGACCTTTATTTCTTCCGCAATCTGGTCCCTCGCTTTTATTATGAGGCTTTCATCGTTCGTAAGAAGTCCTTTCATCAGATTGTTGCCGGCAAGCCATACCTTGTTCTGTCCGGTCCGTCCGAAATTCGAACGCTCCAGCGCTTTGAGACCTGTATTGATTTCGTCTTCGGAAAGTTCATCATACATCATCAGCAGTACTGCGGTCAGTTTTTTGGGAACTCCGATGTCGTTGTGCCACCAGTTTGGACAGCTGGGCCAGGTTTCTCCCCAGTAGGCTATGCCTTTGTGCAGTATCCGGCCTATGCCTTGGTTTTTATACCATAGAGATGCTGGATCGGAATAGTGTTTGGCGAGTGCGTACATTCTTGTGATGTGCAGTGTTGGCTGCCATCTTCCACGTGTCTTGTCATTGTAATCTATGTCTGTCCAGAATCCTCTTTCATCAAACAGTCCTGCAAGTCTCTCTATTTCTTCGTCAGGGAGTTTTACGGACATATACAGCTGCAGCAGCAGGACGTCATTGGCTCTGCCGTAGTCTGAATATTCTATGAATTTTTCTGTTACTTCACTGTCGGGAGAGTATGATACAACGGAGGTTTCTGTGAATTGTTTCCGGATTCTGTCCGCCTGGCAATGCTCCGTATATGCGGATTGCGAACGGACGCTGAAGGAAGTCATCAGCATAACGGCAACAGAAATGATGATATTGTTTTTCATTTTTAGAGGATTTTTCTTTTGTGGAATCAGAGAAATTGTCTTGACTGTCGCAAATATATAATATTTCACAAGAGTGAGCACCTGTGCTGTTGTCTGAAAATGGGCTATAGCCTTCTCCTGTGCGCATTATACCGGATTGTGCTATTCTTACACCGGATATTTTTATCCTCTTGCGGAGACTCGTGATAATTTTGCTGATGTAGAAAACCACGAAAACCATACAATGAAATGAACAGATGTCTTTATCTTCTGGCCGCTATGATTCTGCTGTCAGGATGTGTACAGAAAGAATCGATGGACAGTATTGCCGACAGGGTTTTTGCTGTCGCAAAAGAGCAGTCCTTACAGATGGAGGAAAGGCTGACTTCCGTAACTCTTCCGAGAAGCATAGGAAAGGACGGTGAATTTTTAAGCTCTGATATAAACTGGTGGTGCAGCGGCTTTTATCCAGGAGTCTTATGGTATGTATATGAATATACCGGGGATGCCGAGATAAAGAAGCTGGCTGTCAGCAATACTTTGAAGCTTGAGCCTCTGCAATACAAGGCAAAGGACCACGACCTGGGATTCCAGATGAACTGCAGTTATGGCAATGCCTACAGGATTACAGGTGAACCCAGATTTCTCGAGCCTCTGCATACATCTGCATTGGCGCTTGCGCAGAGGTTTTCTCCTGTCACGGGGACGATAAGAAGCTGGGATTTTGTCAGAAAAGGACGTGATTGGAAATATCCGGTCATCATTGACAATATGATGAATCTTGAACATCTGCTCAACGCTTCTGTGCTGTTCAAGGATAATTCTTTGAAAGATATCGCCATATCGCATGCCAACACTACGATGTGCAACCATTTCAGGAAGGATTTCACCTGTTTTCATCTTGTCGATTACGATCCGTCAACCGGAGAAGTCCGGCACAAGGAGACAGTTCAGGGGTATGCAGACAACTCTTCGTGGGCGCGTGGGCAGGCCTGGGCTCTTTACGGCTATACTATGATGTTCAGGCTTACCGGTTATGAATGTTATCTGAGACAGGCGGAGAATATTGCGGATATGCTTATGGTCCGTCTTCCTGAGGACGGCATTCCATATTGGGATTTTGATGCACCTGGAATTCCGGACGAACCGAGAGATGCTTCGGCTGCGGCCGTGATGGCGTCAGCTTTTGTTGACCTCAGTTCCCTGACAACAGCAGAACCCAATAAGAGACGGTATATGTGTATGGCGGAAAAGCAGTTGAGGACATTGGCGTCAGATGAGTATCTTGCCGTACCCGGTGAAAACTGTAATTTCATTCTTAAGCATAGTGTGGGATCTCTTCCTGACGGTAACGAGGTGGATGTTCCGCTTTCTTATGCCGACTACTATTTTCTGGAAGCGTTGATGAAGTATAAAACACATAATTATAACTGATATGAAACAGTATTTGACACTGGTCTTCATTGCTGTCTTGGCGATGATGTCGGTTTCCGCTGCAGGAGCGGAGCCGGTGAAGGTTACCGGTAAAATAAAGGGAACGGACGGGCAGCCTGTCATAGGGGTGGTCGTGACTGTTTCCGGAGACAGTTCCAGAGGGGCTGTCTCGGATATTGACGGTTTCTATGAGATAACAGCAGACAGTGACGGCAGTCTTTGCTTTGCCTGTATGGGATATGAGACTCTTGTCGAGCCTATAGGCGGAAGAAGCGTGATAGATGTAGTTATGAAAGAAGATTCGGAACTTCTTGAAGAGATTGTTGTTGTCGGTTACGGGACACAGAAGAAAGTGAATCTGACGGGTTCTGTTACCTCTATTGATTTTGCAAAGCACACTGAAGGTCGTCCGGTGCTCAATACCTCCTCTGCTCTTGCCGGGCTTGCCCCTGGAATGATGGTGCTTCAGGGGTCGGGTCAGCCCGGCAGTGAGAGCACTACAATACGTATCCGCGGGGTAGGCTCCTTTACATCGTCTTCAAGCTCTCCTCTTGTGCTGGTGGACGGGATAGAATGGAATATGGATGATGTCAATCCGAATGATATAGCATCCATATCTGTGCTCAAGGATGCTTCTTCGACTGCAATCTATGGAACAAGGGCAGCCAATGGTGTCATATTGATTACGACCAAAAACGGCTCGGAGCATAAGCCGAGAATAAGCTATTCATACAAAGGCATCATACAGATGCCGTATAATGAACTTTCCTGGGTTTCAGACTATGCCGAATATATGGAGCTTTTCAATGAGGCAAGCGACAATTCGCAGACTTCCCGTACCTTTTCACAGACGAATATCGATATCTGGAAAGCGGCGGCGGCAGATCCGTATGGAGTAAATGAATACGGCGTCCCGAATTATGCCGCATATCCCAATACCGACTGGTTCCGTGAGATTTTTCAGAACGGGTATTCACAGGAGCATAATGTGAGCGTTTCGGGAGGTAGCGGTAAAGTGAAATATATGGTTACTATGGGATATCTCGACAATCAGGGGGTTATGAATCGTTTTAATCTTGATTCATCTTCTCAGAAAGCCAATTTCAGGACGAATCTTGAGGCGGACGTGACCGGATGGTTTACATTGGGTACTAAAATATACGGACAGTTTCAGAAATATGGACAGGCCAATATATCGAACGGGTTCAAATATCTTTATATGACGACTCCCGGGATTTATCCCGGAAGCGAAAATGCGTGGGGACGTCCGGCCAACAATGAAGAAAGTCCCAACGCAAACAACATTTTCGGACAGATGGCAGGAAGTGCCGGGAAAAGACATACCTGGAGAGTAAACGGGACCATATATGCCAAGATAAGACCATACAAGGGAGTCAGCATAGAAGGGACGTTCAATTATTCTCCGACTTTTACGGAACGTCATACCTACAGCAGGGAAAACGGGTATTGGGACTACGTTACCGATACAAGATACTCTTCTTCCGAGCTGTCAAAGGCCACTGTCAACAACAGTCTCAGCCGTTCGTACCGTATGTCCGCCGAGCTGCTTGCAAGATATGACGGCACGACCGGAGAACACAGCTACGGTGCACTTGCCGGATATTCGGCAATACAATACAGGACGTGGGGATGGGGAGTCCAGAAACGTGGTGCCACAGACTGGTCTCTGACTGATATGTCCACATTTTCCGAGCTGTATAATTCATCTTCGACCTCAGAAAACGGTTGGGGACTGAGATCATATTTCGGAAGGGTCAATTATTCTTTCAGGGACCGTTATCTTTTTGAGGCCAATATACGTGTGGACGGTTCGTCAAGATTCGGGACCAACAACCGCTATGGAGTATTTCCTTCGTTTTCTGCAGGCTGGAAAATCCATGAGGAAGAGTTTATGGCAAACGCCCGCGGATGGCTGGACAATCTCAAACTCCGTGTTTCATACGGATATACCGGAAACAATCAGGGGATAGGCAATTTTGCCTGGCAGGCCACATACGCGGCAGGGAATGTAGTTGTCGACGGAAGCAATGCCACAGGACTTTATATCGCCTCAATGAGCAATATAAACCTTAAATGGGAGACAACGGCTACTGCAGACATCGGAATTGATGCAGGCTTTTTCAGGAACCGTCTCACAGCGGAAATTGGCTGGTACCACAAGAATACGACTGACATACTGTTTACTCCGAGTACATATCTGACAATGGGGAATTTTGACCAGGTGCCGTCCAATCTCGGAGCTATGTGGAATTCCGGCATTGAAATATCCCTCAACTGGAGGGACGGGATAGGAAAGGATTTCCATTATTGGGCAGGAGTGAACTTCTCATACAACAGGAACAAAGTCACATCATTCAAAGGAATATTGCAGAAGGAATGGATAGACGGGAAGTATGTCAACAACATTTCGGACGTGTCCGAGAACTGGAGCTCCCCAGGCAAGCTGATAGAAGGTCATCCTATAGGAGAGCATTATATGCATACACGTTACAGAGGTTCGGGAAAAGGATATACGGGAGGTGCAGTGGACATAAATGCAGGTCCTTCCGACGGAATGATACGTACACAGCAGGATTTGGATTGGGTGCAGGCTATGATAGATTCCGGCTATTCTTTCAATGGTGTGAAGACGCTTGTTCCGGACCAGCTGTGGTACGGTGATTTTATCTATGCCGACCACAATGGTGACGGCAACTACGGCAATGAGGATGACAAGGTTTTCAACGGGCATACTTCGACACCGTCATACAATCTTGGAATCAATCTCGGCTTTTCCTGGAAGGGGTTGTCTTTCAGTATGATATGGTCGGGAGCGTTTGATTATTGGCTTTATTGGGCCGCTGATTACTACAACACTACCAATGTTACCTGGGGATATGCAATCAGCAGACGGATTGCAGACAACCATTATTTCTACAATCCGTCAGATCCGTCAGATTCAAGGACAAATACCGCAGCAGCGTACCCGCGTCTTTTCCGCGGTTCAAAAAATCGTGAAACAAGTGATTTCTATGAGTACAGGGCTGATTATCTTAAACTCAAAAACATACAGGTAGGATATACGGTTCCGCAGAAATGGACAAATAAATTTTTTGTAAAGGAACTTCGGTTCTATGCTTCGGGTGAGAATCTTCTCACAGTTACCAAATTTCCGGGAATGGATCCTGAGCTCGGGACATCAATAGGATATCCTCTGATGAGACAGGTTTCAATCGGTGCCCAGATTATTTTCTAAACGGAGGAGGACATCATTATGAAAATATATAAGATAACAGCAGTATGCCTGGCGGCTTTTGCCTTGCTTTCGTGCAGGGATATGTTGAATATATCACCGGACAATCAGATAGCAAGCGGAAATATGTGGACGGATGAAAGCCTTGCGGACAAAGGTATGGCTGGGCTGTACAGAAATTTCTACAAGACTGATTTGAGCAGAATCCAGCTCCGCTACAATGATTTTGACGGAATCAACCGTCAGGGCTGGATGGGTATGGAGTTCCAGACCGATTTCGTTTCTGACAACTATCCTCTGAAGGCACTTTCCAGCTCTACCAAAGATGCATCTGAATTCTTGGTATGGTATGAATGGAAATGGGCATATACTTCCATCCATCAGATCAATGACGCTATAGCGAATCTTCATAAGGCCGGACTGAGTATAGAGAAATATGAACGTTATTTGTGTGAAGCCAAGTTTCTTAGGGCTTGGTTCTATTCAAGACTGTGCAAAATATACGGAGGTGTTCCGCTCTATCTTGAGGTGATATCGGAAGACCAGTGCACAAAAAGCCAGTCATCAGCAGAAGATGTCTGGGCTGCAGTCATATCCGACCTTGACGACTGTATATCCTGCAAGAATTTTCCTGACAACACTTTGACGGCGAATTACGGACGTCCGTCAAAGGGAGCCGCGTATGCTCTCAGAGGTATGGCGTATGTCTTTCTTGGCAGATGGCCTGAGGCGGCAGCTGATCTGGAAAAGGTCAGTGGATGCGGATACGGGTTTTGGGAAGGCAGGTACATTGATTTTTTCCATTACAACAATGAGAAGAGCCGTGAGATGATATTTCCTCTCCAGTTCAATGAAGAGGCCGGATTCTGCGACAATCTCCAGTTGATGATAGGAGGACGCGATACCTGGAACGGGTGGTCGAATGCACGTCCGTCTTCTGATTTCGTGGATTATTTCCAGATGGCTGACGGTTCGGTGTTCAAATGGACTGATGTTCCCGGGCTTGAGGACTGGGACAGGCTTTCCCCTTCACAGAGAGAGGTCTTTTTCCTCAGGAACGGTATAAAGTCCGGATCGTGGAGCAATCAGCAGAAAAGTACTTTTGATGAAAGGATCGCCAAGATAGGAAAGGATATTTTTGACCGGTATTATCTTGACAGCAGCAACGAGGAACGTATCAGAAAGGCGTATGAAGGCCGTGATCCGAGACTGAAGGACATTGTGCTTACGCCATACGAACCGTACGATACGTTCAAGGAAGCTTCTGACAACGGCGGAAAGATACAGAAAGGGAAGAAACTGAGATGGCCTTTCCTTGAAGAGGGCAATGATGACGGGGACTATTATATCGGTTCTCTGCAAAGTATGTACATATACAAGAAATATTCATATAACAGACCGGATGATCTTGTGGACCGTCTGCGCTGTCCTACAGACTGGCCTTTGATAAGATACACGGATGTGGCTCTTCTGCTTGCTGAATCTTATGTGCATATCGGAAACCTTTCCGGGGCGGCTGATATCGTCAATGCTATAAGGCGCAGGGGCGGAATGCCTCCGATATCTGTCGGAAGCGCGGATGAGATGATGGAGGCAGTAAGATACGAGAGACGTGTTGAGCTTTGCCTTGAAGGTCACGATTATTTTGATGAATGGAGATGGGGTACATACAGACAGATGAAATTCCGTGATATGGATATTTATGGTGGACAGAGCTGGTGGAAAGAATACGAAGGCTATAATTACAATTGGTATTTCACGGAAGATATGTATCCATGGGCGGCTCCGTCAAGCGAATGTCAGAGAAATCCGAATCTTGTAAGAAAAGCAGGATGGGCATATTAGAAATATAATGTATTAAAGTCAACAGAATGAAACGATTAGTAAGAATATTGCTTTTAGCCGCGGTGTGTGTTGCCATTGCCGGCTGTACAGAAGACAGGTTTCCTGTATTTGTGCCGGGAAGTTCCGCCGCCTCCGGAGAGGAACCTTCAAATCCGGTGATACCTCCTCCTGTGGTCACTCCGGATCCTGACTGGTCCCGTCTCACATCTTCTGCCCATCCCCGTATAATATATACGGATGCGGACTTTGAGGCCATAAGGAAAGGAATTTCCGGGAATCCTGTACTGGCCGAAATCCATAATGGCATAATTGCTATTGCGACATCTTCATTGACTGCGGCCGACCTTGAAAGGAAACTGTCAGGAAAACGTCTTCTGGATGTCAGCAGGAATGCTGAAGAGAGGATTCTGTCCTGTGCATACGCATATAAGACCACATCGGACAGAAGATTTCTTGAAAAGGCGGAACATGATATTGTCACGGTTTGCAATTTCAGTGACTGGAATGCCCGTAAGCATTTTCTTGATGTAGGGGAAATGGCAGCCGGGGTGGCTCTCGGATACGACTGGCTGTACAACGAACTGTCTGATGAGACCAAGTCTCTTGTATGCCGGAAATTGAATGAATTCGCTTTTTCTCCCGCGCTCGGTAAAGTCTGGAATCTTGATTTCTATTCCGCTGTAAACAACTGGAACCAGGTATGCAATGGAGGACTTGTCTGCGCTGCTCTTGCAGTTTATGAAAAAGACCAGCAGGTAGCCAGGGAGATTGTCGACAAGGCGATGCAGTCCAATGTCGCGGCAATGGAGACAATGTATTCCCCTGACGGAAACTATCCGGAGGGCTATTCCTACTGGAATTATGGAACATTGTATGAAGCATTGATGCTGACAGCGATGGAAACGGCTACAGGTTCTGACACGGGGCTTTCAAATATCGGAGGATTTTCACATACAGGAAAATATATGCTTTATATGGAAAGCCCTTTAGGACAGTGTTTCAATTATTCTGACTGCGCTCCTTCTGCGGTTGCCTGTCTGGCGCAGTGGTATTTTGCACACAAATTCAATGATCTGTCGCTTCTTTATCTTGAAAAAGATAAAATACGCTCATACCGTTCATCGTCGGAATCCCGTCTGCTTCCCCTTGTGGCGTATTATGCCTATAAGATGAACATAGAGTCTCTTGACGATATAACCGCTCCCGAAGAATCGTTCTTTGTCGGGGAAGGACTTACTCCTGTTGTCCTTGTCCACGACAGCTGGACTATGGATACGTCAGACAAATTCCTGGGAATAAAAGGAGGCAAAGGAAATACCAGCCATGCCCATCTTGATGCCGGAAGTTTTGTCTATGACGCATTCGGTGTCCGCTGGTCGGCCGACCTCGGTCTTCAGAGCTACGGGACCCTTGAACCTTATATAAACCTCTGGAATATGAATGACGGTTCAGAGCGGTGGACTGCTTTCAGGTATAACAATTACAATCACAGTACTCTTACCGTGAACAATACGTATCATAGAGTGGCCGGCGAGGCAAAGATAGAAGGGATTATCAATGACAACGGAAAGAAAGGGGCGATTGTCGATATGACCGGTCCGCTTTCCAATGAAGCGGCAAAAGTCAGAAGAACTGTCTGGATGGAAGGGGACAACCTCTATGTCACAGATGAAATCACCGCAAGACAGGACAAGGATGCCGATGTGCGCTGGACTATGGTAACCAGAGCCAGGCCTGTAATTGAATATGGCGCGATAACGCTTTCTTCAGCCAACAGGACATTGTATCTGAAGACTTCCTCGTCCACAAGGCATCGTCCTGTGCTCAAGACCTGGAGCACTGTAAGCAGCAACAGCTGGGACCAGGCGAATACCGGATATTACGAATGCGGATATGAACTGACTGTCAGCAAAGGAATGGAGGCTTCCGTTACAGTATGTCTGACACCTGAAGAATAAACACATAATTAAACATTTTATATGAAGAAGTCTTTATTGATGTCTGCCGTTGTATTTATGGCATTCATTGCAGGATGCAAGAAACCTCAGGCTGAGGAGGCTGTTCCTGCGGTATCCCTTGAAGTCACAGGGATAGAGAACAACTGCGCTACAATCAGAGCGACGCTTGTTGAAGGTAATTTCTACGGGGCCAAGCTGATTGAATCTATGGTTATAGGTGATGTGGACATTGACTATACCAAAGATATCCAGCTTGTCAATTTTGTTGAGGAATATGGAACTGCCGTGACATTTCCATACGAGAAGACCATAGAGAAGGTAAGGATAGGACAGGACCGTTTTACTGCCGTAATAGTCTATGACAAGTCTGGCCGTGCATCTGCAGCCGCCTATGAGGTCTGGACTCCTGAAGGAAATCCTGACGGATGGAGCAGTGAGAACAATCCCGGGGAACTCGGTGAGATAAACTGGTGATTCCTGACTGAAGTTAAGTTCAACACAAAAATCTTGAAAATATGAAAAATGCTGTATATTCCATTGGGATTTTGGCTGCGTTGCTTGCCGTTTCCTGCTCGATAGAAGAAAACAGGATCGAATATCCTGATACTGACAATTGTCCAAAACTGAAACTTACCGGTTATACTTATCCTGAGACAAAGGTTTCAATAGGAGAAAAGGACGGTGAAGCATATCCGCTTCTCTGGGAAGCCGGGGATGCCGTCGCAATCTGGTCAAGGAATCTGACCACGACGTCCTCCGAAGAAGGAGAACCGGTATTCAACGGAAATATTGCCGGAGAACAGGCGGAGCTTTATTCCGGAAATGCCGGACAGACAAGCGGTGTGTTCCAGGCGAACAATTCTTTTTCAGTGGACAGCGATGAAGCAATCGTGATAACTTATCCTGCGGCATCCGTGAAATTCACTGACGGCAAGATCTCAGGAACTATACCTTCGATACAGGAGCAGAGAAGCGGAAATTCCAGCATACATCTCGGGAACAGTGCATTTGCCTATGCCGAGACGATGCTTAAAGCAGGTCAGACAGAAGATGTTTCGTTTACTTTAAGGCAGAAGACTGCTTTTGTCAAAGCGATACTTTCCACATCTGAATTTTCTGACCTCAAACTTGTCGGGGCGAAACTGTATTCTCCCGGAAGTATCCTTTCCGGAAATGTAGTGTATGATCTGGACAATGAAGCTGCCGGGCTTTCTGTGTCTGACGCCTCAGAGACTGTCGGTGCAAAATTGAGGAAGCCTGTGGAATTTGACGGGCCCCGGGAACTTTATTTTACAGCTGTTCCATGTGACCTTACGGGAAAGGACACATATCTGATAGTAACGATGGAGGATGACAGCAAAACTGTTACCATTCCTGCAAAGATCAATGGAGGGGAATTGAGGGAAAGCTGCCTTTCTGTGATAACCCTGTCAAATATCAGCACATCTACTAATGAGTATAAATGGTATGATCCGGTAGAAGTCCGCGACCTTGTTGACGGTTGGGCCTACGGTCCTCAGAACACATATTTTATGGAGGCCAGGCCAAGCGGAGAGGGAGAGACTTCACTCAGGATTGATGTCAGGGCCCGTGGAGATTTCTCAAAAGTGAAAGAGCCTAAATATTGCGGTCTGATTACGGGTTCGTCATCGTTCGGAAGCAGAAAGTCTTTCCATCTTGCCGATGGTATCAATGTATATGAGGAGCAGCCTTCCACATCAGTCAACAGTGATTATACGGTGGATATATGGTGTTATGACCAGTCCCAGAATGGATATTGGGGAGTAGTCGGGATTTATGATGAGGATTATAATATCCTCTGGTCATATATGATTTCCAAATACTATACAGGCGATGAACTTAAGGATGTATCATATCCGGGGACAGATATAGTGATTCTTGACAGGATTCTGGGCTGTCAGCAGAGCAATGCGATGTCGGAAGAGAAAGGTACGTTCGACTACAACAGCTGGGCCTGGTTCCAGTGGGGACGTAAGGATCCGGCGATGTGGTCTAATAGCGGAAAGCCAAATTATACGAAAAGCGCACCTCCTGCCGGAGCAGATATTTCTGTTGCAATTTCTCATCCTTCGGTTGTGTACGGTTATGTTTCCGGTACGGATGGCGACTGGAATTTCAAGGAACACCGTTCCGATCTTTGGGGAGGAGTCAACAATACGCTTGACTGGTATGATCCGGATGCTTCGGGACACAAGACCATATATGATCCTTGTCCGCAGGGGTATCGTGTCCCTGATCCTAAAGTATTTGCTGAAGTGATTAAAAAATGTGAAATATGGGAGGTCCCGAATTCGCATAGTCTGCAGCCTTCAGAAAACATCAGGGAGGACAGTCCGTTCAGAGGTTCCAATACTTCAGTCCTGGCATATCCTCTCGGGGGTGGGAAGTATGACTATTGGCCATACGCGGGAGCGCGTTTCGGCAACCAGGAGACGAATTGGGGCAACCGTACTTCTTCCAACAACAGGCACGGGGCGACGTACTGGTCAAATGGAGTGAATCCTAAGAATACGAACCAGGCCATAATGCTGGAGTACTGTTATTTTTCCACGGCATACAATCAGGGGACGAGACAGACGGCCAACAGGGCGCAGGGCTTTACTGTCCGCTGTCAGAAAGAGTAGTGTGTCATAATATTTGAATGCCGTATCCGGTGGTAAGGCATAACTGAAGGGATTGTCAGGAATATTTTTTCCTGCAGTCCCTTTTGCCTGAATTTTATTATAATTGCGAAGAAACTTTGTTTGCCCGGTAGAGATGACATTATCATTGAAAAGAACCATTGTAGTTTTCCTGATGGAGATTATGGTAGCAGCCTCTATATATGCTGCCAATACATACAGGCGTTATGACGTGAGGAGCGGATTGTCTGATATAAGTGTAAAGGATATCTGTCAGGACGCCAGGGGATATATGTGGTTTGCCACGAAGGATGGGCTGAACAGGTTTGACGGATACGGTTTTCAGGTTTTCGGCTCTTCAGATACTGGACAGACCCATAATATAGAATCAATATGTCCTCATTCTGACGGCAGGAGGATATGGATTGCCGCGACACGCGGTTTGGCCCTTTTTGATCCGGATACGGAACGGATTACGGATTTTGATGTTACAGGATGTGACGGAACATTGAATCCTAATTGCCAGTACCTTGAATATGACAGCAGGGGAGACCTTTGGATCGCTTCCCAGAATGGAGTGATCCGCTACGGACAGAATACCGGGAACATTTCCAGTTTCGTAGTTCCTGACGTGTCTTCGCAGATTGTCCGTGTGGTTTTTGAGGACCTTTCATCCGATATCTGGGCGGGTACGTCTGAAGGACTGTCTTTTTATGATGAACAGAATGACTGCTTTACCCCCCCCGTAAAGCTTCATACGTCAGGCGCGTCTGCCGGAGACAATGAGATAACAGCTGTCTGCGTCGCTTCCAGGGACAATATATATGTCGGGACACAGAACGGAGAGTTTGCATTGTTTGATACAAAGACAAGAAAATATACGATCTTTTCGCCTGAAAATGCGTCCGGGGAGAAGTATGACCTTTCAAGGATTCATACCATATACATACAGTCACAGGAAGATTGTATGGTCGGTTCCGACAGCGGTATGTTCCACTTCAACAGCAGGACAGGAATATGGACAAGGTCGGAGGACGAACTTTCCAGGGAAGGTATCTACAAGTTCTTTGTCGACAGGGATGGCAGCTTGTGGATCGGGACATATTTCCTCGGGGTATGCTATCTCTCCCAAAAACAGAATGAGATAGAATGGTATTGTGACAACGGGCAGAAATGGTCCCTGAACGGCAATGCCGTCAGCCAGTTCTGTGAAGACAGTGACGGCAATATGTGGATTGCCACAGAAAACGGCGGCCTGAATTTTCTGGATACCGCTACAGGACGGATAATCGACTATTCGGAAAAAAGTCATTATAATATTCACGCACTGTGTATGGATGACAATGCTTTGTGGATAGGCACGTTCTCCTGTGGTCTTGACCGGATGGACCTTGTGACTGGAGATGTAAAGCGATACAAGAATATACCGGGTGATGATACATCACTTTGCAGTGATTATGTCTATTCTATTTTCAAGGCTGATGACAGGTATCTGTATGTCGGTACATTGAACGGTCTTTGTGTCTTCGACAAATCTTCCGGACTTTTTTCTAAGGTTCCTGAAATCGGGAATCGCTTCATCAATGATATTGCCGCTGACGGAGCCGGCAATATATGGCTGGCGGACAAAAACAGCGGGATATGGAAAAAATCTTCTTACGATGGCTCCTGGATAAATTACCAGCATAGTGACTCTGATCCGTATTCTCCTGTAGGAGACAGGATTACACGTGTATATGTAGACAATGCAGGAACTGTATGGTTCTGCGAAGAAGGCAAGGGAATCTGCCGGTATGTTGAGGATATGGACCGCTTTGAGAACTTTACGGAGATAGACAATCTTCCGAGCAGTATATATTACGGCATTCTTGAAGATGATACAGGATACTATTGGATATCGTCAAATTCGGGTATCATAAGATACAATCCTGTACTGAAGACAAGTACAAGATATACTTATGAGGACGGTCTGCAGAGCAACCAGTTCAATTTCAGGTCTTCGTACAGAAGCGGGGACGGCATTATGTATTTCGGAGGTATCAACGGATTCAACAGTTTCAGCCCGTTCAATCTTTCTGTTAATACGGTCAGGCCGCAGACAGTCATATCATCTGTAAAAATATACAGCTCAGGTACGTCGCATGACGGTGAGGTATGTCGTATAATCCCTGACGGCAGCATCAGGATGACACATAAGACAGTTACTTTCGATGTCAATTTCGAATGCTTGAGTTTTGTCGCTCCTGGACAGAACCTTTATCAATGGACAATGAAAGGGGCTTATAAGGACTGGATTACGACTAATCGGCATTCTGTGTCTTTTATGAAACTTCCTGCCGGACATTACACCTTTCTTGTGCGGGGCTGCAATAATGACGGATATTGGAGTGACAAGCCTGCCAGTCTTTCAATAAGAATTGTGCCTCATCCGCTTCTGAGCTCTGTGGCAATGGCTGTATATGCTATTGTCATTCTTCTGGTTTTCTATGCTGCGGTACGGACTATAATAAGCAGGCAGAAGGAAAAGAAAGAGCAGGAGCTTGTTGCAGCGAAGATGAATTTCTTTACACAGGTCGCCCACGAAATCAAGACACCGGTCTCGCTTATAAAAGCTCCTCTTGAGAAAGTTATGGAAAACGGGCGGTGGGACAGTGATACGGAATCCAATCTTGATATTATGCAGAAAAATGTTGATAGACTTCAGACTCTTATCAGACAGCTCCTTGACTTCAGAAAGATTGACAAGAACGGATATACGCTGTCATTGGGCAAGACGGATCTGATACAGATGGCTGGCGATATCGTGGAGCGTTTCAGGCCGTCAGATTCCGCTATTGACCTTGTTCTGATATCTCCTCATAAGCATATAATGTGTTATATTGACAATGAAGCCATTACAAAGGTCATCAGCAATCTTTTGGCCAATGCTTTCAAATATGCAAGGAAAAAGATAAAGGTTTCACTTGATATTGTAGCGGACAGGATAATAATCAGTGTAAAAGACGATGGACCTGGAATACCTTCAGGACTGGAAGACAAGATATTTGAGCCTTTCTATCAGGCAGATCCGTATTCGGGAAACGGTTTCGGGATAGGTCTGAGCCTGGTGAGACTTCTTGTCGAGAAACACGGAGGGAAAGTTTCGTTATGTATGGACAAGGGGGAGACCGGATGCAGGATTGTTGTGGATATACCTTATATTCCGAATATGGAAAAATCGCATGACGGCAATCCGGAAATTCTGCCGGGGGCTGTTGAAAAGGAAGACGCTGCTTCAGGTGATGATGATGCCCGTCAGGGACATTGCATTCTCGTTGTTGAGGACAATCCGGATATGCTTCAGTTTCTTGTAAAGATTTTTGAAGATACATATAAGGTGCTTGCCGCATCTGATGGAGAAGCAGCGGCTGATGTTTTGGACCGATGTTCCTGTGATCTTATAATCAGTGATATAATGATGCCTGGACTTGACGGTTTTGGACTTTTGCAAAAGGTACGTGAGGACGAAATGCTCAGGCATATACCTGTAATCTTGCTTTCTGCCCAGGATTCGTTGGATTCCAAGATAGCGGGACTGGAATACGGTGCGGATGCTTTTATTGAAAAACCTTTTTCAGTCAATCATATAAAGGCTACTGTAAGGAATCTTATTGAAAACAGGAGAATCCTGTTTGAACAGTTTGCCTCTTATCCTAATCTGTTTTTTGAGACAGACGGAATGGATGAGAAGGACCGCAAATGGCTGGAAAGATTGAATGAGATAATAAAGCACAATCTTGCGAATGATAAATTTTCCGTTGATGTCCTTTGCAGTGAAATGGCGATATGCAGGACAAATCTTCAGAAGAAACTGAAAGGCCTTACCGGTTCCTCTCCCAATGAGTATATAAAGCTTGTCCGTCTGAAACTTGCCGCCAATCTGCTCAAGGAAGAGAAATACAGGATAAATGAAGTCTGCTATATCTGCGGATTCAACAATACTTCATATTTTACAAAGTGCTTCCACAGACAGTTCGGTATTCTTCCGAAGGATTATATCAACTCTCCGTTGTAAATAAAAAATGGTGACCGGATTGCTCCTGGCCACCATTTTCAAGTTATGGATAAAGATTTATTTCTTTGCTTTCTCGGCTTTCTTCTTCTCTGTACTCATTGTGATGTCGTACATGATCGGTGTACCGATGAAGATGGAAGCGTATGTTCCGACAACGATACCGATGATGAGAGCCACTGCAAGACCTCTGATCACCTCTCCTCCGAAGATTGCAATCGCAAGCATTACGACGAGGGTTGTAAGTGAAGTGTTCATTGTACGTGAAAGTGTGCTGTTGAGAGCCTCATTTACATTGGTCTTGAGCTCAGCCTTAGGATGGAGACCTTTGTACTCACGGATACGGTCGAAGATAACCACGTTGTCGTTGATTGCATAACCGATGATTGTAAGTATCGCGGCGATGAACGTCTGGTCTACGTCAAGGCTGAAAGGAAGGATTCCCGAGAAGAATGAGAAGAAGCCGATCACTATGATTGCAGTGTGTGCAAGTGAAGCAACTCCACCAAGTCCCCAAGTCCAGTTCTTGAACCTGATAGCGATATATGCGAAGATTACAAGCAGGGCGATGAATACCGCGATGATTGCATCCCTCTTGATGTCGTTCGCTATTGTAGGACCTACCTTGTCGGAACTGATGATACCGTTAGGGTTGTCAAGTGTCGAGCGGAACTCCTCAATGGATATTCCGTTGACAAAGAAGCCTTTCAATGCGCTGTAGAGGATTTCCTCAACCTCTGCGTCCACTTCTGTGGATTCCTGCTCAACCTTATAGGTGGTTGTGATTTTCATCTGGCTTTCTCCACCGAACTGTTTTACCTCTGCGGCTGCATTGTCTACGCTGTCATCGGTAACGGCAGCTGCATCGAATGCGGCGTTCACGGCAGCGCGGATCTCCTCGGCCTGTACAGGCTGGTCAAACCTTACTACAAATGTACGTCCTCCGGTGAAGTCCACACCGTATGTAAATCCTTTGAAGCTGATAGAGCAGATGGAAGCTACGATAAGCGCACCTGAAAGAATGTATGTGATCTTTCTCTTGCTGAGGAAATCCACTCTTGTATTCTGAAGGAAGTTCCTTGTCAGCTTGTTGTCGAAAGATATGTTCTTGCCTCTTGAAAGTCTGCTTTCAAATATGAGCCTTGTGATGAAGATAGATGTGATCACGGAAGTGATGATACCGATAATCAGGGTAGTTGCGAATCCCTGTACCGGGCCTGAACCGAAGAGGAAGAGCACAAGTCCTGTGAGGGCTGTGGTGATCTGACCGTCGATGATAGCCGAGTAGGCATTTGAATAACCGTCGGAAATCGCTTTGCTGAGTCCTTTTCCTGAACGGAGCTCCTCTTTGATTCGCTCATATATGATGACGTTGGCATCCACCGCCATACCGAGAGTCAGCACGAGACCGGCTATACCAGGCAATGTGAGGACTGCACCGAATGAAACGAGTGAACCGAACAGGAAGAGCACGTTGCAGAGCAGCGCGAGGTCGGCAACAAGACCGGCTCCCTGATAGAACAGTATCATATAGAGGAGAACGAGGCAGAAAGCAATGATGAAGGAGATGAGACCTGCATTGATTGATTCCGCTCCGAGTGAAGGTCCTACAACCTGCTCCTGAACGATGGTTGCCGGTGCAGGGAGCTTACCTGATTTGAGTACGTTTGCAAGGTCTTCAGCCTCTTCAAGGTCAAAGTTTCCTGTAATCTGTGAGCTTCCTCCTGAGATTTCGCCGTTTACGGTCGGATAAGAATATATCATACCGTCGAGCACGATTGCAATCTGCCTTCCGATATTGTCTTTTGTCATTCTTGCCCAGATGTTCGCGCCTTCAGCGTTCATTGTCATGGAAACTTCAGGGTTTCCGCCTGAATTTCCGTACTGTACGCGTGCGTCAGTCACTACGCCTCCGTCAAGAGGGGCTTTGCCATCACGGGAAGTTGATTTGATGGCAACGAGTTCGTATGTGTTGCCGCCAGGGATGTGCTGTGACGGTTTGACAGTCCACATGGCTTTGAATTCCGCAGGGAAGAGGGATTCTATCTGAGGAGTGCTGAGCCATCTGTTGATTTTTGCTGTGTCAGCATAGTTTGCGTAGCCTATGCAGGCTCCGTTTGCTATCCTTCCGTTGTAGACTGCAGGTGAAAGTGCTGCAAAGAGAGGGTTTGCCTTTCTGAATTCTGCTTCCTCTTCGGCTGTAGCTTCCTGATTGTTGATTTCTTCGTCAAGAATGTCTGAGCCGGTGCTCTCTGCTGTTTCCTCAACAGTGACGTCTTCGTCTGCAAGAAGCTGTGCAAGGGTTGCATTGGCTTCCTGAAGGAACGGGAAGATTTCGGTGTTGTCGTATGTAGCCCAGAATTCGAGGGATGCTGTTCCCTGAAGAAGCTTTCTCACACGCTCAGGCTCCTTTACTCCCGGAAGCTCCACGAGAATTCTTCCGCTGTTTCCGAGCTGCTGGATGCTTGGCTGTGTCACACCGAAACGGTCGATACGGTTCCTGAGGACGTTGAATGAGTTTGAAATCGCGCTTTCAGCCTCTTTGCGGATGACATCTATAACCTGTGCATCTGTTGACTGAGCGTTTATTTTGCTGCTCATTTCGTATGTTCCGAAAATCTGTGCGAGAGGCATTCCTCCGCCTACTTCATCCCAAGCCTCTTTGAAGAGTGTGATGAAATCCGCCCTTGAGTTTACACTGCGCTCCTTTGCGAGTGCGAGTGCCTGTTTGAACTCAGGGGTCTGGTTGTTGTCCGCAAGAGCTTTTACGAGGTCTTCAAGCTGAACCTGAAGCATTACGTTCATACCGCCCTTAAGGTCAAGTCCGAGGTTTATCTCCTTCTCTTTGACTCCTTTGTAGGTATAACCCAAATATACCTTCTCTGAAGAGATTGAGTCAAGATACCACCTGTTGCTCTCTTTTCTGATCGAGTCGAGGTGGAAAGCTCTGTCAGCTTCGGAAATTCTGTTGAAGGCAGCTGAGTTCTGGAAAGCTACAACGGCATTTTCGGCATATTTCGCAGCCTTGTTCTCCTGTATGCGGGTCACAAGTGTAAACGAAAGTTGCCAGATGCACGCTATTGCCAACAGAATTGCCACCAATCTGATTGCACCTTTACTTTGCATAATTTTTATCGTTAATTATTAAATATTTTAGCTTCAAAAATGCGGCTTACCGCAAATAGGGCACAAATTTACTATATTTTTTCTTATAGATGAAATTTATGTAAAGTATTTGTTATTTTTGTGCTGTTGAAATGAATTCAGGCAGAATGATGATCGGGAAAATTTCGTCAATATCCTTATACATAACGGTTTTACTTGTTTCGCCTGCTGCCCTTCACGGGCAGGAGACAATCGTGGATTCGTCGGGTGTCGTGTCCGTGGACAGCCTTGCCTTGTCTGCACGGGTTTCTGAACGTGCGGACAGTCTTATGCGGGCTGCCGATTCATTGCGTAAGGAATATGATTTTACCAATGCGCTTGCGGTATGCCGGGAGGCTTTGGAGCTCCCTGTGGATTCTTTGGAAAGGATCGGGATTGAAGACAGCAGGCTGTTGTGTGAAAACGGGGCGAATATGCTCGATTTCGTGTACAGGCCCTCGGTGGTCGCACGTAAAAGGGTGTCGCTCAATGATTTTTTTCTGTATTATCCTTTGGAGGACAAATCCTGGCATCCGGTCCCGGATGTTCTTGACGGCAGTTCTGGGCATCCGTTCTCCAGGGCGGTTTATGCCGGAGACGGCGACAGGGAGATCTATTTTTCCGCTCGTGATGAAGGAGGCTCAAGAAATCTTATGTGCACCGCGTTCAACGATTCCCTTTGGACCGCTCCTTCATTGCTCAACGAACATCTCACTTCTTCAGGAGACGAAATATACCCGATGCTTTCCCCTGACAGCAAATCGTTGTATTTCTCGTCGTCAGGACTTTACGGAATGGGCGGATATGATATTTATGTATCGTCCTGGGACGATGAGTCAGGAGATTGGGGAGTTCCTGTAAATCTCGGATTCCCTTATTCTTCCCCGTATGATGATTTTCTTTTTGTGAATACCGATGATGGCAGATATACTGTGTTCGCCTCCAACAGGGACTGTACAGCGGACAGTGTGAATGTCTATGTGCTGGAGTATGACAATATGCCTATAAGCGGTGCGGTTGAAGATATGGCGGAACTTCGCAGGATTATGTCTCTTGAACCAGCTGCAAAAGACAGCGTAGCTCCTGCGGAAGATGACGGAATTCCTGAGAATGTCGATACCAGGAGGTATATGGCAAAAATGGAGGAGGTGAGGTCGTTGAAAGATTCGCTGTATATCTATGGGCAGTCTCTGGACAAGGAGAGGGTGCGTTTCGCTATGAGCGATGATGTGGAGGAGAGGGCTGTCCTTACGGCTGAGATTTTGCGCAGGGAGGAGGCCATACCGATGATGCAGGATTCTCTGGACAGGGCTACGGCGCTGCTTCAGCAGATTGAGATGGAGTTCCTTTTCAGCGGAGTGGTCATCGATCCTGAAAAAGTGTATGCCGCTTCTGAAGCTGCGTATGATGAAGATGTTGAATATTCATTTGTACGGATGAATATCGGTGATACGTTGGATATGGCGTTTGAAGAGCCTGCGGATGAATTTGATTATTCGTTTATGATTCTTCCCGAAGGGCGTTTCGCAAAGGACAATACGATTCCTTCCGGAGTGGTCTATCAGATTCAGATTTTCAGTGTCGCAAGACCGGCTTCCGTCGCCCAGCTCAGAGGTCTCAGCCCTGTTTTCGTCAGCGGTTCTTCATCCGGGAAATACACTTATAGCGTAGGTGTGTTCAGGAATTACAATGATGTGCTTTCAAACCTCAACAGAGTAAGAAAGGTCGGATTCAAAAGCGCGTATATAGTTGCTTATATCGACGGAAAATCAGTCTCGGTCGCAACGGCCAGGGCTATGGAAAAGAAAAAATAGATATTTATGGGGTTTATATTGACATTGATTCTTGTCGGGGTTCTGCTTCTTCTGGCGGAAATCCTGCTTATACCGGGTGTCGGGATAGCCGGTGTCCTTGGACTCGTTTCCCTTATAGGTTCAAGCGTGTATGCTTTCTATGTGATGGGGATGACAGCCGGTACTGTCGTCACTGCGGTCAATGTTGTCCTGGTTGTGGGGCTTACCGTCTATATCCTGCGGGAAAAGACCTGGAAGAAGTTCACATTGAATACCAACATTGAATCCAAGGCTCTGCCGGACAATGAGGAACAGCTTTCCATCGGTGACAGAGGGAAGACCGTCACTCGTCTTTCTCCGGTCGGTTCTGCCAGGTTCGGTTCTGTTTCGTATGAGGTGAAGGCTCTTGAGGGGATGATTGATTCAGGTGTCGATGTCGAGGTGGCTCTGATTGAAAACAACAAGGTTTTTGTAAAGCCTTTGGACTCTGAATTCTGAAGGAATACATAATTTATCAGGAACATTAATTTTTTTACTATGGAATTGACTTATATTGTCGTATGGGTTGCCGTTGCCATCGTGGGACTGGTGATTCTGCTTTGGTTTTTCCCCGTGACCCTATGGTTTCAGGCCCTTATATCGGGAGTCAGGGTTTCTCTTGTGCAGCTTGTGCTTATGAGATGGAGGCAGGTCCCTCCGGGAACGATCGTTATGGCTATGATTACCGGTACAAAGGCCGGTCTTAAATTGGATGCCAATGAACTTGAGGCACATTATCTTGCCAAGGGAGATGTCCCCAAGGTCGTCAATGCGCTGATTTCGGCTGACAAGGCCAATATCGCATTGGATTTCAAGATGGCTGCAGCGATTGACCTTGCCGGCCGTGACGTATTTGAAGCCGTGCAGATGTCTGTCAATCCGAAGGTGATCAATACTCCTCCTGTGACGGCTGTGGCCAAGGACGGTATTCAGCTTATCGCAAAAGCCCGTGTGACTGTGCGTGCGAATATCAAACAGCTTGTCGGTGGAGCGGGAGAAGAGACGGTGCTTGCACGTGTGGGTGAGGGTATCGTATCAAGCATCGGTTCCGCCGAAAGCCACAAGCAGGTGCTGGAAAATCCGGATTCAATATCGAAAGTGGTTCTCAACAAAGGACTTGATGCCGGTACGGCATTCGAAATCCTTTCAATTGATATAGCCGACATTGATATAGGAAAGAATATCGGTGCGTTCCTTCAGATAGACCAGGCCGAGGCGGACAAGAATATCGCCCAGGCACGTGCGGAGGAGAGAAGGGCTATGGCTGTGGCACTTGAGCAGGAGATGAAAGCGAAAGCACAGGAGGCCCGCGCCAAGGTGATAGAGGCTGAGTCTGAGGTTCCTCTTGCTATGGCGGAGGCATTTCGCAATGGAAATCTCGGTATTATGGACTATTACAAGATGAAGAATATCCAGGCTGATACAGAGATGAGAGAAAATATAGCGAAAAACTAAGATCAATGAAAAAACTGTTTTTCATTGCCGAAGTCAAAGCTTGATATGAACTTTAAGTTCAAATATTGCAAAACAATAATTTTGTTGTATCTTTGCATTCCCGATTGAATGGACAGGTCGGTTTCCTTTATGGGAACAAGTTCTTCTGCAAGCCACGCAGACAGGAATGACCTGCTTTCAGGGAGATTGGTGAGATGGGTGAGTGGCTGAAACCACCAGTTTGCTAAACTGACGTACGGGCAACCGTACCGGGGGTTCGAATCCCCCTCTCACCGCAAAGACTTACAGCTGCCGGTCAAAGACCGGTGGCTGTTTTCTTTTTAACCCGTGCCAAGCAAAGCTTGGGCAAGGGATAAAAGCGTGGTGGACATTTAGTAGGATGTCTTGTGTTTTTCAGTCCGGCCGGTTGCGCGATATAATTGACAAAAACGGTTGGTGAAACCATTGTAACTTGATTATATTCATA
>ERZ778510.413-NODE-413-length-36738-cov-9.760270_pt1 | contig 36738 bp, 36 predicted proteins | sample MGYA00510348_ERZ778510 | MGnify/ENA primary metagenome ERZ778510 (study PRJEB29527, sample SAMN07138969) | mouse gut metagenome | material: feces | host: mouse | place: China:Nanjing | collected 2016-01-25 ... | reverse complement strand
ACTCCGGCATTTACACCATACATGGACATGTGGTCACCGTTATATGTCGCCCAGCCTAAGGCAAGTTCTGAAAGGTCGCCTGTGCCGAGGACGATACCACCGGTCTGGTTGGCGATGTCCATCAGCAGGAGTGTGCGCTGGCGGGCCTGTGAGTTTTCGTAGGTCACGTCGTGTACTGACGGATCATGGTCTATATCTTTGAAATGTTGGATCACGGCCGGTGCGATTGAAATCTCACGGGAAGAGACACCGAGACCATCCATCAGTTCCACGGCGTTGGTGTGTGTGCGGTTTGTCGTTCCAAATCCCGGCATTGTCACGCCTATAATACCCTTTCGGTCAAGCTTGAGACGGTCAAACGTCCGTGCGGCGATAAGGAGCGCAAGTGTTGAATCAAGTCCACCTGAAATACCGACGGTAAGTGTCTTGCAATTGATGGCATCAAGACGTCTGGCCAATGCTGCTACCTGAATGTTGATTATTTCTTCACAACGTTCGCGTCTGGCTTCGTCGCTTGCCGGGACAAACGGATGCGGATCAATATATCGTAGCAGAGCGGGTTGGTTGTCTGAGAGGTCGGATGTATCGGAATTCTTGGCGACAGGTTCTGTTTCAATGCCGTTACATTCGGCTTCAGCACAATCTGCAAATGTTGTCATGTGGAGCCTGTCCCGGTCAAGAGCCTCGATGTCAGCATCGGCAATCGAGGTGTTGTCTGCCGGATTCCAGCGCTCGTTGGCTTTTAATATAGTGCCGTTTTCTGCGATAATCGCTTTGCCGTCAAACGTAAGGTCAGTCGACGATTCGCCCCATCCGGCTCCTGCATATACGTATGCGCACAGGCAACGGGCCGACTGCTGTCGTAAAAGTGACTGGAGGTATGCGTATTTGCCTATTAGGTCATCAGATGCTGACAGATTGAGGATTACCTGCGCTCCGGCCATTGCAAGGCGTGATGACGGAGGAATGGGAACCCACAGATCCTCACAGATTTCAATGCCGACCTTTGCACCATGCGAATTGAATATGCGTCCTGTCGACATCTCGAATTGTTCGCCAAGAATGTCTACGGTCTCTGTTTTCCCGAAAGGAAGAGGCCGCCACCATCTGCGTTCATAAAATTCATTGTAGTTTGGTATATAGGTTTTAGCCACGAAGTTTACGCGTCCGTTGCGGATGAATGCCGCACAATTATAGAGTGCGCCTGCATGGCTTACCGGCAGCCCGACGGCAAAATGCAGATTGAGTGTGCGTGAATAATCGCGAAGGTTGAGAAGCGCACGGTTTGCAGCATTGATGAGTGTCGAATTATGGAAAAGATCGGCGCAGGTGTAGGCCGTCAGACACATTTCCGGGAATACGGCGACTTCTACGCCGATTTTATCGAGTTCGGCAAGTTTGGCTTTAATTTGTGAAAGGTTGAAATCGACATCAGCGACACGTACGGTAGGCGCTGTTGCGGCTATGCGGAGAAAACCTGAGTGCATTGTTGCTGGGTTTAGAGATTGATAAAAATGAGAGTACAGACATGCCCTATAAATTTATAATGTTATAGGGCCGATGGGGAGAAGGGAGTACGAAATTATGAATAATTTCTTGATTTTTGTCAAAGTTGTGTTGATAAAGTTGGTGGAATGAGTTAACTTTGCGGACAAGCAAGCCTAAAATGACCTTACAGGTTGCTTTACAGAACCACACAAGATTATGCACTACGTGTTTATAAGTGAATTTATAAGTCTGAGCTGGACCGGCCTTTGGTGGGGGTTGGGGATTGGCTATGTTGTGATGATTCTGTGTGTGATAGTGGTTGTCATAAGCGAGAACCGCAATCCATTGAAAACGTTGGGATGGGTGATGGCTCTGCTGTTATTCCCGGTCGGTGGAGTGATACTCTATTTTGTATTCGGTCGCAGTATACGTAACGTGCGTATGATTTCGCGCCGTAACCGACGGAAACTTCTTAAACACGAGGGCACGCAGCCGTTGCCGAAGCTCGACCGTCAGTTGACCGTTGAAAATCGTCAACGCATCAGGCTTGCCTACAGTATAGGAGGGGCAAACCTTTATACGGGTAACGACGTAATGATTTTCAACAGTGGCGAGCGTTATTTCAAAGCTCTTTTCGATGACCTCCGAAATGCGCGGGAATACATCAATCTGCAATTCTACATCATAGCGTGTGACAGCATTGGCCGAGAATTGCGTGACATTTTGATCGAACGTGCCCGCGCAGGTGTCAAAGTAAGGGTTATTTATGATTATATCGGCTCCTTTGATGCACGTCGTCGCGACTTTTTTCAGCGCATGAAAGAAAATGGAGTGGAGGTTCACTCGTTTTTCCGTCTGTCGTTTCCTTCGCATGTAAACCGTCTTAACTGGCGTAATCATCGTAAAGTAGTGGTCATTGACGGCAAGGTTGGATATATAGGAGGGATGAACGTTGCTGAAAGATATGTTTCCGGCGGGGCATTGGGCAAATGGCGCGACACGGCTGCGCGTATTACCGGGCCGTGTGTTGCGGCTTTGCAGTATCATTTTGCCGTTGACTGGAAGTTCATGGGCCACGATCTTTTGTGTGATCCGGTCGGATCTGACAAAGCTGTGTGGCATGAAGGTGTGAGAAATGTTACTCTTCAGGTTCTTGCATCCGGGCCTAATGACCGTTGGGGGAATATGACGTTGCTATTCTACAAGGCTATTTCATCGGCTCGTCGTCGCGTGTGGCTTCAGACTCCTTACTTCCTGCCAAGCGAGGGCTTGTTGAAAGCGCTTGAGAGTGCTGCGCTTGCAGGTGTCGATGTCAGGGTGATGATGCCTATGCGGTCTGACTCGCGTGTGCTGACATATTCTTCACATAGTTATATAGAGGAATGTCTGCTGGCCGGAGTGAAAGTCTATCTCTATGATGCCGGAATGCTCCACGCCAAGGTGTTGATTGTTGACGATGATTTTTCGACACTCGGTTCGACCAATTTTGATTTCCGTAGCCTCGAACATAATTTTGAGGAAAATGTGGTCATGTATTCTCCAGAGACAAATAGAATACTTACAAAAAATTTCGAGGAAGATGCCAAAGAGTGTGTCAAGTTGAAGCTTTCGGAATGGAATCGCCGTGACGGCAAAAGAAAATTTCAGGAATCGCTTTGCCGTCTGTTGAGCCCTATATTGTAATTTGATTTTTAGCATGCCGGTTTATGCAGTGAAAAGTCTCGATATGTTTCGCTGAAGGCCGGGAACATTCATGTAGATCCGCGAATCCTAAATTTGTGGCAATAAAAAAACGAAGGGTGGCCTCACGGTCATCCTTCGCTGCTTACACATAGTACTTAACGTCAGTGGATTTATAAATGTCTAATAATGCAAATGTCTCTTGATTTGGGTTGAGAGCTTTGTTAACACCACGGCGCGAATTGTTTTACTTAAAATGTTTTTGAGCATTGCGCTCCGTGATGTTGATGCAAAGTTATATTTTAATTTTTAAAAATCCTAATTGTATAATGTTGCTTTAAAACACATCTTTATAACATAGGAATGGTTTGTGGACGGAAGGCTGAAAATTTGTTAAAAAGCTGCGGGCGTTGCAGACATATTGTAAGCCATTGGAGTTGGTTGGAATCAAAATGTTATTAAGTTAAAATATGTTAAGTAATTACATGCGAAGAATATTCAAGGCAGACAAGTAGTTCGTTTTGATAGCTGATGACATCGCTAATTAAAATAGGGGAGTGGCGATTGGGATTAATTGAGGAAAAATAATTAACTTTGGGGTCGCGTTTTGCCAAACGGCCTGTCGAAGGCCAATTTTTCTCAATCTGTCATATTGACAGATTTGTAGGTTGAATCTATCGACGGGTTTAGGAATCTTGGTCGGCTCCGTTTGGTCAACATGAACACAACAGATGCACAATAACTCAGAGATGAAAGAAGACAGCACAAAAATAGTGTCGGTCGGACAGATTGACATAGGTGTACCGGCAGAGCGTCCGACACCCGATTTCAACGACCTCCCCATAATTGCCATGCGTGACCTCGTGTTGTTCCCGGGTGTCACTTTCCCGATTACTCTTGCACGCGATGCGTCGGTAATGACAGCCGCAGCGGCTGCTGAAAATCATATCCCTGTCGGTATATTCTGTCAGCGGGAGGCTTCGATTGAACATCCGGGGCTGGAAGACCTTTATGAATATGGTGTTGTGGCTGACGTATTGAAGACGTTCGATTTGCCTGACGGCACTCATACCGCAATACTTTCGGCAAGAGAAAAAATCAAGATTACGGGAATGGCTGAAGGCCGCCATATACCCGGCGCACTTGCCGCGCAGGTAAAGTCTGTTCGAGAAAGCTCTTCGCGTCAAAGCGATAAGGAGTTCATTGCACTCGTTGACGACATACGACAGACGACGCTCAACATTCTACATGCCGGCAACGAGAAGATGTCGGATCTTGCATTCAACATCGAGAATATTCCAAGTCCGCAACTCCTTATAAATATCATATCGACACATTCGCCGTTCACTCCTGAAGTGAAAATCGAGCTTTTGCGCAAGAATCGCATGAAAGATCGCGCACAGTTGCTTCTCTCACATCTCGCTCACAGCGAAGAGATGGCTGAGATACGTGCGGATGTCCATCGCAAGGCTCGTCGCAACATTGACGAACAGCAGCGCAACGCATTCCTCCAACATCAGTTTGAAGTGCTCCGCGAAGAACTATATGGCGATGATGACGATTGCAGGACTCTTGAAGAAAAAGCAAAGAAAATAGACCTCCCGGAGTCTGTAATGCGTACTTTCGGCAAGGAGCTTGAAAAACTGCGCAGACTTAATCCGCAAAGCCCCGACTATTCGGTTCAATATTCCTATCTGCAATTGCTGACGGATCTCCCGTGGGGAAAGTATTCGGAACTTGATACCGATTTTCAGGCGGCCGAAAGGATTCTTGACGAGGACCACTATGGTCTTGAAAAAGTAAAGGAACGCATACTCGAGCAGCTTGCGGTGATGATGAACACGCCGGAAGGCCGTTCGCCTATTATATGCCTTGTCGGTGCGCCCGGCGTAGGCAAGACCTCTCTTGGTCAGTCGATAGCGAAGTCTCTCGGACGTAAGTATCAGCGTGTGTCGCTCGGTGGTCTGCACGACGAGGCAGAGATTCGTGGGCATCGCCGTACGTATATAGGGGCTATGCCCGGACGTATTATTGATGCTATCAAGCGTGCGGGAACGTCGAACCCTGTTCTGTTGCTCGATGAAATCGACAAGACCGGCAGTGATTTCAAGGGCGATCCTTCGTCGGCGCTTCTTGAAGTGCTTGACCCTGAGCAGAACAGCCATTTCCACGATAATTATGTGGATGTCGACTATGATCTTTCGCATGTCCTTTTTATTGCTACGGCCAATACGCTTTCGACAATTCCACGCCCTCTGCTTGACCGCATGGAGATTATAGACATATCCGGCTATCTTCCGGAAGAGAAGATAGAGATAGCGAGAAAGCATCTGATACCGCGTCTGGCAGTAGAAAACGGATTCGGAAAGGATGAAATAACCTTCTCGACAGAAGCTCTGACAAAAATAATAGAAAGCTACACAAGTGAGAGCGGTGTCCGTCTGCTCGAAAAGGAGCTTGCGAAAGTCATCCGCAAAATCGTGCTTGGGAAGATGCGAGGTGAGGCATATAAACTTCATGTCGAATCGGAAGATTTAAGAAACTATCTTGGTGTTGAAACGTATACACCTGAACGATATGAGCTTTCCGATACTCCGGGAGTAGCTACAGGTCTTGCGTGGACTGCAGTCGGGGGCGAGATACTTTTCATCGAATCGTCGATAACACAGGGGAAGGGTGAGAAGCTTACGATTACCGGAAATCTCGGTGATGTGATGAAGGAGTCTGCCGTAATTGCAACTCAGGTCGTAAAGGCCCGGGCTGAACGCTATGGTATTGATCCTGACAGTTTTGAGAATCGTCAGCTTCATATTCATGTCCCGGAGGGCGCGATTCCAAAGGATGGTCCGTCAGCCGGTATTACAATGTGTACGTCGATTTTGTCGGCCATCACAGGGCGTCCGGTCAGACCACGTCTTGCGATGACCGGTGAAATAACTCTTCGTGGTAAGGTGTTGCCGGTCGGAGGAATAAAAGAAAAAATTCTGGCTGCCAAACGAGCCGGTATCACCGATATAATACTTTGTGCAGACAACCGCAAGAACATTGAAGAGATAAAGCCGGTTTATATATCCGGACTCACTTTCCATTATGTTTCGACTATAGATGAGGTTTTTGCCATTGCATTGGGAAAACAGCCTTCTGATATTTAATATGTATAATTCATAGATATATGAAAAGAATTCTCCTCCACATTGGGCTGATGTTTCTGGTGGCTATTGTCATTGGATGGCTTGCTATGATGTGGCTTGATGTCTGGACCCGTCACGATGACACGATTGTAGTTCCGACTGTTAAGTCCCTTACTTATGATGATGCTACCCGCCGGCTTTCCGAGGAGGGACTTGTCGCTGTCCTGAGTGATTCAGTCTATGATAAATCGACTCGCCCGGGAACTGTGATCGACCAGAATCCTAAAGTCGGGACTGTTGTGAAGGAAGGTCGAGAAATCTATCTTACTATCAATGCCTTTTCTCCGAAGATGGTGACCATTCCCACTCTGACCGACATCTCGGTGCGTCAGGCAAAGTCAATCCTTGAGGGTCTTGAAATCAAGAATATCGTCGAGAAGCGAATTCCAAGCGACTTCAAGGATCTTGTGCTTGGGGTCTATTATAAAGGGCATCGTCTCTCTCCCGGTGCACGCGTGCCGGTAAATGCAACTGTGGAACTTGAAGTCGGCCAAGGTGTGAACGATACTATCGTTGATGACGACAGCATCGGCGAAGCCTCTGATTCAATCGAACATCTCAATCTTTTTGAATAGAGGATGGAAGAGTTTGATAAAGATTTTCCGGCAGACGATATGCAGGATTTCGATATTGAGCCGGAGATGGAGACAGACGGTGCTGGAACTGTCGACTGTGCAGGGACGGAGATGTATGAACATTTCCGTTTCGTGGTAGACAAAGGGCAGCAGCTCCTTAGGGTTGACAAATATCTTGTCACCCGAATGGAAAAATCATCGCGCAACCGCATCCAGCAGGCCGCCGATGCAGGTTGCATTCTGGTCAATGGCAAAGCCGTGAAGTCAAACTATCGTGTCAAGCCTCTTGACACGATACAGATAGTGATGGATCGTCCGCGTTATGAACTTGAAATCATCCCGGAGGATATCCCGCTTGACATCGTGTATGAGGATGATGCGCTGCTCGTCGTCAACAAACCTGCCGGACTTGTGGTGCATCCCGGTCACGGAAACTATTCGGGTACGCTTGTCAATGCTCTCGCATGGCATTTCCGCGACAATCCTGATTATGATGTTAGCGATCCGAGACTTGGGCTTGTCCATCGTATTGACAAGGACACATCCGGTCTGCTTGTCGTTGCCAAAACGCCGGATGCGAAAACCCATCTTGGCCGGCAGTTTTTCAATAAGACGACGAAGCGGGAATACAATGCCCTCGTGTGGGGTGTGCCGGACCCGAAAAAAGGCCGTATCGAAGGAAATATCGGACGGAACCCCAAAGACCGGCTGCAGATGGCCGTATTGCCCGATGATGATCCGTCAGGCAAGCATGCAGTCACCCACTATGAGGTTCTTGAGGATTTCATCCATGTTTCATTGGTGAAATGTGTGCTTGAGACGGGACGTACGCATCAGATACGTGTACACATGCGTCATATCGGGCATCCGCTGTTTTCAGACGCACGCTATGGCGGTGACGTGATACTTCGTGGCGAGCGTAGCGGCTCATATCAGAAATTTGTGGGAAACTGTTTCGCTTTATGCCCTCGTCAGGCTCTGCATGCACGTACGCTTGGCTTTGTTCATCCGGATACAGGTGAAGAGATGTTTTTCACGGCTCCTATTCCTGCCGACATGACTGCGCTTATTGAAAAATGGCGGTCTTATGTCATGAAGTAGGTTGGTTTTCTGTCTGAATCCACGGGATTGAAGCCTAATTTTGAACTTTGTTGTTAAAATTTGGTTAAATCTCTTGACATTAGCTTCGGTCGGTTGTATTTTTGCACTTTAATATTTATCATGGCTAAAAAGCGTCATCATTTAATTCCGTTGTTCACCACTCGTGCGACCGCGACACTCTCTGTCGCGTTGGTGCTTTTCATACTTGGACTTGCTTCTTTCATGGGGATAGCTGCCCACAATGTGACGCAAGGGATAAAGGAAAATATGGGATTCGTTGTGCTCTTCAATGAAGATGTGACAGCTTCCGACATCAGTTCTGTAAAGACGAAAATTGAAAAAATGGGTGGAGTCCGTACGACTGTCTACTCGTCGCCTGACGCAGTTCTCGACCGCTGGCAAAAAATGGTAGGAGAGGAGGAAGACATAGTGCGCCTTGCCGGCGTGAATCCTTTTGTCGGGGAGCTTGAGGTGAAGGTTTTACCTGAATATGCCTCAAATGACAGCATCGCCCTTCTTACATCTCCCATCATGCTTATGCCTCAGGTTAGCGAGATTAAAGTTCACACAGCTCTTGTTGACCGCGTGAATTCTTCGTTGCGAAGCCTGTCGCTTGCGCTTGTCTTTGTTGCAGTTGCACTCCTTACGGTATCATTTATCCTGATATTCAATACTGTCCGTCTGACTGTCTATGCCCGTAGGTTTACCATATATACGATGAAACTTGTTGGCGCTACCGGAGGCTTTATCCGTCGGCCATTCCTTGCCGATAATATTGTCAACGGTTTTGTCGCAGGGGTGATAGCGTCATTGGCTCTTGTCGCTACGGTGTGGTATGGACGTACGTATGAGGCTGAACTTGGAGAATTCCTTAGCTGGGAAATTGTTGTGCTTGTCCTCGTCGGTATGATACTGACAGGTATGCTGATTTGTTTTATCGCTGCTATTTTTGCGGCAAACCGCTATTTGCGGTTATCATATGATGAAATGTTTAAATAAATATATCTTTTAATATGGCTTATAAACCTGCTCCGAAGCGCGACGAGAATGAGTCGCGCCTGTTGAAAGAAAACGAAAGCTGCCTTCCGTTACTGAAAACCAATTTTATTCTTATGGCCATAGCGGGGATTCTCATTGTGGCAGGCTTTTGCCTGATGACCGGCGGAGCCACAGACTGGAATGCCTTCAATCCTGACATCTTCTCTACACGGCGTGTCGTTGTCGGACCGTCGATTGCATTTATCGGTTTCATATTCATGGGGTTTGCAATTATGTATAGTCCCAAGGGCAAAGAAAACAATGATTAAATTTTATCTGAAATAATAATACAGAAATGGATTGTATTGACGCTCTTATTTTAGGCATAGTCCAAGGACTTGCCGAATATCTGCCTATCAGTAGCAGTGGACATCTTGAAATTTTCCGCGAAATTCTTGGCTTGAAGCTGGAAGGCTCTGATGCTCTTGAATTTGATATTGTGCTGCATGTGGCTACTGTCCTGAGTACTATTGTTGTGCTATGGAATGAATTTGTCCCTCTTTGCAAGTCTTTCTTTACTATTGCGCGTGATGACAAATTTTTCTATGTCTGCAAAATTCTTCTGTCATGTATACCGGTTGCTATTGTCGGTCTGTTCTTTAAAAGTTTTGTAGAGCAATTTTTCGGTGATGGTCTTACAGTAGTTGGCTGCTGTCTTTTTGTCACTGCGATTCTTCTTTCGTTTGCCTATTTCTTTAGGAATCCGCAACGCGAACGAATCGAAGGTGTCAAAGGCCACGACATCACATGGGCTGATGCTTTCATTATCGGTTGCGCACAGGCTGTGGCCGTTCTTCCGGGACTTAGCCGTTCGGGTACTACTATTGCCACAGGTCTGCTTCTTGGCGACAAGCGCGACAAGATTGCGCAATTCTCCTTCTTCATGGTTATTATCCCTATTCTTGGAGAGGCCCTTTTGAGCACAAAGGATCTGATAGCCGGAGAAGGTGTAGGCGCTGCTGTCGGGACATGGCCTTTGGTCATCGGATTTTTAGCATCGTTCATTGTCGGCTGTATCGCTTGCAAATGGATGATTAATATTGTGAAGAAAGGTAAACTTATCTGGTTTGCTCTCTACTGTCTCTGCGCAGGTGTGCTCTGCCTCGTATGGTAAAATTTTGAAGATGTCATGGATTTCGTAACAGGTGAAATACTTTATATTGACAAACCTCTCGAATGGACATCGTTTGATGTGGTGAAACGTCTTCGTGGCGTGTTGCTCCATCGGCTACACCGAAAGAAGTTCAAGGTCGGTCATGCAGGGACTCTTGACCCGCTCGCTACCGGGGTAATGGTAGTGGTGACAGGCCGTGCGACAAAGCTTATCGAGTCTCTGCAGGCCGGGGTAAAGGAATATGTCGCTACAATCAAACTTGGTGCGACCACTCCGTCGTTTGACCTTGAAACTGAAATTGATGCAACTTATCCTACGGAACATATCACGCTTGACCTTATCCGAGAGATTCTCCCTCGTTTTATTGGGCGTATAGAGCAGACCCCTCCGGCATTCTCGGCATGTAAAGTCGATGGCAAACGTGCCTATAATATGGCTCGAAAAGGCCATGAAGTGGAACTTAAGCCAAAAGTGCTTGTCATAGATGAGATGGAACTGTTGGATTTCAATGCCGCCGACATGACATTGACCCTTCGTATTGTATGCAGCAAAGGCACATATATCCGTGCAATTGCCCGCGATCTTGGTGAGGCATTAGGTTCTGGCGGACATCTCATCGGTCTGCGTCGTACCCGTGTGGGTGATGCTGTGATTGACAATTGTCTGACGGTCGAGCAGGCCGTCGAGCTTATTCGTACTGTCGAAATCTCTTTCCCTGATGACGATGAGGCTGGAAGCGCTCTTCCCGCTTCGACTGGGAACTGATTTTGCACTTTGATATATTTGGTAATTCAGAAGAAAAATAAGATAATTTTTTAGCATGAAGCTTTCTCAATTCAAATTCCGTCTACCCGACGAACTCATAGCGCAGCGCCCCGCGCCTGAGCGCGACCAGTCAAGAATGATGGTTGTCAACAGACGTACAGGAGAAATCGAACATAAGATTTTTAAAGACATTATTGACTATTTTGATGACGGGGATTTATTTGTCTACAATGACACTATGGTTTTCCCTGCCCGTCTCTATGGTAACAAGGAAAAGACGGGAGCTCGCATCGAGGTATTCCTGCTTCGTGAGTTGAGCGCTGAAAATAAGCTATGGGATGTCCTCGTAGAGCCTGCCCGCAAGATTCGTATTGGAAATAAGTTGTATTTTGGTGATGACGAGTCAATGGTGGCGGAAGTTATAGACAACACTACATCGCGCGGCCGTACTCTCCGTTTCCTCTACGATGGCCCTCATGAAGAATTCAAGAAAGAACTTTATAAGTTAGGCACTACTCCGCTTCCTTACTATATAAACCGCGAGCCTGACGAGGAGGATGCAGAACGCTTCCAGACCATATTCGCCCGCAAAGAAGGCGCTGTGATTGTTCCCGGGGCCGGACTTCATTTTTCCCGTGAACTTCTGAAGCGTCTTGAGATTAAGGGTGTCAACCAAGGCTTCATAACGATTCACAGCGGGCTCGGAAACTACCGCGAAATTGATGTGGAGGACCTTACGAAACACCGTATGGATTCGGAAGAGATGGAAGCGAGCGAGGAACTTGTTGACCTCGTGAATGCAACTAAGGACGGCGGCCATCGTGTCTGTGCGGTAGGCACATCTGTTTTGCGTGCTGTGGCAAGTGCCGTGAGCATGGGCGACCACATGAAGACATATTCTGGCTGGACTAATAAGTTCATCTTCCCTCCCTATGATTTTTCAGTGACAGATGCCCTTGTGTCCAATTTCCATCTGCCTTATTCAACAATGCTCATGATGGTTGCGGCTTTCGGAGGTTATGATCTTGTGATGGATGCCTACAAGAAAGCTGTCAAAGAGGGTTATAAATTCGGCGTTTATGGCGATGCTATGCTTATCGTTTCTTGATTGTATTTATTAGTAATTGGCTAATTACCTGACAATATCATCGCAGAGTGAAGCGGCTTTTCGTGAAAAGATGAGTCGCTTCATCTCTTTTGCCATTCCTGTCACTTCTGCAGAGGAAGCCAAGGAATATGTGGCTCTTTATACAAATGAATATCATGATGCGCGACATGTCTGTTGGGCATATATGATAGGTTCTGACCGCAAAGAATATCTGTCGGCTGACAACGGCGAACCGTCGGGAACGGCGGGGAAGCCTATACTCGGACAGATAAATTCATTTGGCCTCACTAACATTGTGATAATAGTGGTGAGATATTTCGGAGGTATAAAGCTCGGCACATCCGGCCTGATAGCGGCTTATCGTGAAGCTGCACGTCTGGCTATAGAAGCTGCAGAAATAATAGAGGGAAAGGATATGACCACATTGGGTTTCACTTTCCCTTATCTTGCCATGAACGATGTCATGAAACTGCTTAAGGCTCAAAATTCCCCCGGAGGCCGTGAGGTCGTAAAGATCATATCACAGGAGTTTGACAATACCTGTTCGATTTACATCTCGCTTCCGCTTGACCTCCTTCCCGAACTTAGCTCGCGGATTTCTGCTATTTCCGGGACATCGCTATTGACTGAAGGCTAAAAATTCTTATCAGAACTTCTTTCTATATTTGTCCTCCTCTGAATCGTCGAGGATTGAAAGATACGACGAGTATCTGGATTCCGAGATAAGATGGTTTTCGAGTGCCTCGCGGACAGCACATCCCGGTTCATGCGTGTGGGTGCAGTTGCCGTAACGGCAATCAGCGCCGATTTTGAAAATCTCAGGGAAAAAATGGCTCACCTCATGCTTGTCAAACTCCAATGTGCCGAACCCTTTTACTCCCGGAGTGTCGATGATGTAGCTTTTATCGTCCATGCCGGGGATTTCAAACATCTCAGAGAACGTTGTGGTGTGCATTCCTGTGTCGTGTGTGTCTGATATTTCGGATGTCGCAAGTTCCAGCCCCGGGATAAGGTCGTTGATAAGAGTTGATTTCCCTACTCCTGAATTGCCTGAGAAGAGGGTTGTTTTCCCATTGAGCTGAGAGCGCAGGACATTTATTCCCTCTCCTGTTTTTGCCGACAGTCTGACTACGGGATATCCGATTGATTCATAGAGATAGCTTATTGCATCCAGATATTCCATTGCCTCGGCATCATCTTCGATAAGGTCTATTTTGTTTATGACTAATATGGCCGGGACGCGATATGCCTCGGCTGTTGCGAGAAAACGGTCGATAAAAGTAGTCGATGTGACTGGATGAAAAAGTGTGACCACAAGACATACTTGATCTATATTGGCGGCCAGAATGTGACCTTGTTTTGACAGATTTGTAGCCTTGCGGATAATGTAGTTGCGGCGAGGTTCAATGGCTGTTATGTAGTTTGTCTCGTCCTTATCGCCGGTAATGGTCACTCGGTCTCCTACGGCAACCGGATTGGTTGTGCGTATCCCTTTCAGCCGGAAGTTTCCTTTTATCTTGCAGCTCATATTTGTTCCGTTGTCGGTGCGTACAAGATAGTTGCTGCCTGTATTTTTGATTACTGTTCCTGTCATAGACTGTAAATTTTAAGTAGACTCTTCACCCTTCAGCTAAATTTGCTATTTTCGTTTGGGCATAGTGTCCGAAATCTGATTGCTTAAGAATTGTGTAGCGCGTGTTTTATCGACACCGAGCTCCACGGCTTTTCGTGCATCGGCCTCGGCATCAGCCGGACGGTAGCGCATCTTATTTAACGCCGCACGATATAGATAAAGTTCACCGTCAGCCGGTGTGATGGCCAATGCCGAATTAATGTCGTCGGATGCTTCTTGGAGAGAGCCGGTAAGCAGGTAGCAGTATGCGCGCCCGCTGTAATATTCAGGGTCTTTCCTTTCAAGCAGGATTCGGCTGTAATACGGAATTGCTCCGGCAAAATCTCCTGTGCCGCTGCGGACAGCTGCCCCCGCTATTTCAGTTTCGATTTTCCCGGGAAAATTCTGTTCCATAAATTCCATATCAGACTTAGCGGTGCGGAAGTCATGGCGGCGGAGTGCATACAGACATCGCGGCAGTCTTGCCGATATTTCAAGGGAGTCAAGTTCGATGATTCGGCTGTAGTCAAGGTAGGCTTCCTCGTCATATCCATTGGCTGCAAGCACTTTCGCCCTGTTTGATAGTATGGTGACTGAGGCCGGGGCCATTGAATGTGCGTCGTTAAGAGTCGCTATGGCAAGGGAGTCTTGTCCCATATTGAAACGTATTATACCGAGGTTTGAAATCAGAAGTACGTTTGATGGATTTGCAGGTTCTGCCCGTAGAGCTTCTACAAGTGCGTTTTCAGCTTCGTGCCAGAGTCCCTCTGCGCAAGCCTTGTCTGCTTCGTCAATTTTTTTGAAATAGAGCGACTCGGTTTCATTTTCTGATGCTTTCGCAGCGAGAGGAGCGAACAATAGTGCTGATATAATGAATGTTGACGAGATAATTTTAATGATTGACATTGCTTGGATGGAGAGTTGTGACATGATGGGGATTATATGAATTTTCGTCTCTATGATTCGGATATGCGGTTGCGGTATTCACGCGGTGACAGTCCGGTGAGATGCTTGAAATATTTCCCAAAAAACGATTGGTTTGAAAAATTCAGCGCGACGCTGATTTCCTGAATGTTCATGCCGGTTGTACGTAGCAGGAGCTTTGCTTCGAGTATGACTCTATGGTCAATCCATTCGCCGGCCGTTTTTCCGCTGATTTCTTTAAGTACGGCAGAAAGATGTTTGGGTGTTACAAAAAGCTTTTCGGCATAGAAATTCACCGCGCGCTCGGTCTTGAAATTAGCCTCAATCAGATCAATGAACTGCGAAAGAAGTTCTTCGCGGCGTGAATTATGTCTGGTGTTGTTTACACGTGAGGCATATATGCCGAGTGTGTTATAAAAAAGAACTTCGCACATCGAGCTTAGGGCCATTTTATTGAAAAGTCTGTCGGACGATTTGATCTGCCGTTGTAGCATCGCATATATCAGCGTCTGTGTCTCAAGCTCCTCAGCTGTGATTTCGATAATTGGATTGGCATTGTAATGAATGCTGTATGGAATCACATAGTGAAGTGAGGGCAGGATGTCGTTGATTTTTTCCTCTTGCGCTACGATGAAAAATCCATCGAAATCGTCACTTTGTCTGCATTGGCTGATGATGTGTCCCGGTCTGAGCACCATGATTGAGCTTGGCCCCATGCGTCTTGGCGCTACATCTATTACTGCTGAGATCTCACCTTGTTTGCAGACGGCGAGCAGCATGCTGTCAAGCCGTGAGGGGAAACTGACTGAAGGTATGTCTGACAATGAGCGGAAAACGCTGATCATCTCTGTTCTTGATACCGGAGGTGTGGTGGGAGGCATACTCATCGGGAATACGTTCGAAGCTAAGGACTGTGTGGGTTGATAGATAGGGTTTAGGTGGCGTTGAAATGTTACAGATAATACCGATGGCGTTATCGTTCGGAGGCGGATGTTAAATTGCCTTTTAATATTGTTGATGACAGGTCTATTGTCTCTGCAAAGTTACGAAAACTTTTCGAAAAAGTGGTCATTTTTACCGATTTTAAGTCTGGCTGTTTCCGAATTTTACTGTAAGGATGCTCAATCTGCTTGAATCCGGAAACGAGTCTGAACTTCTATACTCGGTTTATCCGCAGTCACCGTCATTGGATTCTTTAAGCAGCTCGATTGCACGACCGGCATCTCTTTCGTTGACCATAAGATTTACTTCCGACAATCCTGACAATGGGGCCGGGTAGAACGAGTCCATTGCCTGATTGTCGATTACAGAGCGTATTCCGTTGGCTTCGAGCATTCGCTGTGCGATTGATGCTGATATTGTGTCCGGGAAAGAGGCGATTGATTTCATGAGGAGGATTCTTAAGTTGAATTTTTGAATGGATTCTATATTGTCCTAACGTATACCGCGTCGGTTAAGTTCTGCCTGATAGCGACGGGCATTTGCCTGATGTGTAGCATAGTCCGATGCAAAATTGTGGTATCCTGAAAAATCCTCCTTCGCACACATATATATATAATTGTGATTTGGGGCATTTAGGACGGCATCGAGAGTCGATGAGGCCGGGACACGGATAGGTCCCGGCGGGAGACCTGATATTTTATACGTATTGTAAGGCGATTCGATTGCAAGATGCTTGCCGGTGATGCGACGGAGCGAGAAGTCTCCGGATGCGAATTTTACGGTTGGATCTGCCTGAAGTTTGATGCCTTTCTGTAGGCGGTTTAAATAGAGGCGTGCCACTTTGGGCTTTTCATCGGTTTTTGCAGTTTCCTCTTCAACGATTGACGCTATGGTTGCGACTTCAGCCGGAGTCAGTCCGAGTCTGGCAGCTTTGCTTCGTCGGCTCTTGTCCCAGAATCTGTTACGATAATCCAATAGCCGACGGACTATGTTTCTCGGCGATGCACTCCAATAAAATTCATAGCTGTCAGGAATAAAGGCTGCGGGATAGGTTGCTCGTGTGAAACCGCTGTCGGGGAGCACTTCGTCGCAAGCTTCGATAAATTCTTCGGGGCTACACTGGAGCTGGGCTGCGATGCGTTCTGACAGTTGCTTCATGGTGCGTGTCCCGTTAAATCTTACCTCTACAGGAGTCTGCCGTCCCAGAGCTACGCGACGGCTTATGTTGAGTGCACTCTGCCCGGGAGAAACTTTATATGCTCCTTGTGATTTTTCAGAATTTCCGCCCATGAGTTTCCATATAATATAGACTCTTGTTCCCATTGATGATCCGAGATTTGATTTCATGGAGTCTTTCACGGCAGCCTGTGAAATTCCTTTTGGGATGTAGATCCATTCGTTGTCTGTATCTGAGCCGGAATATGGTATAAACACAAATGCGAGCACAGATATTCCTGTCACGAATATGGCTATCCCTGCAATCAGCAATCCGAGGGAGTGCCTGTAGAACCACGACTTCTGTTTCTTCTTTTTGCCTTTGGATTTTGTTGATGATTGTCTTGTTGCCATGATTGACCGGTAGGGTTATCGGAGTTTATGGAGTGAGTCGAGCATTTCCTGAAGGGTAGCTCTGATTTTTTTTAGCTTTTCGACGGTTTCAAATTTCTTGACAACGCCGTCACGGTTGCGTTTTAGCTCTTCTTGAGCCGCTTCAAGCTTCATGCCCTTGTCTTTGACAAGATAGGCAATCATGCGGATTGCTTCTATGTCGCGTGGAGTATAAAATCGTGTCCCACGGTCGTTGCGGCGTGGATTGATGGTCGGGAAATGGTTTTCCCAGAAACGCAGGGTTGACATAGGCAGCCCAAGCATTTCAGAAACCTCGCTGATTTTGTAATATTTTTTACTTGTTATGTCCATCCGTCGTGAAAAATCTTGGCAAACTTAGTCATAAAAACTGAAAAATGCAAAATAGGATACATCTCTCATTGTATCGTGATATAATAGATTATTTGGCCGGTATCAGAGCGCTTTTGCCATTGAACTATCGATGAGATGGCTTATTTTGGGCAATTTCATGATAATTTAACAAGATTCTTTAACATAAATCTAAATTATTACGTAAATTTGTAAAAAGTTTCAAACAGTATCAAAGCGTGTGTGATGTTTTTTATCTAAAAACGGTTTGAGTCCTTAAATTTTAGAACTACAGGTAACGCAAATATCAATCATTTAATTCCAATCATTTATTAACCATCCAAGCAAATTAGTTCTATGATTAGGAGACTTATTCTCTTAGCAGTGGCCCTTATGCTGACATGTGTGTCGGCTGTGGCTGCCCCTAACGACATTAAGTGCAGCGGTGTACTTGTCGCGGAAGATGGCGAGCCCATTATTGGTGCTACCATTTCAGTGCCCGGTACTAAAATCGTGGCGACGACAGATGTCGACGGGCGTTTTACCCTGACCGTTCCCAAAGGTAAGGAAATCCATGTTAATTACATCGGTTACAAACCTCTCAACCTCATTGCAAGCTCCAATCTCGGAGAAATCAGAATGGAAGTGGAGTCACAGATGCTCAGTGACGTCGTTGTGACCCAGTCAATCGCACGTACGCGTCGCACTCCGGTGGCAGTTTCGGCAGTCGACGCTGCTACACTTGACATAAAGCTCGGCAATCAGGAGCTTCCTGAAGTCCTCAAGACCACTCCCGGCGTATGGGCGACAAAGGACGGCGGCGGTTTCGGCGATGCCAAGATCAACATCCGTGGCTTCAAGTCGTCAAACACCGCCACAATGGTCAACGGTGTCCCCGTCAACGATATGGAATGGGGCGGTATCTACTGGTCTAACTGGTCAGGTCTCGGCGACGTGATTTCGTCGATGCAGGTTCAGCGCGGTCTCGGAGCCACAATCATTTCCTCGCCCTCATTTGGCGGTACTATCAACATGGTCACCAAAGGTCTTGATTCAAAGAAAGGTGGCACTGCATGGTACGGCCTCGGCAACGACAACTCGATGAACTACGGTATTTCATTCTCGACCGGCCTGATGAAGAATGGCTGGGCCATGACCTTCCTCGGTTCGCGTAAGACCGGCGACGGATATGTGCAGGGTACGGACTATGAGCAGTTCAACTACTTCTTCAATATCTCCAAGCGTCTCAACGATAAGAACCAGATTTCACTCACCGTGACAGGCGCACCCCAGACCCACTACAAGCGCAGTTCTCAGGACGGTCTTTCGGTTCAGGGATGGCAGGATGTGGCCAACTTTATGCCCAAGGGTCAGGCTTACCGCTATAATCCGACCTACGGTTTCGGACTCAACGGCGAGCGTAAGACATCGCAATACAATGTCTACAACAAGCCTGTCGCGATGCTCAACCACGTATGGCAGATTAACCACAAGTCGTCACTCTCATCTGTTGTCTATGCCTCTATCGGTACAGGCTACGGTTCAAGTGGTCAGGCTTCCACCAGCAGTCTGCGTAACTATTGGTATGGCTCAAGCAACGGTAATCTTAACTGGAATACATACGAAAACAACGGTGTGACTTACCATTTCCGCCATCCCAACGGCCAGTTTGCCTACGACCAGATTCAGCTCATGAACCAGAACAGCACCACCGGTTCACTCATGGTGATGTCAAACTCTGTCAACAACCACAAATGGTTTGGCGGTATCTCCAACTACAAGAACGAGATTAACGACCATCTCTCTGTCACTGCCGGTGTCGACATCCGTTACTACTATGGCGAGCATACAAATGAGATTTCCGACCTCTACAACGGCGCATACTTCATTGATAACGCCAACCGTGCGTCGGCCACAAACCGCCGTACTTTCGCTACCGAGGCTGAAAAGCTCGCTTATCAGAACCAGAAACTCGGTGTCGGCGATGTGGTTTACCGCAACTGGGACAGCCGTATCTGGCAGGAGGGTCTATATGCACAGGCAGAATATCAGGCTTTCGACAAGAAACTCAACGTTGTGCTTGCCGGTGCTGTCAACCTTAACACCTACACACGCTATGAGCATTTCTATGCTAACGAAGAGGATAGCGAATCACCGTCGAAGACCTTCTTCGCAGGCAATATCAAGGCAGGTGCAAACTACAACATTGACCGCCACAACAACGTCTTCATCAACGGCGGTTACATCACACGCGCTCCCTACCTCCAGTATGGCGTGTTCGTTTCTCCCGCCAACTCCAATGCCATCAACCCCAATCCAAAAAACGAGAAGGTTCAGGCAGTCGAGGTCGGCTATGAGTACCATTCACCCAAGTTCACAGCCCAGCTCAACGGCTACTACACCATGTGGAAGGACCGTACGCTCATCACTTCTGGTACGCTTTCCTATGACAATGACCGTTACACAGCCACAATGAACGGTGTCGACTCGCGCTATATGGGTGTCGAACTCAACTTCGTCTATAAGCCCGTCAAATGGTTCGAGCTTTCAGGTATGTTTGCCTGCGCTGACAATACATGGCAGAACGACCCTGTCGGTTATTACTACAACAGTTCAGGTCAGGCTCTCGCAAGTCTCGGCGACCGCAATGTCCCTGCGACCATCACTACTCCGCTTTCGCCCGACCATCTTTTCGCCACAATCGACCAGAAAGGTATAAAGGTCGGTGGTTCGGCTCAGATGACAGGCGCTCTCGGCGTTCAGTTCCGCCCCTTCAACGGTTTCCGTATCGGTGCTGACTGGACATGCAATGCACGCAACTTCAGCGACTTCTCGCTCTCAAACAACAGTAGTGTCTCTATTGCCCCCGGACAGACTCTCAAGATTTCCGAGCCATGGGAAATCCCCTTCGGCAATCAGCTCGACCTCAATGCAAGCTATAATTTCCCGATCACCGAAGGTGTGCGCTGCACATTCCAGGCCAACGTCTACAACGCATTCAACAACTACTACATCATGGATGCCTATACAGACTACAGCTCGGTCGGCACATGGGAAAACGCCTATCGTATTTTCTACAGCACCGGACGCACATTCAACCTCCGTGTGAAACTTCATTTCTAATCAAGCACCATACTCATAAACAACAGACATGAATAAGAATATTTTTAACGCCTTCATTGTCGGCTCTCTCGCTATGGGTCTGGCAAGCTGCAGCGAAAATAGCTGGAACGACCACTATCTCGATGGCTTCGAAGGTGGTGTAGACTATGATGATGCTGTCGAGGGTACTTACGCGCTCACTGCTGCCGACTATTCCTCGATCGCTTCCATCATGCAGGGAAAGGCTACGACTGATGAAGAAAAAGCTGCTGCCAAAGCCATCGGTACAAAGCTTTATTTTGACAAGTTTGGCATTTATCCCGCTCAGGTCGCTCTTCCGGGTTTTCTTGACACCTCGTCGTTCCCTTATTATCTTGCGTCAAACGGTTCGGTGGTCGACATAACATATCAGGAAGCATCTGAGGTTCCTGCCGAACTCACGGCCCTTGCCGGAGCAAAGACCTACACGGTAACAGCTGCCGACTATAAGACCGTATGGGGCAGTGATGAAAATTACATCAAGGGTTTTGCTCCTGTCGCTCCTGCCGCGTCTAATCTTCCCGCTATCCTTGCCGTGGCCCTGCCCGATGTTGATGCGGATACCTATGCGGTTGTCAGCTATGAAGAAGCTTCGACCAATCCTGTTTTTGGCAATATTTCCGATGAAGGCCCGAAAGTATATATCGATGAGACCTTTGCTGAAGGTTTCGGCGATTTTACCATCGAGAATGTGATAATACCTGAAGGGTCTACCTATGTATGGAAACATGACACATACAAGGACGATTCCTATCTTAAGGCAAGCGGATTTGTAAATAAGGCATGCCGCGTTTCCGAAGGTTGGGTAATCTCGCCCGAAGTGGCGCTTTCAGCTAAGGCCAATGCTGTCCTGTCGTTCGAGCAGGCATGGAATAAGTTCGGTTCTCTTGAAGAAGCCAAGAATGAAGCCACGGTGTGGGTTCGTGTTAAGGGCGGTTCATGGAATCAGCTTACCGCAAAAGAGATTCCTGCCAATGACAGCTATACATTCTATCCTACCGGCGATATTGATCTCTCGGCCTATAACGGAAAGACTGTTCAGGTCGGTTTCTGCTATAAGAGCACAGAGCAGAGCGCAGGAACATGGGAGCTGAAGAATCTCAAGTTGCAGGATGGCGGCCAGAGCTCACGCAGCAGCCGTGCTGTCGCAGCGGAAGTCCCCACTGAGGCCAAAAACGCCGTTTATGCCTACAATGGCAGCAAATGGGCCGTGGCTGAAGGAGTGGTAGTCCTCAATCCTGCCGATTATACAGCTATGGGCTTCAGCAACAATAAGCTGACTGACCCTGAAATCTTCATCCCGCTCTATCTCCGCAACAAACTTCCGTATGCTCTGAGTGGAGCTCAGGAATATGTGGTCTATAACGGCACAAAGGCCGACCTTTTCGTTTTCGACGGTACTAGGTGGACTCTCAACAACAATGGTCTTGAAACAGTAACCGGACGTTTCCAGAAGAAGGACAATGTATGGTCGTTTGTCAAGTATGTCGGAAAGGCTATCTTCTCTGAATTTAATGAGGCCGAGATTATCCGCGACCGCACATATCTGCTTGTCTCGGGAGACATCTGTGCTGTACCCGTGAACAAGAGCAGCAATTACGGCTATCTCCAGACTTCGTCAATCACGATTTCTGGCGGTCAGATTGTAGAGAAGAGCGATGTCAATGGCTTCACCTTCGCCGCATCGTATGAAGACGATGATAAGAACGTGACTCAAGCGCCTGACGGACAGTTCCTCCTCCGTGATTCAAACGGACGTTACCTTTACATGTCTGGCACTTATTCAAGCGCCAACCTTTCGGCTGCCCCGACCATTAATGATGGTAAGATTGCAGACCAGTATCTCTGGACAGCCACTCCCAACGGCGACGGTACATGGTCGATAAAGAACGTTGGCAACAACCGCGTGATGGCATACTCAAGCAACTACGGCAGCTTCGGTGTCTACGAGTCACTGGGAGCCAACGATGTTTGCCCGAGCCTCTACATCCTTGGTGAATAATCAGTCAACCCGGCCCGGAGTCTGATGGCTTTGTCGGATTGGCCTTCGGGTCTACGATAAATGACGGTGCGTGACCGCTATGCGGAACGCACCGTCTGTTTTTATGATACCTTTGTTTTTCTTAACTTTTATACGCTTTTGGCGAACCATTGTCAGATTTCTCTTGTTAGTTTGATAGTTGAATTTGAAGAATTTCTTTGGAAACAACAATCTTCTTATCAAAATCTGTTCATTATGAAAAATTTATTTTCATCAGTCATCGCATTGATGCTGCTTGGCGTTCCCGGCGTGATTTCTGCCCAGGCCCAGCGCAGCAAGGAATTCAAAGACAAGTACCAGCTCAAAGAAGCTGTGGTGTTGAGCCGTCACAATATCCGTTCTCCTTTATCGGACAGTAAGAGTGACCTTGGTCGCATGACTCCTCACAAATGGACTGAATGGAGCGCAGGAAAAAGCGAACTGACATCGCGCGGCGGTGTGCTTGAGACCATGATGGGGCAATATTTCCGCAAATGGCTTGTGGACGCAGGCATGTTTCCTGAAAACTATGTCCCGACGGCTGATGATATAAACGTGATTGCAAATTCGATGCAGCGTTGCATCGCTACTGCCCAGTATTTTTCGTCGGGTTTCATGCCGGTCGGCGGAATCAAGGTCAATCATCGTTACACTCCAAGCAAGATGGATCCTCTTTTCAATCCGCAGCTGACAAAAGTCAGTCCTGAATTTGTCAAGGAAGCTATGGCGCAGATAAATGCGATGGGCGGAAAGAAAGGTATAGTAGGCATTAACGAGGCCATCGCTCCGGACTATGCTCTTATGACCGAGGTGCTTGACGTGAAGGATTCGCCTATGGCAAAAAGCGGTGATCCGAAACTGAAGGCTCTTGATAATTATAATACGGAAATCGTGCTTGAAAAATGGGCAGAGCCTTCGATGAAATCCGGGTCGGCGCTCAAGGAACTCAATTCGGCGAGTGATGCGTTCATACTTCAATATTATGAGGAATCGGACAGCATGAAAGCCGCATTCGGCCATAACCTCACCCGAGAGGACTGGGCTAAGCTCGCACATGTCAAGGATACATATCAGGACGTATTGTTCACCGCCCCGATAGTCGCCGCCAACGTGGCGAATCCTCTGATTAAGTATATGTATGACGAATTGCGTTCGCCTGACCGCAAATTCACGTTCCTTGTCGGACACGACAGCAATCTTTCGAGTGTGGCGACAGCTCTTGGGATTGAGGAATATGAATTGCCGGAGGCTATTGAAAAGAAAACTCCCATCGGATCAAAGATCGTCATAGAGAAATTCGTAGGCCCTGACGGAGAAGAGTATGCGGATATAAATATCGTCTATCAGTCGGTTGACCAGCTGCGTGATATGGAGCTGCTTGACCTTAATAATCCTCCGCAGATTTATCCTCTGTCGTTCAAAGGATTGTCAAAAAATGCCGATGGCTTGTATAAGATGTCGGATGTGGAATCGAGATTCGAACAAGCCTTGAAGGCATACGAGGCTATTCCTTAAGGGAAATATATTACTAAAAAAGACAGCCGCCGTCCAAGTCTGAGCAACTTGGATGGCGGCTGCTTTTTATGGGATGATATCAGTTGGCGAGGGAGTAGAGAGTCTGATAGCTGTATTCGGCATCAGGATAATGATATGGATCATACGTGGTGACATATGAGGAGAATTTGAACGGTGAAAGCTGGTCAATGGCCCAGTATTCGTGTCCGACACCTTGAATGTACAGATGGATGACAGTCGGGTCATAAGGAGAGAAATCCCATTGGAAGTAGCGGGTCTGTTGCTGAGAGCCATATATGTCGTCCTCATAGTAGCTTTCCCAGACTCCTTCACCGTCGCCATAGAAATCCCAGTAGTCAGACGAATAATATTCCCGTCCGTCCGGATAGAATCCGCCGGCTTCTGCATACCATGTCGTGGAAGTGAGGTTATAGTATATATCGTTTTCGATATTGTCGTCATCTTCGCATGATGTAAGGAATAAAGGCAATGTAACTATGGCAAGCAGGTATATCGCTGCTCTTGAAATCTTTTTCATTGTTGGTATGGCTGTTTTTTGTGATGCTATTATTGTTGTTGAACTATGGTCTGCAAAGGTAACTGAAAGGATGGAATATAAAACTCTGTCGGGAATGCAATTTTAGTTAAAGTTTGTGAACGGAATAGCTGCGTGGCGCGAAAAATTTGTAACTTTGCAGTCGCTTTTTAGCATCCCCGTGTGATGGGAAATTAAGAGCAAGTCAAATTACAACTTAATTTTTAGTAACACAATTTTTTAATCCAATCAGAAATGAAGACATTTCAACTGACCGCCGAACCCCGTACCGATCTCGGCAAGAAGGCTGCCAAGGCTATCCGCAAGGAAAACAAAATCCCCGTAGTGCTCAATGGTGGCGAAATCATCAACCTTCCTTATGACAAGGAACTCAAGGCCGGTGAAAAAATCGTTGAAATCGGCAACGGCAAGGGTCTCATCACAACTGACCTCGTAGTCTCGCAGGACGCTGTGCGCAAGCTCGTGTACACTCCCGATATCTACGCTATCGAACTTACCGTTAACGGTGAAACCCGCATGGCTGTCCTCAAAGATATCCAGTTCCATCCTGTAAAGGACACTATCATGCACATCGACCTTCTCGAAGTTAACGACAAGAAGCCCGTCGCTATTGAAGTTCCCGTTAAGCTCGAAGGCCATGCAGAAGGTGTTAAGGCCGGTGGTAAGCTCACCCTTTCAATGAAGAAAATCCGCGTTAAGGCTGTCTACACCGAGATTCCCGAACGTGTTGTCATCAATGTTGACCACCTCGGCCTTGGCAAGACCCTCCAGATTGGCGAACTCCACTTCGAAGGTCTTGAACTTATGAATGCCAAGAACGCCGTTGTCTGCGCCGTTCAGCTCACTCGTGCTGCCCGTGGTGCTCAGGCCAACGCCAATTCATAAGCATATCGCTTAGCAAAGTCATAACGACAGATTTTCTCATAGTTCACATTTATTATATGTTGGCTGAGAAAATCTGCCGTTTTTTTATTCTCAGATATTGCACTGTGAGTCTCTTTGTCTCGCCGTGGAAAATAAACTGAAAAATTATAGAAATATGAAATATCTAATTGTCGGTCTCGGGAACATCGGTCCGGAATATGCGATGACCCGTCATAATGCCGGGTTCCGGGTCGCTGATGCTCTTGCCGAGAGCGGAGGTGCGACGTTTTCCACAGAACGCTATGGCGATATAGCCCGTATGAGGGTGAAAAACGCTCAGCTTGTGATTCTGAAGCCTTCGACCTACATGAATCTTTCTGGCAACGCCGTGAGATACTGGAAGGAAAAAGAGGGCATTGAAAACGGACAGATTCTGATTGTCGTGGATGACTGTGCTCTGCCTTTCGGGGCGATCCGTATCAAGCCGCGAGGTAGTGATGCGGGGCATAACGGACTGAAAAATATCGCACAGATGCTTGAAACTCAGGATTATCCGCGGCTTAAATTCGGCATCGGTAACGATTTTCCGCGAGGTACGCAGATTGACTATGTGCTCGGCCGTTTTTCAGATGATGAAGAGAAGGCTATGGGCGCACGTATCGAGCTTGCAGTCGATGCCATCAAGACTTTTTGTCTCGCAGGCATCCAGATAGCCATGAACACTTATAACAATAAATAAGGAGTCGTTATGAATGAAGTAAGAGTTGACAAATGGCTGTGGGCCATGCGTGTTTTTAAGACACGTACTGTGGCGACAGAGGCATGCAAGAAAGGGCGTGTTTTTATTGGCAACACCGTCGCCAAGCCGTCGCGCACGATAAAGGTTGGCGATATTGTTAATGTCCGAAAACCGCCGGTGACTTATTCATTCAGGGTTCTTGCATTGGCTCAGAACCGTCTCGGAGCAAAGCTTGTGCCGGAGTATATGGAAAACATTACTCCTAAGAGTGAGCTTGATTTGCTTGAAGTCGTTAAGATTTCCGGTTTTATCGACCGTCGCAAGGGACTTGGACGTCCTACGAAACGAGAAGGCCGCGATCTTGCCCAGTTTACCGAATCGATGTCTGACGGTTGGGATATGGATTTCCTCGATGACGAGGACGACGAGTGAAATTTATCATTGTTTTACCGCTATTATAAGTAGTTTATGAAACTTCACCGGACTATAATCATTTTTTCAGCTGTCTGCTGCAATATCGCAGCCTTTGCCTGTACCAATTTTATCGCAGGCCGCAAAGCTACGACCGACGGGTCGGTCATGGTTACATATGCCGATGATTCCTACACCCGTTTCGGCTACCTTTTCCACTCTCCGCGCGGCAAGCACGCGCCCGGTACTATGCGGCAGGTGATAGACTGGGGTGACAACTCGCCCCGTGGCGAGATTCCTCAGGCATCCGAGACATACAATGTCGTCGGAAACATGAATGAACACCAGCTCGTGATAGGCGAGACTACATGGGGCGGTCATAAGGAACTTGCCGACACTACCGGCGTTTCTTTGCTTGACTATGGATCTTTGATTTATATTACTCTCGAACGTTGCAAGACAGCCCGCGAAGCAATCAGGACAATGGCCGATCTGGTGGAGAAATACGGTTATGCCAGCACCGGCGAGACTTTTTCCATCGCTGACAAGAATGAGGCATGGATTATGGAAATGATTGGTAAGGGGGCAGAGAAAGGTGCTGTCTGGATTGCTGTCCGTGTTCCTGACGATGCTATTTGCGCTCATGCCAACGAACCGCGCATACGCAAGGTCGATTATAAGGATAGCGACAATGTGATGTATGCCAAAGACCTTATTCCGTTTGCCCGCAGGCACGGTTATTTCACCGGCAAAGATAAGGATTTTTCGTTCGCCGACGCTTTTGAAAACCACGATGCAGCCAAACGTCGTTCTTGTGATGCACGCGTATGGAGCTTTTTCCGTCGTTTCGCCTCATCAGCTGAGGATAAGGCTTGGTTTGAATGGGTCAACGCCGACAGCGATGAGCCTATGCCTCTGTTTATCATTCCCGACCGCAAGCTGTCGCTTCAGGATATGCAGGAGCGCATGAGAGACCACTATGAAGATACACCCTACGAAATGACTTCCGATCCCGGTGCCGGGCCATATAAGGCTCCTCAGCGCAATCGCCCGATGCGCTATGAGGTCGACGGTAAGAAATATACCCATGAGCGCCCTGTCGCAACCCAGCAGACAGCATGGCACTTCGTCAGCCAGAGCCGTGCTGATATGCCTGATCCAATAGGCGGTGTCCTTTGGTTCGGTACGGACGATGCCAACACATCTGTCTATATGCCTTTTTATTGTTCAATGACAGAAGTGCCTGAAGAAGTGCGTCCGGGCAACGGAGACCTCTACACGTTCTCTCCGACAGCCAATTTCTGGGTGAACAACTGGGTGGCGAATCAGGCTTACGGTAAATACAATCTTATGATTGATGATATTCGTAAGGTTCAGGGTTCGCTCGAAAACAAGTTTACTGCCTCACGCCCGGAATTCGAGGCCGAATTGTTGAAATTGTATCGAGCCGGAGACACTCCGGCGCTTGAGGCTCGTGTCAATGCCGACGGTGCTTCGATTGCCAAGGAGGCTACGGACGCCTATAGGGATCTCGCGCTTTTTCTTCTTGTCAGATACCTTGACGGCGGACGCAAAAAGATAGACGAAAATGGCGATTTTGCACGTAATCCTCATGGCAAGCCGCTCTCTCCGGAATCTCCCGGATTTTCCGAGGACTTCTATCGTCTCATTGTCGAAAAGGCAGGCGACCGCCTTCTTCTTAAATAATTCTTGCTTCTGAACATTCAAGATTCTTCCGATTTAGACCTGCTGTCGCGTTAATACGGAAAAAGTTAGAGAGGCTGTGCCATGTATAATGGCACAGCCTCTCTATATGATGGGATGTTTGGATTCGGGCTGTAGGATTGCCTACGATGGACTTATGGTTGGACAGAGGCATTGGGGAGAGACCAGTCGGCCACGAATTCAACAGTCGATTTTGGCGCGACAGTCTTTTTGATGGTTTCAACGATAGTTCCCACTACGTTTCCAAAAAAGTCGTCATGTGCTGTGTTAAATTTGTCTTTTAATTCCATTGTTGTTTGGTGTTACGTTAGATATGTTGAGTAAAGATATTCTATATGTTAAACATATAGGGGCGTAAAAGGTTTACGATAAAAGTGTTAAATTTTATAAAATATAAAAAATAACGCCACGGTAGAAAGAAAAGGTTCGGTTCAGTTATGTAGGATTGGGTTGCGCCTTAGAGATGGAATGAGGATCGGGGAGAAATGATGTTGCGTATAGGTAGGCGGTAATCGGATAGCCGGTGCCTGTGTCAGCGAGCCGGTGTCAGGTCAATAGAGAAATGGTCAGAGGAGCGATATGCAGGGAAGCGTTCGCGTCCTTCCTTGAGGTTTGTGAGGTCGAGCAGTGCATAGATGTGGCCGTTGCGACGGGTTTCCTTTATATCCTCGCCAAGGTTGTCGAAAATTGAAGACATGCCGGTGGTGTAATCGCCATATTTGTCAACTCCTGTGCGATTGCAACCTACGGTATATATCTGATTTTCGATTGCGCGTGCGCTCAGGAGGGTTTTGTAGGGCTTGACGCGTGAAATCGGCCAGTTGGATGGTACAATTAGCAGGTCGTAGAGGTTGTCGGGTTGATTGCGCGTCCACACGGGGAAGCGCAGGTCGTAGCAGACGACAATCTTTATGTTCCATCCGCGGAATCGGATGGTAGGGGGCAGTGCATGTCCGGGGGTGTAGACTGTGTTTTCAGATGAGAGTGGGAAAAGATGCCGCTTGTCTGAAAATGTAATGTCGCCCATCGGTTCTACAAAAAACGCGCGGTTGAAATATTGTCCTTTTCCGTCGGTTGCAAGGAAGCTTCCGGCGATTGCGAATCCGAAATATTGCGCCCAGCGTCTGAGGGTATCGACGGTGTGGCCGTCAACGGGTTCAGCTTTTTCTGCAACGGTTTTTTCATCAGGAATAAAAGCTGTGGTAAACAATTCAGGCAGCACTGCTATATCGGTGTCTGGTTCGACCTGATTGAGCTGATGGGCAACTGATATCAGGTTGTTCTCGACATCGGCATAAGCTATGTCAAATGGAATTGCACAGATTTTCATTTTAATGATGACCGGCAGTAGTTAAGAGTGAATTATTGGTTGTTGTGACTATGTATTATCGCATCAAACGGCAAAGTTTTCGGGCTTTATGCCTGTGAAATCGCGATAATAGCTTTTTATAGCAGCCATATCGGCTTCAAGGTCTCCTGTCGGGTGATATGTCTTTTCCAGATGGATAGTCTTGTCGCTTGCCTGAATCGCTCCGAGAATAATAGGAACACCTGCACCGTAGGCTATACGGAGAAAACCGGTGTGCCATTCGGTAACGCGCGATCTTGTACCTTCAGGTGTAATCGCCACCGACATTTTATCGCTGCTGCGGAATCTGTTGATCAGAGCCTCTGTAAGAGAGGAACCACGCCGTTTTCGCGGGACGGGAATGCCTCCGAGTGCCTTGAAGAGAAGGTTCATCGGAAAGAAAAACCATGTCTCTTTGATAAGGAATCCGGCCTGACGTCCGAGAGACCAATAAGCTAACTTCCCGAGCACGAAGTCCCAGTTGGATGTATGGGGAGCTACACAGATTATACTTTTGGGATAATCGTGGACAGTGCAGATGACTTTCCATCCAAACAATCGCAATATGGTTTTGCTCAGGGACATCGGCTTGGAATATACGGTAGGTTATATATTTATGTTATGCTTTTAAAGCTGCTACATTGGCATCTTTCTGCTCTTGAGGCAGGACAGCGTTCATATTCTTGATTATGGCATCGACATGGGTATTGAATTCGGCTTTGAGCTTCGAGAATGCAGCATGGAAATAAGCTGAACGCGCCTTGCGGTACTCATGTCCGTTAGAAAATGATTTAGCCGACTGAGGGAAAGATATGCTTATGCGGCGAAGTGCGTTTTCCTGAAGATCCGCAAGCTCATAGATAATTTCGTTGAGCTTTTCACGGTCTATGCCGGGAATCGAAAGTTTTGCTACTACGCATTCGCCTGCGAGCGCTCCGCAGATTATGCGTATTTCTTTTTTGAGAAGACGTTTGTTTGAAGCCATTGTTGGTCAAGTTTTATGGGTTGTATGAGGCAAGCGGCTGTCTCCGCTTTGCGACTTGCGTAGCAAGCCGTAATGCAAATTTACAAAAAGAATTGATTTTATAAGGCAGAAAGCAGAACTTTTTTCAGTGCAAGAAGCGATGGGGTTATCCGTGGAGTGTCGTGGTGAATATCCGGATTGCCTGTCGTGGCAGCAATTATGCTTTGGGGCGCTGTGCCTGTTGCTCTTCTGACCGCCTCAGGGAATTTTGACGGATGGGCGGTCGCAAGGAAAATACCTTTTTCGCCGGGAGCAAGATTTTCGCGCAGTGCCTCATAGGCGGTTGCTCCATGAGGATCCATCAGATAGCCGTGGCGAGAATAGACATCTTTCATTGCTGAGATTATTTTCTCATCTGAAAGTGCATATCCCTTCATGTCTCTGCTGATTGAGTCTCTGTCTCCATTATAGAGGTCAAGTATGCGTGAAAAATTCGAGGGGTTGCCCACATCCATCGCACATGCTACGGTCCGCTGCGGCTTTTTAGGTTCAAAATCCTCTCCCGCAAGGTATCTGGTGAAAGAATCGTTGATATTGTTGGCGACTACGAACCTTTTGACCGGAAGCCCCATTCTCATAGCAAGCAAGCCTGCGGTAAGATTGCCAAGATTACCGCATGGGACAGAAATAACAGCTCCGTCGGCTGGTGCGACGTCCTCGTTTCTGAGTAGCTGGCTGTAACCATAATAATAATAGAACATCTGTGGTAGAAGACGGCATACGTTGATTGAGTTAGCCGAAGTGATGTGCATTTCCTCGCGCAGCAGCTTGTCGACGAAAGCCTCCTTTACCAAGCGTTGACAGTCATCGAAAGTACCCATGATTTCAATCGGATATACGTTGTCGCCGAGCGATGTGAACTGATGACGCTGGACTGCGGTGAGCCCTCGTTCTGGATAGAGGACGAATACATTGACTCCCGGGACTTTATGGAAACCGGCGGCTACCGCTCCTCCCGAATCGCCTGATGTCGCGACAAGAACGTTGACAGCCTTGCTCCCCGGATGGGAGAAGTGGCTGATGATGCGTGCGAGAAAGCGTGCACCGACATCCTTGAATGCGAGTGTCGGCCCGTGGAAAAGTTCGAGCGCGTAGATGTCGGAATCAATCCTGTGGAGCGGAATTTCGAATGAAAAAGTGTCAAAGACAATCTGTTTCAGCTCAGATGCGTCGATTATATCGCCGAGGACTGTAGTTGCCACTATGTATGCGATGTCACTGACTGACATTTCGCCTATATTGTTGAAAAAAGCACGCGGTATGACCGGGATTCTCTCAGGCATGTAAAGCCCTCCGTCGGGTGCGAGCCCGGTCATCACCGCTTCTTCGAGCGAAGCATGTGGGCTCTGTCCGTTTGTGCTATAGAATTGCATGGGATTATTGTGTGAAATAGGGTCAAGCAAAAATAGGAATTTCCGCAAGAAAGTGCAAAAGCCTATTGTTAAATTTACCGAAAATACTTAAAAAATAATCCTTGCGAGCGAGTCGCAATTCTTGCGGACATAGTCAGTGAATCCACGTTCGTAGTCCGCAGCTGACTGCCGTCCGAGATTGGACTCGATGTTGCTTATTCTGGCGCGTATGTCCAGCAGACCTTCCTGCACGCTGTCTTCATCGTCCGCTGATTTGAGCAGATTTGCAGCATGCTCTTCTCCGAGGGCGTAGGCTTTGCGGTCATGGACTTTTGTCGATACTTTTCGAGTGGACTTCCTATTGTCAGCCCCGGCGCACGACGATAGCAGGATGGCTATCGAAAATGACATGGCGAGGAGAGGGGAGATGCCTATGGTAATGGATTTTAATAATTTCATAGGATGGTCATCGCGATTTTGGCGCACCCTTCGGCATCGGCGAGTGCGTCGTGGTGATTGTTGAACGGAATGCCAAGAAATTCGCAGACATATGGCAGTGAATATGACGACAGGAGTGTCTTCGGGAATTTACGGCGTGCCGTCTGATAGGTGCAAAGGAAAGGGTAGCCGGGATAATCCATACCATAAGCCCGGTGAGCGGCACGTATACAACGCTCGTCGAATGCTTTATTGTGTGCTACGAGAGGCAGTTTCCCGATAAGACGGTCGACATCGCGCCATACTTCGCTGAACACTCTCGCATTTTCTGTGTCCTTGCGCCCGATTCCGTGGATATTTAGTGTGAAATGCCGGAAATAGTATTCCGGTTCCGGTTTTACAAGTTCGTAAAACCTGTCGACGATACATCCGTCAATGACTTTGACTGCTCCGATGGCACAGATTGAAGTTGGCTCTGAGTTTGCAGTCTCAACGTCGATGGCTACGAAATTTTCCATGTGGGATATATTCGATTGTAGATTCTTGTTTATGGAGCGTTGGCATTTTGCCCTTTGGTCTGTTATCCGGCGGTTTCTGCCAGACATGCAGCGACTGTGTCGCGCACATCTTCCATGAGCCAGCGGGGTGTGGATGTCGCACCGCAGATGCCTATGCTTTCCGCCCCGTCAAGCCATTCGCTGCAGAAGTCCGATGGGTTCGACACAAGGTGTGAGCGGGTGTTGACACTGCGACATTCGTTGTAGAGCACCTTTCCGTTACTGCTTTTTGCGCCTGCCACGAAAAGGATCACGTCGTGGCGGCGTGCGAAGTCGCGCAGATGGTCTACACGGTTGGCGACCTGACGGCAGATGGTGTCGAAAGACTCGAATTTAACACCCGGCATTATCCTGCGGTTGATTTCGCCGACCATCTCGGCAAATCCCTGCAGCGACATTGTGGTCTGTGAATAGAATGCAATATCGCGTGAGAAGTCTATACGGGATAGCTGGCTGATATTTTCGACGACGATCGCTTCTCCGTTTGTCTGTCCCACAAGCCCGTTGACTTCGGCATGACCGGCTTTGCCATAGATGACAATCTGTGGGCGGGGTATGGAATTATCATATACATCCTTGATGCGCTGCTGGAGCCTGAGGACAACAGGACATGTCGCATCGATGATTTCAATGCCACGTTCGCGGGCAAGCGAATAGGTAGACGGCGGTTCGCCATGGGCGCGTAGAAGCACACGTGATGATGACAGTTCCCGCAGGTCGTCGTGGGTTATTGTCGAGAGCCCTTTGCGTTCGAGACGCTCGACCTCGTCGCTGTTATGCACGATGTCACCGAGGCAGTAGAGGGGCTGGTCACTGCGTTCGAGCTCTTCTTCCGCTTTGCGGATGGCCGTGACCACTCCATGACAAAAGCCGGAGCGGGCGTCGATTTCTATTATGGGTGTTTTGCTTTCCACTATTTTGTAGTGATTGAGTTGTAGAGATTGAGTAGCCAGTCGTTTTGTTCGTCGATTGACATGGCGGAGTTGTCGAGTGCGACGGCGTCTTCAGCACAACGTAGCGGGCTTTCTTCGCGTGTCATGTCGATGTGGTCGCGCTCCATTACGTTGGCGAGGACATCTTCATAGGTGACTGATGTCCCTTTTGCTGTAAGCTCCTTGAAGCGGCGCTCTGCGCGACGTTCAGGAGTCGCGTTGCAGAACACTTTCATCTCTGCGTCAGGGAAAACGACCGTGCCAATGTCGCGTCCGTCCATTACTATGCCTTTAGTGTGACCCATTTCACGTTGCATCCTGACAAGCGAATGTCTTACCGCAGGAATCGCGGCCACAGGCGATACGTGGTTTGATACTTCGAGCGTACGGATTTCATTTTCGACAATTTCGCCGTTGAGCATTGTCTGCTGCCCGTTGTCTTCTACGCGGAAGTCGATGTTTATTGAGGGAAGCGAGTCGACGAGCGATTCGGCATCAACCGATCCGTCGGGGCGGATGATGCCGTGGCGCATGGCGTAGAGTGTCACGGCGCGATACATAGCGCCAGAATCAATATATCGGTAGCCGATTGTTTTTGCAAGTTTGCGGGCCATTGTGCTTTTCCCGGAAGAGGAATATCCGTCGATGGCTATTATGATTTTATCAGAATTCATATAGTTTAGTTGAAAGGTTGAGCATGATTGTTGTTGCGCCATTGTGGGGCTGCGACAGTGCGATCCCGACACCGAAATTTCTGATGTTGAGTCCCGCGCAAGCTGAGAAGCCTGAAAGGAAGCTGCGTTTGTAGGTCGACATGTCGGTACGGGTCTTGTAATTGTAGCCTATTCCGATATGAAATTTTTCACTTGGGACAAAATCGGCTGCGAAGACGAGATGGCGCATGAGATTTGACCCGAATTTGTCTTTAATCACAGGTGTCGAGCTTGTTGAGCCGTCTCCATTATCGTAGAACGGAAGATGCCATTTGGTGAGATTCCATGCCGTTACAGACCAGATTACAGGTAGAGACCCGAATGATTTTGAAATACCGAGGCGGATATCAACAGGCAGGCGGTCGTAACGTCTGTCAAAGCGTTTTACCTGACCGCCGAGATTGGCTATGACGGCGGAGAATGAGACATTTCGTTCCGGGTCGTAATAATTGACTCCAAGGTCGGTGGCTATGGCCATCGCCGTATATGAATCGTAGCTTGAATAAATATATTTAAGAGTAGCTCCGCCACGCCAATAATCGCTTATATCATGTGAGTATGTGGCACTCAGCACCATATCCTTTGGCGAAAAGTCGCCTGTGAGAATGCCGTTGACATCTGCACCCTTGATTGTCCCATAGCCGAAATATTGCACTCCGGCCATCCACGCGCCGTGTTCACCTGCGCGTCGACCGAACTTTACCCCGGCAAAATTGCTCTCTCCGATATAGCGCATGTAGTTGACACCAAGCTGCATCTCGACTTCAGGACCAAGTAGGCTGGGGTTCTGGTCGATGCTGTTGATGTCGTCCTCGATAGAGGTGATGTTTATTCCTCCCAGACCGTAGGTGAGAGTGGACGATGGCAGATTTAGGAAATTGTAGGCAGTCGACGATTCCTGACTCCATGCGTCGATGGGACTGAAAGCGCCAAACGCAACGGAGAGCAATGACAGACGGACAGTAGAGTGTAGAAGTCGGGATATGGTCATGGCTATAGTTATTCTTATATACAACGGATATTGGCTTATATTATTATAATATGTGTTGCCATAATTGTCGTGCCGAGACGGTCGGGCTAAAATGTCAATAAAGCTAAAACAATTGTAATCAATCTCAAAATAGTTGCAATTCAAACGCCTGTGCGCTAATTTTGCTTCACTACATTAGCTTATTCTATGCTTAGAAATATGACACGATTCATTCTCCTCCCTCTCATTGCAGCTTATGCCTCTGCTGCCGACGCACAAGCTCGACAGCGTGATGCCGGAATGTCGGAAGCCCCTAAAACTCAGGTGTCCATTGATGTTTATGAATATGAAAGCGTCGATGTCCATCCGAGTTTTCCCGGGGGTGACGGGGCAATGTATCGGTTCATCAACAGAGAGCGCCGTTATCCGTCGCAGGCTTATCGTGACGGCATAGAGGGACGTGTCCTTTGTAGCTTTGTTGTGAATGAGGATGGAACTATCTCACATATTTCAGTTATCAAAGGTGTCGAGGCATCACTCGATCGCGAGGCAGTCCGGATTCTCACAAAGATGCCTACATGGGATGCCGGTATGATTGACGAGACTCCTGTTCCTGTTTATTGTATTCTTCCGATTGCTTTTAGGCGCTGATGTTCCCGGTTTTAAACTCAGATTTATTAATTCCCCGGCTTTTCTCCGTTTTAATTGCCCTCTAAGACGCGGCTTCAGTGTGATGCTTGGCAGCTTTACTGATGGTCACAAGGTAGACACCTGAGAAAATAAGGGCTACTGCGACAACTTTGACAGGAGTAAAACGGTCAAGACCGAGGTAGACACCGATGAGCGATGCGATTATCGGCTGGACATAATTGTACATTCCGACCAATGTCGGCCGCAGATTCTTTTGTCCTATCATTGTAAGTATGTATGCGAGGAATGTAGCGATGACAACCACGTATGCAATTCCTGCGATTTCAG
>ERZ778510.395-NODE-395-length-37957-cov-6.412195_pt1 | contig 37957 bp, 22 predicted proteins | sample MGYA00510348_ERZ778510 | MGnify/ENA primary metagenome ERZ778510 (study PRJEB29527, sample SAMN07138969) | mouse gut metagenome | material: feces | host: mouse | place: China:Nanjing | collected 2016-01-25 ... | reverse complement strand
AGGTAAATCTGCCTTTTTTAACGGACTTGACCCACAGAGAGTGCTATAGAGCCAATTTTTTCCTAATAAAAAATATCTGTCCAGTGCATCGGTCTGCTGATCTTTTCTTAGTTCTCTTAAAACTTCGGCCAAATAATCGGTTATAAATCCATAATCATTGGTAAAATGATGCGGTCGGAACTTTGGTACTTCCCATCCGGGCAAATAACAGTGAATTCGATCAAGAAAGGCAGTATCTGTTCCCATTTCCGGCGGAAATGGATCAAATAAGGAAGATGTTTTCAAAAGCAAATCGACGTTTTGATTGATATTCCCTACAAATACCATAGACGCACGTGCTGCTTTTTCTTCCTTTCCGCGAGCAAAAGAACCGCTAGCCATATAATCTTTCATGATCTGGATTCCATCTTTGTCTTTAAAATTAATTCCTGCCACTTCATCAAACGCAACACAATCCCAAAGTCCGACAAGGCCGACTGTTTTTCTTCCCATGTTGTAGAAGAGATTGGCGACAGTCGTCTGGCCTCCGGAAACTAAAATACTATTTGGAGATATTTCCTTATATAAATGCGATTTCCCGGTGCTTCTGGGCCCGAGTTCGCACAAGTTAAAATTGTTTTCGGCAAGAGGAACCATTCTTAAAAGCAGAAGCCACTTTTCTCTTATCCACAATTCGTCTGGTTCCATACCAATCGATCGAAGCAGAATATCGATCCACTCTTCTTTGGAGAAATGCTTTCTGTTTTCTTTCAGATCCTCAAGATCTACATGTGGCATTTGAATCGGTTTCAAATTGCGGATCTTGATCGGACTCGATTGTTTGTCTTCTTCCACATACTCATATTCCAGTGAGACCATACACCAGATTCCACCGCATAACAGCCGATCGTACTGGCTTGGATAATCTTCGGCAATTGGAACGTCTTTTAGTCCTAAATTTGAAAACTCCGCAAAATACGTGTCCTTTTTCACATCCAGCCGTACGGTTATGCTATCAATGACAGAATATGATCCTTTTTGTCGAAGAATGGAAAGGATCTTTTGCGCTTCATCAGGACGAACAAAATTATCGGAAAGGATCTTTTTCACTTTTTCTACTCCAGCCTGGATGATCGCTTCATCGTCTGAATTGCAGTATTGACCAAGCAGAAACTCCAAAACATACACAGGAACATTGGCACCTTCTTTGATCTTTTTTGTCAGATCTTTGCGGACAATTTTTCCGTCAAAATGCTCCCGAAGCTTTTCTTTGATTACTTCCCTGTTTGCTGCTGTTTCGTCCATCAAAATCTCCTCCTAGCTAAAGAAATCAAAATCGTCAAATGCCATTGAGATATCAATCTGCATTTCTTCTTTGACTGGCGCCTGCAGTCCTTCTTCATCCTGAATCACAAGATAATATAATTCATGACTATTGTACGGCCGCTGTTTTAAATTAAATGTCAGCCTAAATATCCGATCAACCCCGCTTAAGCTCTTTCGATCAGCAACAATTTTTTGAATATCGCTAATAATATTTCCGTTTAAATCCATCATAAATACATTGTAAGTAGATGGCACATAATTGTCTTTTACAGCTTCTTTTTGGTAGAAGTCCAAACTGAAAATCATGTTGCTGATCTTCCTGCTGGCTGACAGGATACCGATCGTTACAGGTTGGGTATCGTACTTCTCTTTATTATTTTGATATCCTTTATAGTCTGATCTTACATATTTATACCGAATGACAGGAACGACAAGTTCCTGAAGACTGGCTCCTCCATGAACAAAGTTCTGACTGCCCGAGCCCTTGATCCGGATGTTTTCTCTTGGTGTAAATGCTTTGTATCCATCTTTGTTATAGAAACCTTTGACTGGCATCAGGAACTCTGGATCCGCTTGATCGTTTGTGATGACATATCTTCGCCCCTGTTCAATAATATCTTTTTTGAATGATGACCGTTCCAGCTTATCCGAGTCTCTCAAATGCTGATACGTATAGAGGAAACCATGATCCGAAGTGATGACGATATTCAAACCGTTCAAACTTCCTGTCAGCATTCTTACCAAATTGACAATTTCCGATTGTGCTGTTTCGCATGCCGTGAAAGTATTTATTTCATCATGATGTCCCATACTGTCAATCGTGTCATGGTAGATATAGATCACATCCTGACCTTTGATTAATTCCCTCTGCTCGACCTTTTTTATCAATATGAGATCTTTATAACGAACTGCTACACTGTTCGGCTTTCTTCGTTTTAAAATGTCATCACGATCAGCCATGTCTGTTGGATTCCCATCAGTAAGTACTTTTAAAGATTCTCCTTTTTTTACTAGCGACAACTCACGATGCGGTAACAATGCAGCCATCCCAAATTTCGTGATGCTTGGAAAAATTGATTGTTGTGATTCCAATTTCACATCAGCTTTTGTTTCGCTTTTTAACTGTTCCGCAATATCTGTTGCGATTTCATAACGCAAAGCATCTGAAATAATAACGTACAGTTTGTTTTCATAAGATGAAACGACTCTTTCGTAGAAATTAGACTGCTGGTCGATTCCGGAAATTTCTCCCGTTTCAGCCAGATCTGTCTCGATAACGTTTGTAAAGTTTTCTGCCAGTCGATCAAGGAACCAATGTTCATACAATCCTTCTACTTCATCCACAACTTTTCTGAAATGATCATCAAGAATTGGGTTGTAATTCGTTAAGCTTTGGGCAAAAGCAACATGAAATTTTCGATAATACGTATCCATCGAACAGTAATCGTCTATATAGGCATTCCATATTTCTTTTCCATTCGTATGATGGAACCCGACAATGTGATTATCATGGAACTTCTGCATTTCGGCTACCTGTAATAAGCCGTTATAGTATTCTTTGTTTTCTTCATACCAGACCATGGTCCTGCGCGTTTCGATTATTTTCGACAATTCATCTGCACAGATCATATGGTCAATGACTCGTTCCATCAATTTATTTAATACAACTTCATCGATACATGGCAGAATTTCTGTATTTGCCAGAACACGAACATCAATTTTATTGAATCGATCAAATAGATGAAGTTTTTCCTCGACCGCCCGCAATACAGAAACTAGACCCTCTTTTTTATCGTTATGAAGCCACTCATCAAGCATTTCATAACAGAATCCATTTTGAAATGAATTGTAGCGGTTTTCTAGACCGGCAAGATATCTCTCTGGCAATGTTTTAGTCAAAGCGCTCAACACAATATGTGCATCCATCTCGTCAACATTGGGTACCGTTTCATTTGAATATCCCGTTGTTCTGCTGACCATGGTCCAGAACTTATCTGCAGCATTATATTTATACAACTCCATTTTCAAAGAATTAGTCTCATCGTTTCCATCTGCCATAACCGCCTTGATGATTGCTTTCGGATCCAAGGATTGAACTTTGCAGATCGAAGCAAGGATAGCCATATGCAGTTTTGACGGTGAATTGATCTGTTCGCCAAACTGAGATACTAGCTTTCTCCGGCTTGCCGCATTTAAAAAGCTTCGATATTGCTTGATTTCATGACGAATAGCCGGATTTTGTTCGATATGCATTTCCTGCATCCACATGGAAAGCTGATCCGCTCTGAACTCTTCACTGTACAATTTGATATCAAGAAGCCAGTCATTTTCCATCTCTACCTTGATCGGATTGTAGACTAGATAATTATTTGTCAGATCATCATGATTCAGGATCTTCTTGATCTCGAAGTTATTTGTTTCTGTCAGTACAAGCTTTTTCGCATTGTTTAATACAAATTCAACGATTTCTCCCAGAAACTCTTTATCTTCATCATTCCAAAAAATGATCCTACGCTCATAAAATTCTGGCAAAGGATCAGAAAACCTTTGTTCCAATTTCTTTTTTATATCATCCATTGCCATTTTCCAAACCTCCTAGATCATACTGCAAATAAAACATCATTTTCTGCGTCTCAATTTCATTTCTTAATTCTTCTTCTGTTGGCAGATACAGTTTGTATTTGCTTGCAAACAACTGTTCATTTCCCTTAAGGATCGAATATCGGGCAATGTCTTCGTCCGTGTCCGAACAAAGAATGATCCCGATCGTAGGATTGTCGCCTTCTGTCCTTTTCAATTCATCGTACATCCGGACATACATGTCCATTTGTCCTACGTCCTGATGGGAAACCTTGCTTGTTTTCAGATCGATCAGGACAAAGCACTTCAGGATGTAATTGTAGAACACGAGATCGATGTAGTAATCCTGTTTTTCCGTATGAATATGCTGCTGTCGGGCAACGAACGCATATCCTTTTCCAAGCTCCATCAAAAACTTCTGTAAATTCGTGATGATGCTTTTTTCCAGATTCGATTCTGAAAAGTCGGTATTGTTGGGATATCCCAGAAACTCGGCAATGACGGGATTTTTGATAAATCCCAACTTGTCTTTTTGATAATCTGCCGTCAAGGATTCCATTTCTTCTTTGACAACCTCTTTTTTCTGCGTCTGCAGCAATCGATAATAATACTGAGAAGAAATATTCCGCTGCAAGGTGCGCACGCTCCATGCTTCATTGCCTGCTTCCTGCGCATACCAGTCTCTTGCCGTTTCATCTTCTATCTGAAGCAAAGTCCGATAATGAGTCCACGATAGCAACTTCCCAAAAGATATTCCACTCAGTGAGTTGAATATCTTTTGAAAGTAGATATAAAAGCGATAATAACTGTATAAATTCGATTATGCAAATCCTTTTCCAAAAATTTCAGTGAGTTTTCTAGATAAATTCTTAATTACTTCACTTCCATATTCTGCCCGATCTTCTCCATCCAGAATCTCATCGGCAATACGCTGCCCAATCAGCCAGTTTCGATACACCAATGCCACATTCACAGCCTGATACGCTGTCTTTTGAGAGGCTTCAATAATATATTTCATGTCTGCAACAATATCATCTGTCTTAGGTACTTCGATCATTTCGCTGATTTCTAAATTATTGATCATTTTATTTCCCTCCCAAACACACATTGCGGTTTATTTGATTTTGGCAAGCAGCTTGCCGAATTTTTCGTAGTTTACTTTGACTCCATCGTCCAGATCCATTGGAAGCATCATATCAGCATAGTGATGCACTTCTTCCTCATATTTCCGAAGTTCTTCATCCTGTCCTTTTAAAGCTTTCAGTTCTTTATTTAAACGAACTCTTTCCGAAGATGTAAGTTCACCATCCAGCAGTTTTTCATCCATTTCTATCAAGTTCCGATAACAAGACTGTTGTTCAAAAACATATTGCGTACGCAAGCGCGCAATCAGATCCGGCTGATAACGATGAATGTACATCAATGCTTTGAATCCGTTTTTCTTTCCACTGTCAAACAGCCAGTAGATCGGCCGTTTCTGATAGATCTTGCAATGATCTTTATAAAAATCTTTCAGGAAATAATCCCGAATCACTTTACGAGACGTTCCCTTTCCTCCAAGAACAGAAGCAATAAAATTAAGATTTTCTTCCAAAGTATCTTTTCCATAAACAGCTTCTACAAATTGCACAAACCGATCCACGATATCATCTTCAAAGTATTCATCCGAACTGATTGGAATGATATTGTCCGCATCTGGAATGTATGACGTATATTTGCCTGTATCCCACATTCCACCTGCAAATGCCAATCCAGGAACATCCAATGAATACCGACCAAACATACAACCAACTGCATACGATATAAAAGATACTACCACATCCCGTTTAGTAAGAGCATAATTATTGTTTTTCATATTTTCAGGTACAACATCTTTTGTATCATATAAGCAATGTACTGTTATGTCCTTATCTTCTACTTCAGGCGTTAATTCATCCTTTAATCCATAAATATTTATAAAAACCTTATTCAATTCCTCTTCATTTGCTTTCAAGGAAGAAAAACGATTATTACATTCTTTTTTCCACAAAGAATAGGAATCTTGAATAGTAAACACAATCTCTCTATTCTTTACCAATGGATGTTCTTCAAAATCCCACGATGTCTCAAAAGAGTCCCAGTCAATTTTCTCAAAATTAATACATTTTTTTACTATATCATTGATTATACGCTCTTTTGACTTAGCAATTATAATTGGAAAAGATTTAATAGCTCCTGTTTCAAAATTTAAAGTAGGACTTAATAATTCAATAAATAAATATTTTAATTCAGAATTTAACGCTCCCATAATGTAAAACAAATTATCACACAGACCAAATATTGAACATCCAGCTACATCAAAAATAAATCCTGGTTCGTAATATCTTACAGAAAACCTATTTGATGATACCTTTGACCAACTAATACTTTCTAAAAAATAATATTCTCTATTCCAACATTCACTATTCTTTTTTTCGATTTCACCTTTTTGTAAACGCTCTTCTTTAAATGTTCTGATATTATATCCATCATTCTCCCAGTCTACTAGATGTGTTCTATTACCATACCAGCGTCTATATTCACCGCCTTTATTATATGGAAACCATTTTACCGGTTTTCCGATGGTATCTGTTCCTCGAAGATAGCCTATACCTACTTTATTAAATTCCACTTCTTGCCAAAGTCTAACAAATTTTTCATTTTCTCCAGTAGCCATTCCTACTCGAGGATCAGCAAATTGGTCCAGTCTTTTGCATGTATTATATTTTTTGATCGCATTGCCACCTAGTTGATAACATAATATTTTATTTGGAATTTTATTTAATTCTTTAATAGAAATAAAATAGATGTTGTCTATATATTTTGAATTTTGTATATATTTTTTCCATTTAAAATGTGTTAAATCAAGAAATGTTGAGTTGTAACTAGCTAAACGATATTTTCTGAAAACACATGCAACTGATTGAACTACTTCCCCTCCTATACCTTCAAATGCCCCTGCTCCAATATGCAATAAATTTAAAATCACATTACGATCATAAAGTGTTTCTCGAAATTTTTTAAATCCAGATAAAAACATCCACGAATGCTGATTTACAATCGAATAAATTCCATCATCTTTAAGCATCGCATAACAAACATCCATGAAAACTGTGAACATATCATTTTTAGAAAATACATAATTCTTAGTCACATATTTATTTAATTTAGTGTTCATACCTCCCCTCACACTTAAATAAGGGGGATTAGTTACGCATATCCAGTACTTCTGACTTAAGTATTTTGCCTGTTTGATCAATGGTAATAAAGTATCGGCAATAGTTTCAGTATCGATCATATCAAGTAAATTTCCAGTTCCATCTGCATTTTGAAGTTGTTCGATCTTGTTCTCTAATTCAAGTAATTCTTCCAAAGAATAATTGACCTTGATAATACTTCCTAATTCTTCCGCATCTTCAAAATCTTGAATCAATCGTGTAGCAATATCTTTACTATCACTTAACAAATTCAATTCATATTTTTCTAATGGATAACTGTTCCGGATATATATAATATTCGGTTCAATCTTTTTTCCATCAATATTCATTCTCAAAATTCTTCGATTATACTGGCGCGCTTTCATCATTAACGCAAAATAGGTTAACTGATAAGCACGCTCATCAATATCCATACCATACAAATTATTTTGAATAATACTTAATGCAGCATCTCTTTCAGAATAGCCACAATCTTTATAAATCTGCATTAAAACTTCAAAAGCATATACAAGAATATGTCCTGAACCCATACAAGGATCCATTACTGTAAGCTCTTCCGGATTTACATCCATTAGTTCCTGTTCGATCTTCTCTAATTTATCAATAACTTCTTTTTCCTGTTTTGCTTCCGGCAAATAGTACTTCCAATCAAATTGAGAAGAAATAAATCGTTCATTTTCAATTCGTTTTTTATTGGTATCATTAAGAGACATTTCATTTGGACTCAGTCCATCTGCAAAAATTCCCATATGCTTCTTTTTATCAATATATAACCGTCCAATACTGTTTTGGATCATATATCGGACGATCCAGTCAGGAGTAAACATTTGTGTAACGAACGGAATTTCACCTTTAGAAACTTTATATCCTTTTGGTTTAGCATATACTTCAGCCTTAGGCTCCGTATTATAATACTGATACAGCCAGCCAATGATCTCTACTTGGCCCTCTTTCTGAACATTGAAATCATTTACATCAATATCTGAGATCATTCGTCCAATGACACTCTCATTATTCAAGAGATTATCTGGGAAAAGGAGAACTTTATAATCGTTGATCTTTGTAAACATACCAGGTAAGTAATTACCCATATCATCACATGAAGCAATGAGCAGTTCTTTATACAATTCCTGACGATCATTTGCCTGTAAAAGATCATAAATCCTTTGCGGATCTAAACCTTCTAAATCTACATTCAAAGCTTCTTCTAAAATCTGTGGTTTAAATTCATTGAATTCGTTTGTAAACAAACGAATTCGATTTGGAAGATAGTTATTCACTTCCATGAAACGAAGAGCAATAAAACGGTTGAACCAGGTATAGGCAACTTCTTCCATTACCTGGTCAAACCCATTTTCATTGATCTTTTGTATGAGTTCTTTTCTTTGCTTAATTTCTTGTTTAGATAATAATTTTTCGTTTATCGTTTCTTCGTTTTTATTTCCTTGCTTATTTTTTTCAATTCCATATTCATATGCTTTACGGGTTACGCGCTCAATCAATTCCTTGCGTGCCCATATGGCATAATTCTTTATTGCTGTTTTGTTCATATTCTTATCTAGATTTTTTAGTACCGTTTGTTTTTCCTGTATTCTTGTTCATTAATTTGCTTTCAATAAAGGATGCACAACATTCTGTTAATGGCTCTCCGATCGCTTTTCTAAAATTAAATCCTAATAATTGCATGGATTTTAAAGTTTCTTTAGAAATCAATTGTTTAAAAGGTTCAATTTGGTCTTCTGGTATTTGGTTACTTTTATCATTAAACGAATTCATTAAATCAAGAGCGCGTGATATTGTATTGTGTAAATAATCAATATCACTATCACTAATATTTAATCTATCCAATTCATCCTTATAAGCCATCGCAATACGGATCGCCTCATCTCTGTCAGCCAATAATTCGTTAATTATTTCCTCATACTGCCTTCTAGTATTTTCTAAATCTTTGTCCGTTCTAATCGTTTTAATCTTCGTACCTATTGTACTTGCAGTTTTCTGAACAGCTAATTTTCCTAATTCTATACCCATATCAGCAAGCATTTTTGTTGTATCATCCATATTAAATTCACCTCTTATCATTTCTTATTTCAATTTCACTTCATCCCCGTCACTGATCAGGTTCATGAGTTTAGCTCTTAATTCATCAATATAGTTGTTGACATCTTTTTCATTCTTCAGTGTTTTTTGCGGGAAGATCGTTTGTCTATAATATTCTTTTACTTTACGTACTGGTTCTTTTGGTGCTGATGGTTCTGGCTGTTTTGGTTCTGCTTTCTTTTTAGCATTGTCCATCAAGCGAATAAAACGATCCTGTTCGTTGAATGTATTTTGTATTTTTGCTTCCAGTTCATTCAGATCGATCAGATGTTCGGTTTCTTCTTTCCGACGTTCAAATTCGATCCGTGCCTGATTAAGAAGTCCTGCCAGTTTTTCGGGATCTTCTTTTGCTTTGTTTTCGACGGATGCAAAACATTGCTTGATGACATTATCGAATTCTTCCCGTTTCAATGCAATTATCGTGTTCCTTGCCTCCATGATCGTCTGGATCGCACCATTCAACTGCGGAATTCTCGAATAGTTATAGTTATCTCTATAAGTTACGATATCTTTTATAAGTGCTAGTGCGTTATCAACTTCCTCATTTCCTGCATAGAAATCTTTTTCCTTTTGGATCTGCCGTTGAAGAGCATCTGCATTCTGGAATAATTTGAATTGGGACTGGTAAAACTGTTCCACTGCTTTCATATCGTCTTCGTTATCCATCAGATCATCCTGCAGCTCATCAATTTTATCGATGAGCGCGACATTATCATATTGACTTTGGTGAACATCATTGACTAGTTTTAGTCCGGTTTCGATCTGGCTATAACCTGGATAGTGCCTAGTTTCGTTTTTTGCATAGTATTGTTCCAGTTCTGCTTTCTTTTCCTTAAATTTGGAAATAATAAATGCGATCAATCCGTCTTCATCATTCGGAAGATCCATCGTATTGAAATAATCTCTTAAGAAAGCTTTTGCCTGGTTCAATTTTACGTTATTAATTCCTACCCTTTTCGAAATTTTTGCGTTCGCTGTTTCTGTTTTCTTTCTGAGCAAATTCACTAAACGAGGATCATTCAATTTGATCATTTGTCCATTCGTCTTGATCGTTGCTTTTTGATGAACGAGGATCTGCGCAACAACACCGGCAATATCCGATTCTCTCCATCCATAAGGTATTTTGGAAAATTTCTGCTGAACATCATACATGGAAGTAGGGCGCTTCATTCGATCCTGCAGTTCTAAATACTGCAATATTTCTTCCTGCGCTTGCAGATTCGGCTCTAATCCTTCACCCCAGCGTTTCGTTTCATGAAGAACAGCCGCAATATCCGCATCCGTATCAAAATTCTCTTCGATCATATTCAAATTGTAGTACATATGCTCGGCCAGATACTTCAACGCTTCATCAATCTTTTTCGTTGCATCATTTCCCTGAATATTTACTTTTTCTCCATCGATATAATACTGGCCATGGGCAACAGCTTCCTTTAGATCCTCAATGACCTGCCTTTCGAGTCTTCTTGCTTCATTTTGTTTATCCTCAATGATCTTTCGAATCGAATCCGGATGCTGGTTTCCATTCTTCAGTTTCGCATATTTACGGATCTTTTCTGCCGTCATCATTGCTTCAAAATATGGATACTCTTCTGATAAAACGATGATTGCTTCTTTCCCTTGTGATTTTAAAATTAATCTGAAATCCTGCAGTTCTTCTGGTTCCGCGGCAATTGTCATGAAACGAAGGTTCATCACATCTGGATTATTGGCACCGATTGCTCGATCATCAATATACGAATTAAATGTAAAATCATATTTATTGTTGAATCTGTATTTTTTCGATTTGTAAATATCGTTAAATAGCAGTTCTCCTAGACGATAAACAACAGCCGACGTATCTATGTCTGTATTTTTAATATCTCTGGCAATATCCTGCTCTTCATCCGTCAGGAACATATAGACATCGCCATTGCGCGATACATAGTTCTGATTGATCAATCGATCTAGAGATTTCTTTACTTTTTCTCTCAATACCTGCTTATCAGTTTGGATATTATCCGCCATCAGAATCGTCAGATTTTCAATATTCGAAGGAATATCGTCAATATAGCGAATTAGATAAAGTAACTTCAGCAGATTGACATCCTCCTCTATAAGTCCTTCATCGTTCAAAGAAGCCTTTTCAGCCCTTTCCAGCACACTGCGGATCGATGTATCCAAAAAGCTGTGTAGTGTATCGTAAAAGTAATACATCGGGACAAGCGCAAATTCATCCCTGTCCTGGATATGCTGGGCCGATTCCTGAAATCCATTCAGCATTGATCGTTCACCGTTCGACTGGTGTTTTCCAGCATGCCCTTTTTTTCGAATTTCATTGAAAACATCCTGCATTACAATAAACTGATAAGGAACAAACGGAAAGACGCGAGCAAACTCGTCAGCAGATCGGAATCCTTTCAAATCTTTTTTCTGCGTCTGCAAAGAGTATAAATTACTCAACACTGAATCATTATTATCATATTCCATCGACAACATTTCATAGGTTTCCGGTGTTTTAGTCAATAAACGTTTCTCGATCACTTCTCCTACTGACGAAGAAGTAAGCGACAAGCGAATCGGGAAACGCGCCATGATACGTGAAAATTCATCCGTACGCACTTTGATCATATCATCCAGTGCTTCCTGTCCGGTTGCAACGACCCATACCTGGCCACGACAGACAGAACCAAGTTTTTCTACCAGACTTTGCAGATTCAATAAAAGACTCGTATTTGTGCCGACATACTGTCCGGCTTCATCGACCATAAACAACAGGCGAAATCCTTTTGGTTTGGAGTCCACATATTCTTTAACAGCATCCACTAATTGACCGATCGTGATATTCTCATCTTCAGGACCGTCAAGCCAGAGACGCGCAGACTGCTCCGACATATTAAATACTTTTTCTAGCGTTGCTACGATATCATCACCAAAGAACACATAAGTTTCTCTTGCGTTTTCCCATGAATCTCCATTGATTTCTTCAAACACTTGCTTGAATTCATTCATTTTTCCCCGTTTAGTTACGAACTGTTCCAGCTTAGCTACTTTTAAATCACTTCCATAAAACCCTAAGTGTTCATAAAACATTTTTGTGAAGACACGAAGAACTGCTGTATTATCCTTTTCCAACGGTCCTTCCACATCAATGTTGAACAAGATCGTTTCCGTCGGAACCCTTGTCGATTTTTCGATCTTCATAAAGGATAATTCATCATCATATTTCTCTCTGAAATATTCGACCGTCGTCTTGCTATCGATTTTTTTGTTTTCGAGCAAATACGACAACATCTTTAGGAAATGGGATTTACCACTTCCAAAGAAACCGGTGATCCATACTCCTACATTATCCGTTGGCGTATCGAACGATTCGCTGTAGCTTTCAAAAAAGTTGTTGAAATGTTTCTTCAGCTCTGTCGTAATGACGTATTCGCTCACTTCCTGTTTAATGACATCTGCCTGTTCCTGCTCGACTTGAATGACACCATTGACCGGACGGTTGATGTCTTTTTCAAACATATCCTTAATTTTCATAAGTATCCTTTCTAAACGGCTTTGAATGCCCGATAATACTCATTCGGTTTTAAGCGATTGAATAGTTTCACGTAATGACCATCAAAATCTCCCGGATAAAATACGAGGACTGGAACATCGTTAAACAATGGCTGCATCGCTTCCAGCAGCGCATGGATTCTCATAAATGGAAACACTTTGCCAACACCGCTCAGTACGATCACATCTCCCCTCTGATGATTCTCATACTGCATTTTTGCCGCAAACGTTTTGGCATCACAGCTTTTTTCCAGCTGTTTCCGAATGAAATCTTTTCCACGTCGTTCTTCTAAAGCAGGAATGCGATCCAAGATTCTTTTTTCTTCGCAAAGATCAAGAAAAATATCATATAGATCATAATGAATCACACGACAACGCAGAGGCTCATCAAGAATCTGTTTGATAAAATGACGGACGATCATTTCTTCTTTTGATTCGTAGCAGAATATCCGGATATTGACTTCATTGCTCAGCCCTTTTCCTTCTAGATAATCCGAATCCTGCATCATAGCTTTCATCTCGTCCAATCTTTCTTTGACATTTTTCATTCCTAAACTCCTTCAAAACTGTTGAATGCTGTTAATGCAGCAATATCTCTTTTTTCCATCAAAATATTTTTAAGATCCGGATCAATCAGCACAACATTCAACAGTTCTGATTTTGTGCTGTCTAAAAACTGCGTGTCGACCAGCATCTTGACAATGACCTGTTTCAGTTTTTTGATCGTTGAATTACTCCATGATGCAATAACATCGCTTTGTTCCTGCAGACGGGAGAAAAACACATTGACATCTCTTTTAGAAAACGAAAAATCCTTTGTTCGATATTTTTCTCCGATCACGCTAGTCATAAATTCATAAATAACCCTGTATTCATTCATCATGGCGTATAAACAGGTTTGTCTGGCACAATCCAGAGAGCCGTCTACAATCAATTTGATCATTCTTTGATCATTTAACAGATGAAGTCGTTTCAAACAATTTTGCGCAATGCGCTTGATCGATTTTTCTGTAGGATATTGGAACAAATTATTTGAAACGATCATTTCTGTAATTTCTTCATCTGCTTTTTCTTCCAGCATCAGTTGCGCCACAATTCGCATTTCATGAAATAAAAATTGTTCACGAGTAAATGTAGCTTTATAAGGCATATTTAAATCCATTAATAGATACTCCATTTCAATATTTTTTTGAGTTTTTCATCATCTTCCCTAACAAACTCACAGACATCGCCGATATCACACTTCAAAAACTCGCAAATCCTCATCAAAATATCCAATGATACAGATTCATTTTTATTCAGCTTTGTCAATGTACCTGTCGATATATTCAGTTCTTTTCTTAAATCAGACTTGCTCATTTCACGCTCCGCTAACTGCACCCATAGTTTTCGATAACTGATTTTCACCTTCGCACCTCTTTAACACTATTTCATTAGTTTTCATCATAACATATGTCAATATCAATAGAGAAAGATATGATAAAAACTAGTAAAATCAAGCTTTAATATCCCAATTTCTTGCGATTTTTTCTTATCTTCTTCATAAAAAAGCTGTGCAATCAAAGCTCTTTTATCGTTCCTTTTATAGCTTATTATTTGAACTTTTTAAGGTATTCTTTTCATTGATTATTCAGACTTAAAATGCCCTTTTTATCCAGATTGATGTTTCAACACCAAGCAGCATTAGGATAAAAGTTTGTTGGGTTATAACCGAAACATTGATCAATTGGCATACATTTTACGCAATATACTCCGACAAACCTGACTTTGGAAAATGAAATATTGAAAAAAGAGCACAAGAAAATGCTCCGGTCATCAAGCCGGAGCGTGTTCATTCCAATTGTTGACTCACTGAAGCAGCAATTCATCACTCATCGGTTTATCGGATATTTTCCACACGCTGTGTGGAAAATATTTATGTCCTTATTTCTCCTTAGTCTCGATCCTCTTCCTGCTGATCTTTCGCCTCTTTGATCACATCAAGAGCGCTCCATACCATGCCAAGCACTGCATTTCTGATCGTCGTTTCGGCCTTGTCTCCATGCACCCATTCCAGAAACTCCTTCTCGTGGGCGTAGACCGGCGGATTGGCCCCCGTATCCATCTCAAAATACATTGTTCTGGCAGCCTTCGACACATTGCCGATATCCGACGATCCGCCCAGTTCTTTTTGTTCATCGAATCGTTCGATCCCCAGCTTTCTTAAATTGGCTTCCATAAGACCGGCCAGATGCTCGTCGTTGTTCAGATCGTCATACGAGTTTTCAAAGAAGCTGTATTTCATCTTCGCGCCCGTCATCCATTCAGCCCCTCTTGCGATATCGATCATCATCTGCACGAGTTCCTTTACTTCCTCTCGTGTTTTGTCGCGCACATAAAACCGGCACGCCGCATATTCGGGAACGATATTGCATGCCTGCCCGCCATTGGTAATGATGCCCATGATCGAAGCGCTCTTTCTTAAATACGCCCGTCTGGCATTGAGCCCGCTGAACACCAGCAGCATGGCTTCGAGCGCGCTGATCCCCTGTTCCGGCGCAGCGGCTGCGTGGCTCGCCTTGCCGAAAAATTCGAATTCGATCGAATCCATGGCCTGTGTTTTTGGTGCAAGAAGATTTTGCGGTCCCAGATGCATCTGGAACACCGCATCTATTCCTTCAAACGCTTTCGCCTTGACCAGATCGCATTTTCCGCCTGTCGTCTCCTCGGCCGGCGTGCCGATCACCAGGATCGTCGCCTCGTCTTCTTTGAGGATATTCGACAGCACGATAGCAGCGCCCAGCGTGGTCGCGCTGATCCAGTTATGCCCGCACGCGTGCGCCATCTCGTCGTTGTTTTCTCCGTATCCGGGCAGCGCGTCGTATTCAGGAAGGAAGGCGATCACCGGCTTCCCTGTTCCCCTGGCTGCCCTAAACGCGGTCGGCAGGACGTAGTTTCCCTCGACCTCGAATCCGTTTCGCTCAAGCACGTTTTCCAGATACGCTGCCGACTCGTATTCTTCCATGCCCGGTTCGGGATGTTCAAAAACAAATTCGCCGATCTGTTCGATTTCTTCTTTATGAGCAGAAAACTGTTCTTCTGCCCGTTTTTTCAGTTTTTCGATATCCATATCCATCATTCCTCTTCATTTATACTATAATAAATAAAAAGGAGAATAACGATGGCTTTCTTTAAAAAATTCAAAACGACCGATCCGAAAAATCCGATCTCGAACGCGTATAATAAACTGCCGACCGGCGAAGTCGTTCGCCGTCATTATCATTTTACCGGCATCGTGCAGGGGGTCGGGTTCCGAGTGGAAATGTGGCGCCGCGCCATGAACATGCACTTATCGGGCTGGGTCAGGAACAACTTTGACGGCAGCGTCGACGCCGAGCTCGAAGGAGCGCTGCCGCGCATCGAAATGCTCATCCAGCAGATGAAAGAGATCCCGAGGATCCGCATCGAAACGATGGATGTTTCCGAAATGAAGGCGGAAGGAACGCAGGAATTTGAAATGCTCAATTACTAGGAGGAAGAAAATGGAAAAAATCACAAGCTTCACGATCGACCATATCAAGCTCAAACCAGGCATCTATGTATCACGAAAAGATCATTTCAACGATACGGTGCTTACGACATTCGATATCCGCATGACCAGTCCGAATGATGAACCGGTCCTCAACACGGCCGAAGCCCATACGATCGAACATCTGGCTGCCACGTATCTGCGCAATGATCCGCAATGGAAAGAGCGAGTCGTCTACTTTGGCCCGATGGGATGCCGGACCGGCTTTTACCTCATCCTGGAAGGTGATCTTGAATCAAAGGACATTGTCGGTCTCATGAAAGATCTGTTCACGTTCATGGCCGGTTTTGAAGGAGAAGTTCCCGGCGCCAGTCCGAAGGACTGCGGCAATTATCTGGACATGAACCTGCCGATGGCGAAGTTCGTTTCGAAACGCTTTCTCGACAACGTGCTGACAGACATCGATGAATCAAGGCTTATTTATCCGCAATAAAAACAAGGGATGGCACCACGCTCATCCCTTTCTTTGTGTCCTACATTTCCTTTTCATATTTCTGTCTGTAATAGATCGCGCTTCCCTGCACGAACAGGTATGCGGCCACGAGCAGCAGGATCACGATAAGATCGGCATCCATCAGGGCAAAGGTGAACATTAGCGCCCCGAACACGAACGTCATGAGATCGTACGCTTTCGATTTGGCATAGTTTGCGATCGCAATGTTCCGCTCGTCGTTTTCCTCGATCTCGATATGCTTTTTCAGTTCAGGATCGCTGCTGAGCGCTTTTTCGCTGATCAGCTGGGCCGCACCGTAGCCGAAGATCCCGCATCCCAGGCCCTGGCACACATAAGGAATGGCCTGAAGAAACTCATTCGTCAGCTCGACTCCTTTGAGCAAATAAAATCCGATTCCCCACAGCAGAAGTCCGGCTGCCGTCACCATATAGTATTTCTTTTTCATCTTTCATCCTCCTCGTAAATAAAAATGTCCTCGATCGGCTTGTCGAAATAGCGCGCGATCCGGAAAGCGAGCTGGATCGACGGGTTGTACCGCCCGTTTTCGAGCGACCCGATCGTCTGCCGCGACACCTCCAGCGCTTTTGCCAGATCCTCCTGTTTAAGCCCTCTTTCCTTTCTCAGCGCCTCCAGTCTGTTTTTCATGGTTCCTCCTTGATGGAAAGCTTGCTTTCCATATCTTTATTATAATCCTGCATCGTTATATGTAAAGCTTGCTTTCCATCAATCGGTCAAAAGGAGACACTTTTCCCCTTCTTGTCTCCTTTCAAACGGCTGCGCACCAAAAAAGCCGGACCTATGATCCGGCAATTCCAATTCAAGAACGTACCAGCTTCCCCACAAAACTGTTCGTTTCTTCTTCTTTATTTTAGCCGTTTTCCTTTCCGCTGTCTTGAAAGTGTCCCGAAATGCACGCTTTTTGACCCAATTAACAGCCTGTTTTTCCTACCATCTTTTTGACAAATCCTTTTAATTGTGCATCGTTAACGCTTGCGTCTGAAAATATTTTTTCGTTGATTTTCTCGAATAAATGGTTTTTCTTTTCATTATATCTATTATAATTTTATTAATAAGCGAAAGTTGGAATAATATGAATTATGAAATCACACTGTGCGAAGATGATGCGGTACAAAATGAAAACCTGGTCAGCTGGCTTCAGGAACACTTTTCGCAGGCCCATGTCTGCGCATTTACGAGCGGGCACGCACTCATTGACCATGTCCGCCAGCATCCGGCAAAGCGGATCATCCTCATGGACATTATGCTCGACGAGGGAGCCAGCGGCATCGAAGCGGCCCGGACCATCAAAACGATCGATCCAGGATGCGTGATCGTTTTCCTGAGCTCGTTTCTCGAAAAGGCGTGCGACGTGTACGAAGTCGATCACTGTTATTTCGTGTACAAGCCGCAAAAGGAAAAACGGCTGGAACCGGCCTTGAAAAAAGCTCTTTCCGTGCTGATGGAAAAGCCTCGATCTCTCATTGCGCATGCCGGCGCCTGCACCTTGTGCATCGACCCCGGAACGATCGTGTATCTTGAACGCATCAAGCGCTATACGCTGATCCACTGCATTGATCAAACCTATAAAGTAAAAGAAGACCTGGAAAACCTGCAGGAACAGCTTCCCGGCACCTTTTCGAGATGCCACCGCTCTTTTCTTGTCAACTTCCGGTATGTGCGATCCTACATGGTCCATGATCTGGAAATGAAGAACGACAAGCTGATCCCGGTATCGCGCCGTTATGTCCAGCCAGTCCGGAAGGCTTTTCATCAGTACCTGTCCAGTATCTAGCGAGGTGCCCTATGAAAAACGCGATCCATTCCGCACGATTTTATACCATACTGTATTTATTGTGCGAAGCCGCCCTGATCCTTCTCATCCCGGCCGTCAGTTCTGTGATGCGGCACCTCTTCGCTCCCGGATGGATGCTTCTTGTATTCATCCTGTTTGCGGCTGCCGTTTTCTGCGCGATCCGCCTCATCCGTACATTGATTGGCGAAATGAATGAAGAAATAAAACGGGAAACGATCCGGTCCCAGAACATGATCCATAAAGAACATGTTCTCGCCCAGATCAAAGCAGAACACGATATGGAACATCTCTTGAAAAAGCTGCAGGCCCTGGAACGCGATGAAAACGACAGCTCGCGGCACATCGACGAGCTGCTGTATGCTCATGCCGAATCCCTTTTCATCCGCTATTGCCCGAATCCGGTCGTAGACGCCCTTCTCTATCATAAATCGCTTCTCATGAAAGAGCAGGAAATCGACTTTTCGATCGTCGCCGCCGTTCCGGCCCAGATCGATCTTGATCCGTATGCGGTCATCAGCGTGCTGATGAACCTGATCGACAACGCCATCGAAGCTGTATGCCGGCTCGAACACAAAAAAAGAACGATCGATATCCATATCCGCCTGCAGGCCAATATGCTTGTCTGCCAGATCAAAAACCCGGTTGCCGGCAGCGAACGTCTGATCCATGGGATCTCGACAAAAAAAGATCAGAAACGTCACGGACTCGGGCTTCTGATCATTGAAAGAACATGTCATGAGCATGACGGCTTGTTTTTGCATACGGTAAAAGATGGATACTGCACTTGTATGGCCACGCTCAGGGTCGGAGCGCATAACTGATCAAACAAAAAAGTTCCTAGAAAGGAACTTTTCTGCTTATTGGATGACTTCGTCGAGCACCTTGCCGATCGCCTCATGGATAACAAGATCCGCCTGCGAATCCATCGGCGTGCTCTGCTTGTTGATCAGGACAAGATGCTTTCCTCTGAAATACTGGATCAGGCCGGCTGCCGGATACACGACAAGGCTGGTGCCTCCTACGATCAAAACATCAGCATGGGAAATCGCGTCGACCGCCTTGTAGATCACATGCTCGTCCAGACCTTCCTCGTACAATACGACATCCGGTTTGATGATCGACTGATCCACATCGCAGCGCGGGATGCCATCCTTGTCTCTCAAGGCGATCGTCTGCTCCAGCGTGAACGGCTTGCCGCATTTGGTGCAGAAGTTGCGCAGCACCGAACCATGCAGTTCGAGCACATTGACCGAACCGGCCTTCTGATGCAGACCGTCAATGTTCTGCGTAATGACCGCTTTCAGCTTTCCTTCTTTTTCCAGTTCAGCCAGTGCATGATGCGCCTTGTTCGGAAGCGCATCCTCATAGATCATTTCGTTGAAATAAAACTCGAAAAACTCTTTCGGATGGCGCGTATAAAACGTATGGCTGAGCATCTGCTCGGCAGGATACGGGTATTTTCTTTTATACAGTCCGTTATCGCTTCGAAAGTCCGGAATATGGCTTTCGGTCGAAACGCCCGCACCGCCAAAGAAAACAATGTTGTCTGAATGCTTGATGATTTCACGTAATTCCTCGATTTTGTCCATATTGTTTCATCTCCTGAAAAAGACGGGATCGTCCCGTCTTTATTGTACTGCTATTTTTTGTTTGATGTCACTTTGATGTCATATTTTCCGTCTTTGACGTCAATATCGATCACAGCATCCTGCATAGCGCCTTCCTTGATCATCTGGCGCGCAATTTCTGTTTCGATCTGCCGCTGGATGTATCGTTTCATTGGACGGGCGCCAAATGCCGGATCGACACCATTTTCGGCAATCTTGTCGTAAACAGCGTCCGATACGTGCATCGTGATGTCTTTTTCGCTCAGGCGATGTTCCAGTTCACCCATGAATTTGCGGGCGATCTTGACAAACGCAGCGTCATGAAGCGCGTTGAACACAACGATCTCGTCGATACGGTTGATAAATTCCGGACGGAAGTGCGCTTTGACCGCTTCCATATACTTCTCGTGAAGAAGTTCCGGCTCGTTTTTATATTCGAACGCATACTGGCTTCCCAGGTTGCTTGTCAGAATAATGATCGTATTTTTGAAATCGACCGTCACACCTTTGGAATCGGTGATCCGTCCGTCATCGAGGATCTGAAGCAGAACGTTGAATACGTCCGGATGCGCTTTTTCCACCTCGTCGAACAGCACGATAGAATACGGATTGCGGCGTACCGCTTCGGTCAGCTGGCCGCCCTCTTCATGACCGACATATCCTGGAGGCGCTCCGATCAGACGGGCCACGCTGTGTTTCTCCATGTATTCGGACATATCGATCCGCACGATATGACGTTCGTCATCGAACAGCTGTTCTGCCAGCGCTTTGGCCACTTCGGTCTTTCCGACACCCGTAGGGCCAAGGAACAGGAAGCTTCCGATCGGACGGTTCTCATCCTGGATCTGCGCTTTGGAACGAAGGATGCAGTCAACGACCAGCTCGATCGCATGATCCTGACCGACAACCCGTTTTTCGAGAACATTCTGCAGATTGAGCAGCTTCTCGCGCTCGCTTTCCACAAGACGGGTCACTTCGACACCTGTCCAGCGCGAAATGATCTTGGAAACAAGTTCCTCGTTGACCGTTTCCTGGATCAGGCTGCCTTCATCTTTCGGCAGACCGCCGCTGTCCTTGTTGATACGCTCCTCCAGCTCAGGAATGATCTGATACTGCAGCTTGGCCGCGTCTTCATAGCGAAGATCGTTCTGCGCCTGCTCGAGATCAAGCTTCGCTTTTTCGAGCGCCAGCTTGTCTTCCTGCGCCTGATTGAGGACACGCTTCTCGTCTTCCCATTTTGTATGGAGCTCGTCGCGCTTTTCCTGCAGCTTGCCCATTTCCTGCTCGATCTCCTGACGTCGTTCCACAGCCTTTTTATCCGTTTCTGACATCAGGGATGTTTTTTCGATCTGCAGCTGCATGATCTTGCGCTCCAGCTCATCCAGTTCCTGCGGCATGCTTTCCATCTGCACTTTCAATGTGGCACACGCTTCATCGACCAGGTCGATCGCCTTGTCAGGCAGGAAGCGGTCCGTAATATAACGGTCCGACATCGTGGCCGCCGATACAAGGGCATCATCAAGGATGCGTACCCCGTGGTAGCCTTCGAAACGGTCCTTGAGCCCGCGAAGGATCGCGATCGTATCTTCCACATTCGGCTCGCTGACATTGACTTTCTGGAAACGGCGTTCGAGCGCCGCATCTTTTTCGATATACTGACGGTATTCATTGAACGTCGTGGCACCGATCATATGCAGTTCGCCACGCGCAAGCATCGGCTTGAGCAGGTTTCCTGCGTCCATGCTGCCTTCGGTCTTTCCGGCACCGACCAGGTTATGGATCTCGTCGATAAAGACAATGATCCGTCCGTTCGAGCCTTTGATCTCGTCCAGCACGGCCTTGAGCCGTTCCTCGAATTCGCCACGGTATTTCGCGCCCGCGATCAGGCTGCCCATATCGAGCTCGATCAGCGTCTTGTCCTTGAGAGATTCCGGCACATCGCCCTTCATGATACGCCATGCCAGTCCTTCGACAACGGCTGTCTTACCAACACCAGGCTCGCCGATCAGTACAGGGTTGTTTTTCGTTTTCCGCGAAAGGATCTGCATGACTCGGCGGATCTCGTCGTCACGGCCGATGATCGGATCGATCTTTCCTTCGCGCACTTCAGCGACCAGGTCGCGTCCGTACTTCTTGAGCGCTTCCAGATTCTCTTCCGCGTTCGGCGTATCCATCTTGCGGCCGCCGCGGCGATCCAGCTCAGCCTGCTCGCATGCCTGCTCGGTCAGGTTGAACGTCTGTACCAATCTTCTTGAAATATAGGAGCGGTTGAACATCAATGCGATCCACAGCGTCGCGACAGACAGATAGATCTCGTCATGCTGTCCTGCCCATTTGGCTGCTTTGTCGATTGACTTCTGCACTTCATTTGACAAGTTGATATTTTGAGAAGAGCTCTTCGCAATCTTTTTTTCTTCCTCCGCAATGATGGTCAGCGCCAGTTTCTTATCCACATTCAGACGGTCGAACAGACCATCGAGAATTTCAGATTTGAACATGGCTTCCAGCACATCGATCGTATCGACGGATGCATGCTGATTGGCTTTTGCGTCATTCACTGCATTCATCAGGATCTTTTGCAGATTCTCGGACATTTTTTCAAAATCCATAGAAGTCCTCCTTACTTTAGACTACTTTCATCTTTAGAATTATTATAGAACTCGCGATTTTGCACTTCCATTCATTTGCTTAAAACGAAAGGCGCAAAAATCGCAAAAGAAACTTCAATTCATCCGGCACGATCGCCTACCGGTCCTTTTTCTTCCGTCCAGCAAACAAGCCGATCATACCGATCAGGCTCGCCAGTGCCGTCTGTACAAAAACCGAAGCACCAGCATGGACGCCTGTAGGAACCGTTCCAGGTCTGGAAACAAGCTCGTTTTCAGGCTTCTGTGCCGGCATGGCCGTCTCAGAAAACTCGACGACACCCGCATAATTGCCATGGAAAACATAGCGGACAATCTGCTGTCTGCCCACACGCTCGACAAGCTTCGTATAATCACGTCCAGCCTGCAGGAGCGTACCGTTGACCAGCACTTCGCCATTTCTGAACACGCCATTGTGCTTTGTCACATACAGCGGCTCGATCACAAAACGCACCGGCCCGCTTTCCAGACCGTTCACATCGGCACTTGCCGGGACCGTCGCTTTCATGTAGTAACTTCCCGCATTTTCCGGCACATCGGTCGTGAACTCTCCTGTCCTCGATGTCGAATAGGTCAGCTGCACCATTCCGTATTTTGCAGCCGCGACCGGATCGAGCGGCTCTCCATACGTGACGCTTTCCACTGCCGGTCCCTCGGTCCATGCGTTGTCCGCTTTTCTGATCGTAAACGTCGTTTTTGCAGACAGTCCTGTATAATCGGCTGTTCCCGGCACGTAGGCCGTCACCGTATACGTTCCGGCATGTCCGGGCACTGAAGGAAGCCTGTTTCCTTCGGCATCGAAATACGTGTATTCGATCGTTCCGTACTTCGCTCTGGCCTGCGGCTCGTTCCCCTTCTGGCCATACGTCCAGTCTTCGATGGAAAGCGGTTCGATCCATGCATTGTCGAGCTGGCTCAGATGGACTGTTATTTTTCTTACGATCGTTTTCGTTTCCGGATTGTAGCCTTCGACATTCGAATAGTCATAGTTCGGATCGTCGGCCTGCATGATCACTGTCTGTGTTTCATTTCCTGCCTTCAATACGATTGCCGGATCCTGCCATGACCAGCCTGCCGGCAGCGCGATCTGCGACAAATTCTGACCGGCTTTTCCATAAGCGGACGGGGTTTCGATCGATTCCACGATTTTCGGACGGATCGCAAAGCTCTGCACTTCGCCAAGGCCGCTATACTCTGCCGTTCCGGCGACCGACGCATAAAGGACATACGTTCCGGCATTGACCGGGACCCGATCAAGGCGCTTTCCTTCTACTGTGTAATACGTAAATCCAACCGTTCCGTACTTCGCTTGGGCTGCCGGTTCGTTCGGCGCTTCTCCATACGTCCAGTCTTTGATCGTTGGAGATTCGATCCATTCGTTTTCCCTGGCAAGCACTGTGAGCCGCACCGGACGGACGATCGTTTTCGTTTCCGGATCGTAGCCTTCGATCTTTGAATAGTCATAGTTCGGATCCGCAGCCGGATAAAAGGCGAGCGCACTTTCGGTCTGCGCGCTTACGACCTCTGCCGGATCGAGCCACGTCCAGCCGGATGGCAGCGCAGCTTGAGAAAGGGTGTCGCCAACGTGAGCCTGCGCATGCGGAGTTTCTATTTCTTCTGCCGCTTTCGGCAGGATGGTAAAAGAAAGGATGCTTTCCAGACCATTTATGTCAGTACTTGCCGGGACCATCGCTTTCATGTAGTAACTTCCCGCATTTTCCGGCACATCGGCCGTGAACTCTCCTGTCCTCGATGTCGAATAGGTCAGCTGCACCATTCCGTATTTTGCAGCCGCGACCGGATCGAGCGGCTCTCCATACGTGACGCTTTCCACTGCCGGTCCCTCGGTCCATGCGTTGTCCGCTTTTCTGATCGTAAACGTCGTTTTTGCAGACAGTCCTGTATAATCGGCTGTTCCCGGCACGTAGGCCGTCACCGTATACGTTCCGGCATGTCCGGGCACTGAAGGAAGCCTGTTTCCTTCGGCATCGAAATACGTGTATTCGATCGTTCCGTACTTCGCTCTGGCCTGCGGCTCGTTCCCCTTCTGGCCATACGTCCAGTCTTCGATGGAAAGCGGTTCGATCCATGCATTGTCGAGCTGGCTCAGATGGACCGTTATTTTTCTTACGATCGTTTTCGTTTCCGGATCGTAGCCCTCGATCTTTGAATAGTCATAGTTCGGATCGTCGGCTGGCATGAGGATCTCGTGTGTATCGTTTTGCGAATGGACGATCTCGTTCCCGTTGGCCCATGTCCAGCCTTGCGGCAGCGGAATGTCTGCCAGGCGCTGTCCTGGCCGGCCATATACTTCTGGTGTCTGCACGGCTTGTGCGGGAAGCGGACGGATCGTGAAGCTGCCTTGTGCGCTCAGATCGTTGTAGTTCTTTACATTCGAAACGGTGGCCCGGAATTCATACTCGCCGGCATCGACGGGCTTTTCGTCTGTCCAGCGGTCCGATCCTTTTTCTTTGTATTCGAAACGGATCGTTCCGTGTTCCGCTTTTCCGGTCGGTTCGACCGGATCTGTGTATACCGTATCGGAAACGGCTGGCTCTTCAGTCCAGGTGTTGTCTGCTTTGCGGATCGTGAACGATACAGATTGCCCGGTCAGTCCGGCATAATCGGCTGTTCCTGTCACATAAGCGTACACATAATACGTTCCGGCCTGGTCCGGCACATGACTGAGGTAAGTGCCGTTTTCATCAAAGTATTCATACTGGATCCGGTCGGTTCCGTATTTTGCCTGGGCCTGGGGTTCATTGGGTTCCTGGCCGTACGTCCAGTCTTCGATGCGCAGCGGCCTGGTCCATTCGTTCGGATTGGCGCTCAGATGGATGGTCACTTTGCGCGCGATCGTCCTGGTGGACGGATCATAGCCTTCGACATTCGAATAATCGATGTTCGGATCATCGGCTGGCATGAGGATCTCATGGGTATCGTTTTGCGAATGGACGATCTCGTTTTCATTGGCCCATGTCCAGCCGGCAGGGAGAGGAACATTTTTGAGCACGCTTCCTGAAAGGGCGTAGACGACGGGTGTCGGGATGGTTTCTGCAGGCATTTTTTTGATCTCGAACTGGATCGGTCCGCTTTCGAGCGGATTGTAGTTGTCCATCGCGCTTACGGACGCTTTCATTTCATAGATGCCGGCATTCACCGGCACTTCACTGGTCCAGCTGTCCTCCCCTTTTTTCCTGTACTGGAACTGTACGGTTCCGACGGCTGCCTGTGCCTGAGGCTGCGGGGACTGTCCGTTGTACACCATATTGTCGATGGCTGGCGGGATGGTCCATGTATTGTCTGCTTTTTCGATCGTGAAGCGCTGGCTTGCGTGCAGTCCGGCATAATCGGCTGTTCCTGTCACATAGGCGTATAAAATATAGGTGCCGGCCTGGTCGGGCTTGGCTTTGAGTGGTGTTCCGTCCAGATCGGTGTATACGTAGCCGACATTTCCGTACTTCGGGATGGCGGCGGGTACCGACGGAGACTGGCCGAATGTCCAGTTTTTTATTTCGAGCGGATGGATCCATTCATTGTCGAGCCGGCTCATTTCGATCGTGATCGTGCGCGTGATGGTATTTGTCTGCGGATCGTAGCCTTCGACGTTCGAATAATCGTAGTTCTGCGGATCGACTGTTTTTGTGATGACCTGCTTTCTCGTTTCAGAGGTCAGGATGGTATCAGGCTGTGCCCATTTCCATCCGTTTTCCAGCGCGATATCCTGCAGCCGGGTCTGTGATGCGGCATACACGTCTGGCGATGGAACATTGTCTACGATCTGGCGCAGGATCTGGAAGGACTGGACCGTTTCCAGCGCGTTGTAGTTGTTCGATTCCGGCACATACGCTTTGACGTAATACGTTCCGGCATTGACGGGCGCATTGTCTGTGAACGGGCCCTCGGGATCTGCGGCATATGTAAAACGGACTGTTCCGACTTTCGGGATGGCGTATGGTTTCGGGGGCTGGCCATTGTAAACATAATCGTTCTGCATCAGGCCCAGGAGCCAGCTGTTGTCGGCTTTGCGGATCGTAAAGGATGCCTGCGCTTTCAGTCCGGTATAGTCGGCTGTGCCGGGGATGACGGCCTGCACGACATAGGTGCCGGCTTCGGCCGGCTTTTCGATCGGGGTGCTGAGCGATGTGTCGGTATAATACTCGTACCGGATCGTTTCGCTGCCATAATTTGCCTGTGCCTTGGGCGCGGATGGCTTCTGGCCATAAGCCCAGTCTTCTATGGTCAGGGGCTGGGTCCATTCATTGCTGGCGGCGCAAAGCTGCACTGCGATCGTGCGGGTGATGGTGCCGGTATCGGGATCGTAGCCTGACACGGCTGAATAATCGTAATTGGCGGTGTCGGCTATAAAATACGCTTCATGATGGCGGTTGGCGTCGTACACGTACTGTTCGGGATCGGTCCATGCCCAGCCTTGCGGCAGCGGGATGTCCTTGAGCTGCATGGTCGATGTGCCGTAGGCTTCTGGCGTTTCCACGTCGTTCACGATCTGTTTTTTTATGGTGAATGGCACATAGGCGTACAGCGCTTCATAGTTTTTCGATCCTGGCACTTCGGCTTTCATGACGTATGTTCCGGCATTGACCGGGATCTCGTCCGTGAATGGTCCATCCTGTGTAACGGCGTAGGAAAAGTGCACTGTTCCGTTTTCTGCTGTTCCGGCTGGTCTGGATGGTGCCTGTCCATAGGTCCAGCTCTGGATGGCGGGCTGCTCTGTCCATGTGTTGGCGGCTTTTCGGATCTCGAAATCGGTCTGGCCGCTCAATCCGCTGTAATTGGATGTGCCCGGGATCTGCGCTACGAGGGTATAGAGCCCCGCATCGGCCGGCTTTTCGATCGGTGTGGTCAGATCATTGCGTTCAAAGTAGGTGTACTGGATGGCATAGCTTCCCAGCGTGGCCAGGGCGTCTGGTCTGGATGGGGTCTGTCCGTAGGTCCAGCTTTCGATGGATGGATAGCGTACCCAGCGGTTTGGCAGATTGCTGCGGTGAATATGGATCAGGCGTACTACGGCCTTTTCGTAAGGCGAAAAGCCTTCGACATTGGAGTAGTCGTAATTGACGGTGTCGACGGGCAGATAGGCGGTGAACTGCTCGTTGTCTGCGTGCAGATACTGGTTGGGGTTTGTCCATGTCCAGCCGGCTGGCAGCGCGATCTGGGACAGGGACTGCCCGCTTGTTCCGTACGCTTCGGGGGTCGGAACATTCCCGACAGCTTTCCTGTCGATCTGGTACGGAACGATTGTTTCGAGGGACGAGATGTTGTTTGTTCCTTGGACCTGGGCGCGCAGGAAATACTGTCCGGCGTTGATGAATGGTTCGTCCTGCCATGGTCCGTCCTGCGATGTCGAATAGCTGAACTGCACGGTGCCTGTATTTGGACGGGCCTGCGGTTCCGGCGCTTGTCCGTCATACGTGTGGGATGGCATGTGCGGGTCTTCGATCCAGTAGTTGGGCTGCTGGGCGATGGTAAAGCGCTGGCTTGTCTGGGCTTGTGTGCTTGTTTCGGTCGCAGCCATGGTGACTTTGACGACGTAGCGTCCGGCGTCTGCGGGCGGCTGTTCGAGCAAAACGAGGTCATCCTGCTGTTCTTTGTACCATTCGATGGTGAGGGGGCCGTCGGCTCCGTCCATATCGAGGTCTTTTTTTTCAAGCGATACGGGGTTTCCGTCATAGATCTTGCTCAGATTGCGTATGATCGATAAATTGGGCTTGATCTGGGTGGTGTTGATATGGATGGCGACTTCGATCGTTCTGCCCTGCCCGCAGTCGTATGTATAGGTAACTGGTGTGCCATTGTGATATCCGCTGAGCGTGCTGCCGTTGAGAACAGCTCCTTTCAGATTGGAAATACGATCGGTCTTCATGCCGGGGAACCGGGCTGCCAGATCAATGGTTGTCGAATTGGTATCCATATACAGGGTGTTCTGGGCGGGCAGTTCGGCATAGCCTGTCTGTCCGGATGGCAGATTGATGTAGTAGAAATTGTTTTCGCCTGGCGTATAGGCAGCGACTAGCGAGCTCAGCTTCGTATTGTTTGTCAGATCGAGGGTCTGGATCGGGGTATCATAGACGAGCAGATCGGTCAGCTCGGGATTGTTCGAGGTATCGAGGCTGGTCAGTTTTGTCCAGTTGACCCATAAGAGCTGCAGTTTCGGGTTGTTGCGGATGTCAAGTTGTGTCAGAGGCATGCGAAAGGCCTGCAGCTCGACCAGTTCGCTGAGATTGGTGATGTCGAGGGTGGCAATATACGTGTTGCTGCACTGAAGGGTTCGCAGACGGGTATTGTGCGACACGTCGAGCGACTGCAACGGCGTGGATGTGCAGATCATTGTTTCCAGGGCTGGTGCCTGGCTGATGTCGAGGCTGGAAAGGTTCGTTCCATAGCAGTCAAGGTATGTGAGTTCGGGCTTGCTGCCCAGGATCAGGCTGGCGAGCGAAAAGTTGTAGTCGGATATGAGTGTTTTCAGATGAAGGTTTTCGCTTACATTGATCGAGGACAGGGCCTGGCTGTAGCAGTTGAGTGTTTCGAGGTTCGGAAAATAGCGGATCCCTTCGAGCGATCCGAGTGCCTGATCGTTGATCTGGATGTTGGTGACGGCTTCCCTTTCCTGATTGGTCAGGATGTTGTCTTTGTCTGTATCGAAATGAGCGGATACATAGGTGCGGAAGACGGGGTCCGGGAAGTTGGCGGGATCAATGGCGATGCCTTCCATGACTGGTTCTGCGGATCTTGATTCGGTATCCGATGATTCTTGTGTTTCGGTATTTGTATCGCTTTCCGTTTCGGATGGTTCTGTTTCGGAAGAATCTGAATTGGCCGTTATGGAGTTTTCATCCGTTTCGGATGCGGACGGGCCGGTTTGCGACGTTTCAGGTGTCGTATGTTCGATCGTATTGTCTGACGAAGTGCCGGTTTCTTCACCGGCTGCTTCTGTGGCATATAGCGGTTGTGATAAGGTTACAAACAATGTAGTGACACATATAAAAGCTGTGGTTTTTTCGAATGAGATTGGGTATTTCATAGCTGACACTTCCTTTTATAATGTAATCATAACATCCTCGATCGTTTCTCTCTTTCTCTTTGCTCCTATTAAAAATGACTATTATAGTTGATATTCATTCATTCTGGATGCTATACTGCGGGAAAGAAAGAGGGGTTTCGGGAATGGAGATCATGGTTTTTCTGTTCATTTTTATATTTCAGGCAGGAACGATTTCCCTTTTTTATACGTTGTTTTTTGCCCGGGAGAAGAAATGGTCTTTTTTTCTGAAGACGATCTTTTTCATGATGGGTGTTGTGTATCCGGCTGGTCTTCTGGTGCCGCAAAGCATGATGATCGCGCGCAATGTCCTGAACTGTGTTCTGGAAATTGTCTTTCTGAAACGGATCAGCCGAAACGAGACATGGAAACGGGTGATGTTTGGTGTGCTGCTTTGCCAGCTGGCGCTCGTGATTTCCGAAGTGCTTGGTGGTGTCCTGTTTTATCTGGTCTTCGAGCGTTCGCCGCGGCTGGCGGAGTTCAGCCGGCTGCACATGAGCGATATGTTCCTGATGTATGTGTTCGGGTCCTGTCTGCTGCTGATCATCCTTTGCGGCATGATCGTGCTTTTCTCAAAGGCCATGCTTCTTAACGAAAAGATGAGCGGATATCTTCTTTCGCTGCTGCTCAATGTAATCCTGGTGGCATTGTGCGCGTGTCAGATGATCGAGCCGATCAATGTCCTGTTCTTCTCGCAGACATACTGGCTGGTCCTGGCGTTCCTGGGGATCATCAATATTTGCACGTTTGTTTCTCTCTTCCGTTTTGTCCGTAAAGAAAAAGAAAAGCTTTCCAGGGATATCCTGGAGGCGGAGTATGCGAAGCAGCTGATGGAATATATCCGCAATGAGAAAAGCGAGCAGGCCTTGAGGCAGTTCCGTCATGATCTGCTGAATTATATGGAGTCAAGAAAGAGATAAAATAAAAGCCTTAGATCGTACGGTGCAAAACTTCGTCCGTACGATCTAAGGTTTTTGTATTTTTGTCTGCGATTATGCTAAACGAGAAGTTCATCATACCATTGCGCTACGCCTTCATTGGCGATCAGCTGGATATTGTTCATGAGAATGAGGTCTGTGATATTGTTTTCTTTGCACCATGTAACGATCTGCATATCGCAATAACGGAAATCGGCAATGTAGACTTTATCGTAATGATCGACCAGGAATGGCACGAAGCTGTTGCCATACGATTCCTTGATCACAAGCACGCTGGAACCATCGTTGATCTTTGGATTGTCGATCACTTTGAATCCGGTATCTCCGTTGATAAAGCGCAGATAATGATTGTTCTCATCATACAGGCTGTCATCCAGGGTAATGATATTGGCTGGTGTTCCTGGTTCGTTCAGCTGTTCTTTTGTGGGAATGCCTCCTTCTGCATCATATACCATCATATCATTTGTGGATTTTGGAACATAGACTGTTAAAGAATCTGCTTCCAGCTGTCCTTGTGCGATTTCATTGAGATAACTGCCATAAAACGGAGAAAACACTTTGCTTTCATAATCGCTCAGAGATCTTGCTTTGAACCCCTTTTCTTTCGCGAAATTTTTATATGCATAATAGGCGCCGTCTGCGCTCCAATGATGATCGGTCTTAAAATAAAGCGGTTTATCATTATTTTTAATCAGGTCGTCGATCATATTGATTCCTTTGGCTTTTTTGTACAGGGAATAATAGTATTCGATCGCTTGTTTTTGATCGGAACCTCCTAGTTTTTCCTGTGTTTCTTTGTCGAGCATCACGGCTGAGTTATTTGGCACCAATATGGAATATACATTGGTGGTTCCGTCCAGTTCGCTGGCTGCGCGGTTTACTGCGTTGACATACTGATCGCATGCTGCCTGATTGAAATAGTAGCCGCCATACGCTGCTCCGTTTTGAACGAGCAGTCCGGCTGTGATCTGTCCTTGGATTTCTTCCTGAAGCGCAAATGTATCCGGAATTTTTGCGGGTTCCTTTTTAGTTTCTTCTTCCTTCTCCTGTTTTTGGCCGATCTCGTCGGCTTTGGCTGTCGAAAGGACCTGGGTCTTCGGATGAATTCCGTTCATGCTTGCGATTGAATTATTGACGCTCATCAAGCGATCTCTTCCCGGAAATGTATCGGCATACCATAAAGAGATGTCTGAAAAATAGCTTCCGTCTAGAAAAGTACTTAATGTAAAAGACGGAAAGGTGGTAAGCGTTCTTTTCTCCAGCATGGACTGGCTTGGCCGGATAAAGAAAAGCAGGCCGGTAATGGTTCCGATCGTCATGACAACCGCAAACAGGAGGATGGAAATTCTTCTTGAAATCTGAATTGTTCTTCTGCGGCTCTTTTTTAATTTTGTATTTTTCACTTTCTTCTCCTTCTAAAACTGAAAATATAAAAACGGATTGTAGGCATTTCCGATCAGAGCAACGGCTGAAAGAAAGACAAGCAGTGCGGGAAGAATGGTTTCGAATCCGCAATAGGTGATGAATGCGATCCTGTTCTCCTGGGCCAGGCGATAGGCTGCCTTGTTGAACAGGACCGAAAGATCGGTACATCCGATACATGCGATAGCGATCAGGAAAATGTTGCTCAGGATCATGGTAATATTTTCTGCGGACGCAAATCCTCCGTTCATTCCGAACAGGCCTTTAAATGCCAGCAGCAAAGTACTCATATTTTCGTAACGGAAGATCATCCATCCGAAAAAGATGACGCTTAGGGTGTAGGCCCGGTTCCATCCGGAAGGGATCTTTTCCTTGATCACGAATTTTTCCAAAAGGAGGAAGACGAGATAATAGATGCCCCAGAAGATGTAGTTCCAGCTTGCTCCGTGCCACATTCCCGTCAGAAACCAGACGACGACCATATTGCGTACATAGACCCATGTTCCGGCTCGGTTTCCACCGAGCGGAATATATACGTAATCTCTGAAAAAAGTGGATAGCGAAATGTGCCATCGTCTCCAGAAGTCCTGCACGTTCTTTGCTTTATAGGGATAATCGAAGTTTTCCAGGTAATGAAATCCGACCATCCTTCCCATGCCGATGGCCATATCGGAATAGGCTGAAAAATCGAGATAGATCTGCAACATATAGCACAGCAGACCAAACCATATTCCTAATGCGGATGTTTGGGAGAGCTGCTGCGGATCTGTGGATGCGAGAGCATCGGCTACTTTGGCTACCCCATTGGCGAGAACGGCTTTTTTTGCCAGGCCGATCGAAAACCGGCGTATCCCATAATAGATGTCATCGATCGATACTTTCCGGTTGTCGATTTCTTCAGCTATCGTTTTGTAGCGGACAATTGGTCCGGCGATACACTGATGAAATAAAGAGGAATATAGAAGAAGTTTTGAAAAATCCTGCTGCGCTTCGACTTCCCCTTTGTAAACGTCGATCACATAGGACAGCAGCTGGAACGTATAAAAACTGATTCCGATCGGCAACACGATTTCGGGTATGTTCATGTTCAGTCCGAACCAGCTGTTGAACGTATTCATAAAAAAGCCGAGGTATTTGAATATGCCTAAAAGACCTAAGAGACATACGACTTCCACGATCATCCAAAATCTGGAATCCTTTTTACGGGATCGTTTTCTGGCTTGCGAGATCCTGATTGCGGTCCACCAGCTGATTGCGGTTTCTCCCAAAAGCAGCAGCAGGTATCGCGGACCGCCCCAGGCATAAAATACAAGAGAAAACCCAAGCAGTACGGTGTTGCGGTACTTTTTCTCGACCACATTGTAAACGAGAAGGTTCAGGGAAAGAAAAACAAAAATAAATAGTAAGCTTGAAAATATCATAACCGATATCCCTTTCTAATTGCGGTTAAAATTATTTTATATTGCCCTATTAATCCATGCAAACTATTTTCTGCATATTATTAATAAATAGCCCCTTCAACTCATATTCTTTTTTGCTTCCACTTCGTGCATAGTATAAAATAAAGTGAATGTTGCGCCGCTTCCTTCAATAAAAGTAACAACGCAACATTGATCAAATAGGTTTCTAATTGCTAATTTGTAAATATAAAATAATCGTGTGCATGGTGATATGAAAACCATAAAGTTTCAAACATCCAAACTGCCATGCATCTTCCTGGAGGGAAAACTGTCTTATGGTTTTACGACAGCTCCGCAATTAAAGGTTACATCCAATTGTCCATGTACTCCGGTTTCAGGAACTCTAGACATCACTTCATCAATCACTTCTGAATCAACTTTTGTAGAATTTTCATTATAGAATTTAACCGAAATGCTATAGTTTGATTCCTGATTTTCTGTATTTTTTTCAATCATATCGAGATGATAGGATTGTAGATAGCCTTCTTTATCAATGGTAAAAGTCATTTCATATTTTGAGTACAAATAGGATTCAATTTCTGTTCCGTCTGGAAGCTGTTGTTTCGCTTCATAATGCAAATTCGTTACTAAATAATCCTGGAACTTTTTTCCATCTTTCAAGCTGAACTTTACTATTGTGTTGTCGCCATCTTGAGATTGAGTAGAATCAAAAAGATCTGTTTTTTCAAAAAAATCTCCATCAAGAGCATATGGAGAAGACTCTGTTTTATACTTTTCTTTCGAACTCTTATTTCTTATGAAATAATTACTTAACATTTCGTCTCCGTTTCCTGTACGAACTGCTGCTACACTTATGCTTTCTTGATCTGTTGTCTTTTGTATTTTATAATCTGTGAAATCCGCATAATCGTCTTCCATGATCTGGTAGAAAGCGTCTTTTGTTTTCATGCTATTAACATACGATTCGTAACTTCCTTCTACTGGATTCCCTCCATTCGATTTTTCGAAATCCGGTCTATGATACGTATTTGTAGTTTCAGAACTCCATGATGACCATTCCTGATCTTTCGTGATTGCATCCAGAAGTACATCATATGGAGTTTTTTCTTTCTCTTCAACTTTTGAATCGGATTTTTCTTCAGTTTTTGCGGTTTCTTTTGTTGATTCTGCTGCAGGTGAACTTGAGCAGCCAGTTAAGCAAATAAGCATTCCTAGTCCAATATTAAATAAAGTCTTTTTATTCATGATATTTCCTTTCCTAAAATTACAATATGATAGGAGTAGAGAAGCAATCACTTCCCTATCTCCTCTAATTATCGCGGTTTATCTTCTTCCTTTGCACTTCTTATTAACGATCCATCCTAAACCAACAATACTCATCACATCCATAATGAATGAATTTGACTTATTAATGGCAAATCCGGTATTTGGAGATGTTTTTGTATCAATTGAATCCTTCACGACCGCGTCTTTTCTCACAACTAGATGAGCAACTTCTGACTCAGACGAATTTTCATCATTTGTTATAGGTTTAACTACAAGTTCTGATTGCTCTGGAAGCTTTCCAGGAATTTCGGATTTATTATCCGATGGATTTTCTGGTACGACCGGTTTATTTGGTTGTTCTGGAATTACAGGATCTATTGGTTTCTCATCTGGTTTTGATTCCAAAGATTCAACCATCACATCAATTTCTTTTCTTACTTTTCCATCAATAGAAGTTATTATTACTTTTGTTTTACCTGGTGCGATAGCTTTTAAGACACCTTTTTGTACTTCTACGATCGAAGGATCCATACTTCCCCAATTCACTTCCTTATTAGTTGTATCAAAAGGTAAAATATCTAATCCAATTACAACCGAATCCCCTTTTTTCATTACCACTTGATCTTGACTGGCTTTAATTTCATTAGGAAGAATAACTTCTTGAGCTATTGGATATAAAGTGGTTATTTCATCGATATTTCCATCTCCGTCATAATCAATCTTGAGTGCAGTATTTGGATCACTCAAATCATAGACAAAATATGATTTTTCCGATATTGGATTATAATCTGAAACAAAAGTAGCTACATCATTCATTAATGTCCTGAATGAATGGGAAATTGTTACAATCCCATCATTTACACCAATAACTTTTACATAACAATCTGGATCATCTAAATAGATCACTTTCGCATAGTCATCTTCAAAGGTGCGTTTTATCGAAGCAAATCGTCCATATTCGTTTTCAATATCCATTTCTTCACCGTCTTTAATGGTAAATAACAATCTGCCATCTTTATATACTTCTATATCAACCGGACATTGAACGACTACTTTATTTTGATATGTTTTTCTTGAAGCAACCGTAGAGGCAGTATCCGAATACATAAAGACTGCATTTTGTGCATATGTGATATTTTCATTCATCATATCCAAGCGTTCTTTATACCAAGGCTGTGTGCTTTGCAGAGCCCCAATTACCTGCTTTACAACTGCCGAATCTTCATAGCATAATTTTTTATAGGCTGATTCTCCTTTTTCGCGAAGTAACTTCAAATAGTTATATTCTTCATAAAAACATTTTGCTAATTCAGCAGAAGGGGCTTTACGATAAGCTTCTGCAGTGGACTGGATTTTAGATGTATATAAATTCGATAAAGCAGCATATCCTTGAATATAGGCTACCTGATTTGAAAAGTCTGCATATCCAGATAACCAATTCGCAATATTAGCTCCTAAATCTAGTGTTCCTGTTAAATCTTTTAGCAGTTCATCCAGAAGTTCATCTGTTAAAGTATCCCATAATAGATTAGTAGCCATTTCTCCTAGTTTAACTAAATATCCATTTAATAATTCTGTGCATTCATACTGGACTTGAAATGCCGCCATCTTTAATGAATCTGGGACGAATTGACTATCACCACAAATAATAGCTTCAAAAAAGTCAATATATCCTTCATAAACTTTAGACATTGCGGAAGTCTTTGTTACGTAATTTAGAGCTTCACTTGTGAGCTTTAAAAGCTCAATTCCATCTCCTGCAAGTGATAAACTATCATGTAATTCATCTAATAAATAATTTCCAGTTTTTTTATCTAAAAGAGTATTTCCTAAATACTTATTAAGATAATTACTCATTAAAGAGTCAAATACTTCTTGATTCGAGCTCGAGTAATATAAATCCAACACACTGTCGTAGAATTCTTTTCCTGTAATTGTTTTAAGTGCGCCAACTAACTTACTGTATTCCGAAATTGCTGTTTTTTGATAATTTTCTTGTGAAGTTTCTTCCATGAATTTGTAAAGAAGAGATTTATATTTCTTTATTTCTGGTGTTTCAAATTTTAGATAAGTTGTTGGCTTAATATAATCCTTATATTCTCCACCAATAATCAAATTATTCGCATACAGTAATGCAATCATCGCCTGCCCTTTCGGATCATTTCTCAAAAAATCATCATAAATTGAGTAAAGCCATAAATCATTATTGGTTAAGTAGGCTAATTGACGGCTTGCTTCATAAGCATCTTTTGACCACGAAATACCCTCTTTTGCATTTAAAAGACCACAGGTTGATAAATATTCAACATACTTTTCCCATCGCTTTTGTTCAGGAAGCGATTCATCCGCAAGAATTCGATTCATTTCATCCATAAATTGATTAGGATTCGTATACTGTGAAACTGCTTCCATTAATAACTGATCATAGGCACTTAAAAAGCCCTTTTGATAAACATTAAACGTAATATCTTGTAAATTTAAATTTTTTACTGTAACAGTAGCTTGACTATCTGATGAAGAATCAAAATATGGCGATATTTTGAAACTAATTATAATTCTTCCATCTTTAAATAATGTATTCATTTGAATATTTTGTGATCCAATTCCTGAAGATTCTTCCACAGACCATGTCATTTTATCTACTAAATCATTTGCCATAGATTCTGTTAGGTATGGAGATTCGGCAGTAATTGAAATTGTTTTCTCATCTGTTTCTAAGGATACTCCCTTATCAGACAAAGTAAATTTAGGAATAACTTTACAATTCACTTCAGAGATTATTTTATCCCCTAGTTTTAATCCAAAACTAGTTTCTCCACCTTTTAATGCTTTTACGGTAAAAATGGCTTTAGCGACTCCTTGATCAATGTTAATGATTTTCCAAGATTCAAGCGTAACATCCAATACATTAATATTTTTATTAAAAAAGTGAATATGATTCAGTTCAGTTTCTATATTAGTAGTATTGGCCACATAGATTTGTTCGATAGTATATTCTTTACCTTCAT
>ERZ778510.373-NODE-373-length-39649-cov-9.528464_pt1 | contig 39649 bp, 37 predicted proteins | sample MGYA00510348_ERZ778510 | MGnify/ENA primary metagenome ERZ778510 (study PRJEB29527, sample SAMN07138969) | mouse gut metagenome | material: feces | host: mouse | place: China:Nanjing | collected 2016-01-25 ... | reverse complement strand
TTATGTTTGACACGACATAGAATTTCTTACTCTTATCGTGTTTCAGACACACATACTCTCCGTTTTTGAAGTTACTTATCATGCCACATAATTTTGCCACAAATTTAGTTACTTTATTAAGAGTAACTAAATTACGGATTCTGTTTTTTATTGATTGTCTCATAATTACAAGTTGTTTGGTTGATTATCTGAATTAAAATAACTATAGGCGTTGGCGTCCTGAAGTTATCCTCGGAATGTCAAAACCGTGGATGCAACTTGGGGACAACCGTTACGGCAAGCCAATATATTCATATAACATCCAAAACTCAATTTCCTTACCTAAAGGTTTTTATTTCTCGACCAACATGCGGGGACAAAGTTGTGGTGACATGCACACCAATCGTTTTTCTGCCTCATGGTTTGTGATGGATATGAGCGTGTGCAAAACATTCCTTGACAAAGCACTTGCTATAAAATTGACAGCTACTGACATATTCAATACCCGTAACAACGACTGGAGTATGAATACATACGGTATTCTGATGAACAAGTATCAGAGCTATGACAGACGGGGAATAGCTTTGAGTGTTCAATACCAATTCCAACCTCAAAAAAGTAAGTATAAGGGCAAAGCTGCTTCGGAGGCCGAAATGAATCGACTATAATGGATATCATCTGAAAAAACATATTATAAGAAACTGTTTTGATTTAATTTTAAAGTCTATCAGTTAGCAGTTTGTTATCTTTAGGAAAGAACGTGCGTTGCTTGATGTCGGGCAACGCACGTTCTGTATTACGCTTTTATGTTGTTCTTCGGTTTTAGTCTTTGGGAACATGAACCGTAGTGTGCTTACAGATGCTTTTCGAGAAATTTCTCCATGGCACGGTAAAAGTCATAACGGTTCTCCTGATTGTGAAAGCCGTGGCCCTCATCATCCTTTACCATGTATTCAACTTCCACCCCACGCTGTCGCAGCGCCTCTACCATTTGGTCGCTTTCAGCCTTGTTCACGCGCGGGTCGTTCGCTCCTTGGGCTATCAGCAGCGGCACGCGGATGTTTTCAGCATGCAGTGCGGGCGATGTTGCCGCCAGCTGTTCGCGGTCTTTTTCAGGATGCCCCACCTGTTCATACATCATTTCGAGCATTGGGCGCCAGTAAGGCGGTATGGTCTGCATGAAGGTGAAGAGGTTCGACACACCCACATAGTCAATGGCACACCGGTAAAGTTCAGGTGTGAAGGTGACGCCCGCCAAGGTGGCATATCCTCCGTAACTTCCGCCGTAGATGGCTATGCGTGCTGGGTCGGCTATGCCTTCGGCTATGAGCCACCTTACGCCATCCGTGATGTCGTCCTGCATTTTCAGTCCCCACTGTTTATAGCTTGCCTCGAGGAATTGCCGGCCAAATCCCGTGGAGCCGCGGAAATTCATTTGAAAGACAGCATAACCTCGGTTACACAGAAACTGTACCTCTGAGGAGTATCCCCACGTGTCGCGTGCCCATGGCCCGCCGTGCGGGTTGACCACCACCGGCAGGCTCTGCGCCGTTTGGGGTGTTAGGCTCCGGGGCAGCGAAAGGTATGCCTCGATGTTCAGCCCGTCGCGTGTGGTGTAGGTCACGGGGTGCATCTCCACCATGTCCTCTTCTTTGATCCATGGGGCTGTGTCCGCTATTTTCTCAGCTTTATCTTTTATGGCGTCATAGAAGTAATAGTAACCTCTTGTGCGGTCGTTGCCGGCGTAAATGAGGAAGTGTTCCTCCTCCTTGTCTGAGTCGGCCACGCCGTAGCGGTGGTCAGGGAAATGGGCCTTGATCCGTGCGCGCAGTGCCTCCTCTTCCTCATCGAAGAAGTGCCGCACCGGCTCCTTGTGTCCGGTGCAGTAGACGGAAAGCAGTTTTCTGCGCTTGCGTGAGTAGTTGATGCTTGATATGTCGTACTTCTCGTTTTCGTAGAGCACCTCCAGCTCTTCGCAGGTGGAAGGGTCCATCAGTACCAGCGCTACCTTGTCGCGTCCCAGATTGGTGGCGGCGTACACCAGGCGGTTGTCAGGCGTAAACTCCATGAAGTTGACCATTTCCCTGAAGTTTGTCGTGAGTACTGGACGGAAGTCTTCCCCATCGTTGTCACGGTAGAGAATCTGTGTGTTCACGCCGTCAACGATGGCCGTTACTGACCGCAGGCGTCCTTCGTGGTCGGTCATCCATCCCTGCCAGTTGCCCGGGTTTTCCGCCAGTTGTGTCAGTTCGCCCGTGCGTATGTTCAGGCGGTAGGGGTCGAACACTTCAGGGTTGCGCCTGTTCAGCCCGATGAGCACCATGTCGGGTGTTTCCTCCAGGTCGTCGATGAGCGAGGTGCGCACGCCCGGAAAGTCCGTGTAGGCTCTGAGATCCGACCCGTCCAAATTTACGCCGAACAGCTGGTAGTTCTCATCGCCGGCGGTGTCTTTCATGAAAAGCAGGCGTTCGTTGTCTGCCCACATGTAGCCTGCCACGCTACGTTCCGTTTCGCCGGTTATGCGCACGGCTTGTCCGCCGCCGGCCGGTTTCACGTAGATGTTCATGCGGTCGCGATAAGGCGCCATGTAGGAAAGATGCCGCCCGTCGGGCGATATTTGATAGGCCGCCTCCTGAGAGTTGCGGAAGAAATATTCAAGTGGGAGATGCTTTCCGGCACCTCCCACATTTTGGTCGTTACATGCTTTTTCCATTTTCTGTGTCATGTTTTCTTTTCACGGCGGGTCACCGCTCCTGTCCGGGCATTGCCATTTTCACCCGCGTCCACATTTCCACAGCCTCTTTGGCGGCGCCGGGCATGCGGTAGGTGAGTGTCATCGTGTTGTCCGTTGTGAAAGTATATTTTATGATATTGTCTTTGTTCACCAGCGAGGGGTCGGTGATCGAACCTGTGATGTGCTCCACATACGTAGTCTCGTCTGTGATAGCAAACGTTCCCTTCGTGGTTATGATGCTTTCTCCCTTCCTGTTGGCAATCAGGAAAGTGCAGAATGTACCGTCCTTGTTCAGGATTTTCCATACTGGCAGATGTACTATGCGCTCACTGCCGTTTTTTTCCGTTATTTTCTGTTTTTGTTGCCATATACCCGCAAAGCGTTCAGGTATGTTCTGTGCCGTCAGACAAGCTATAGAACTCATTGCGGTTATGGTCAGGAGTAAAAAGAAACGTTTCATAATCAAGTGTTATTTAAGGTTTATGATCCGGTTGCCTGTATCGCAAAGATACGACATTGCAGATAAAAAAACAAATTTAATGCAGGAAAAAATACCAGAAACTTGATTTCCCCAAGGGTGAGGCTGTAGGCGCTGTCGTTGGATGAACCGTGTGCGAGTGGTTTCTGACTTTAACGTTTTTAACCTTTTGTTACATTTTAATGTGTTAAAATATAGGTTTGAAGTAATGACGCTGAAAAAGTCCTTATTGAAATTTTAACACGAATACTTGGAATTTCAACTGCAATACGGGGAATTTCAGGGAACAATACGGCCAAAAACGGTGCGGAAAGGCCCTGAAAACATCGAAAAAGCGGGACTTTCCGGTGGAGAGTCCCGCTTGGCTGTTACAAAGATAATACATTTTCCGGCGGAAAGCAAATTGTGTTAAAACACCTCCGATAGGCCTCCCACTCTCAGAAAGCCACGTGTTGCCAGCTATTCCAATCCATAAATAAGCCTCACTGTCACCTATCCTGCCGGGCAATGCCTTTCCACCACACAGACGGTGCTAAGAATCAAACATTAAGCCATTAATCCACACAAACATGAAAACTCTTTCAAAGCTGTTCCGGAATGCCTGACGAAGGTTTTTCTAACACCGGTGAAAGTTTGTAAAGGGATTAAAAAGCCTCTTATTTGTTTGCACCGCCACTGATTATTCTGTATATTTGCAGCATGGGAACACTCTATCTGGTACCTACTCCCGTAGGAAACCTTGAGGACATCACGCTTCGTGCCCTGCGCATATTGAAAGAGGCCGATTTGATTTTAGCCGAGGACACCCGCACATCGGGTATGCTCTTGGCTCATTTCGACATAAAGAACCGGCTGTGCTCCCACCACAAGTTCAATGAACACCAAACGGCCGAAGCCTTCGCCGCCCGTATGGCGGCCGGCGAAGTGATGGCGCTGGTCAGCGATGCCGGCACACCGGCCATTTCCGATCCGGGATTCATGCTTGTACGTGCCTGCACAGCCCGGGGAGTAAAGGTGGAATGTCTGCCCGGAGCCACAGCTTTTGTGCCGGCACTGGTAGCCTCCGGGCTGCCCTGCGACCGCTTCACTTTCGAGGGATTCCTCCCTCAGAAAAAAGGACGCGCCACACGTCTTGAGGAACTTCAGGCGGAACAGCGCACAATGATATTCTACGAATCGCCCCATCGGGTGGTGAAAACCTTGACGCAATTCGTTGAGGTTTTCGGAGCCGGACGGCGCATAGCCGCCTGCCGCGAAATATCAAAGTTGCACGAAGAAATCATACGCGGCACCACAGCCGAAGTGCTGGCTCACTTTGAGGCGAACGCCCCGCGGGGAGAATTCGTACTGGTGGCTGAAGGCTGCGGAGCGTCCCAAAAGCGTGGACGGCGCGAACACCGCAGCAAATATGCCGCCACGAATACGGAAGAACGGAATGATCTTCCTGAAGATTGAAGAAATTGTTTTCACGCATATACCCTATTAAGATTATGAAAAAGATTATATTCCTGGCCATGGCCGCCGCAGCCCTGACTTTTACCGGATGTCAGTCGAAACGAGAAAAGGAGCAGGCGAAAGACAATTCACAGGCCACAATAGACTCACTCCAGAGAGTCATCCAGCAGGGTGATGCCGAGTCGGAAGACATGGCGCGCGTCATCCAACAGATTCAGGACGGTTTCCGCCAGATTAACGAAGCCGAAGGCCGGATTACCAAAGAACAGGAAGGCGCACCGGCCGACGGAGCCATCGTGGAGAACATGCGGTTCATACAGCAGCAAATGCGCCTCAACCGCAAACTGATAGCGGAACTGCGGCAGCAATTGCGCAACGCCAGCCAGACCAATAAGGAGTCCAAAAACGCTTATGAAGCCATGATTGACGAATTTGACAGTCAGCTCCAGGCTAAGAACGAGGAACTGAAAACGCTTCGCCGGCAATTGGTGGAACGCGACAGCACCATCGGAAAACAGATTGAGCAAATAGACATACTCAACGACAACGTGGAAAATCTCACAGCCAAGAACGAGGAGAAAGACCGCAAGATGAACGAACAGGACCAGGTGATAAACACTGCCTGGTACGTATTCGGCACAAAAAAAGAACTCCGCGAACAGAACATCCTCCAAAAAGGAGACGTGATGCGTTCGGCTGAAGCCAACAAGGACTACTTCACGGCCATCGACATCCGTGTGACAAAAAAAATACCGCTTTCCTCAAAAAGCGCCGAACTGCTCACCAATCATCCGGCCGACTCCTACTCGCTTGAAAAAGACGCACAGGGACAATACACCCTACGCATTACCAATCCCGAAAAATTCTGGAGTGTGAGCCGTTACCTCGTGATACTCGTGAAATAAGCATAAAACCTGACGAACCGATTACGCGATACAATGGGGCATGCCAGCCATGCCAACCAGTTCAGGGTCTCTTGCGGGAGACCCTGTTTTTTGAAAAATACATTACGCCACACACCGGATTGTTCTTTCCGAAGAGAGCGAAGCCGTCACTTCCGGTTTTGCTCTCCACGCTCAAAAAGACAAACCCTTAAAACAACCTAAATTGAAAGCTTTATTACCGCATTACAAAGCCACTCTTCGCCTGGGCGTTCCAATAGCGGTGGGACAACTCGGCGTCATAATCATGGGATTTGCCGACACGATGATGGTAGGACGATATTCCACCGATGCTCTCGCGGCCGCCTCCTTTGTGAACAACCTCTTCACACTCGTCGCCTTCCTGATGATGGGTTACAGTTACGGACTGACGCCTCTTGTGAGCGCCCACTACGGACGGGGCGAAAAGATAAAGGCCGGCGGCGTGCTCAAACGGGCACTTGCCGCCAACGGTGTTTACGGTTCATTGCTCATCGTGGTAATGGCCGTACTCTATTTCTTTATCGGCCACATGGGACAACCGGCAGAAATACTTCCACTTGTACGCTCATATTATCTGGTCATTCTAGTATCCATGGTGTTCGTCATGCTCTTTAACGTACTGCGCCAATTCACCGACGGCACCACCGATACGTCTACCGGCATGTGGGCGCTTCTCTCTGGCAATGCTTTTAATATTGTTGGCAATTTCCTGCTAATCTACGGCATAGGTCCTTTTCCTGAACTAGGATTGCTTGGCGCAGGTATCTCCACCCTGCTGTCCCGCATCTTGACGGCGGCATTGCTGGCCGGTGTCATTCTGTTCCGTAAACGTTACGCCCCCTACAGATTGGGATTTCTTGCACATAAACTCCGCTTGGAAGGCGTACGGTATATCAACCGGCAATCACTTCCCATTTCACTCCAAATGGGCATGGAAAGCGGCTCTTTTACCTTCAGTGCCATAATGGCCGGCTGGCTCGGTGCCTTGCCGTTGGCCAGCTTTCAGGTCATGGTAACGGTTGGCACGCTGGGATTTCTGCTTTATTATAGCTTTGGAGCAGGTATGAGTATCCGCGTAGCCACTTTTGTCGGTACAAATGACTGGCCGCGGGTGCGTTTGGCAGCCAAAGCCGGCTGCCATATCCTTATTGCGATGAGCATAATCGCCTCCTTGGCCATTTTCCTCTTCAGTGAACCGCTCATCCGGCTTTTCACCACCGATGAAGATGTGCTGGTCATGTCACTTTCTTTAATTTTCCCTCTGATGCTCTACCAAATGGGCGATGCCATGCAGATTTGCTTCGCCAACGCCCTGCGCGGCACATCTCACGTCATGTCTATGATGTGGATAGCATTTGTCAGTTACCTGATGGTCAATATCCCTTCAGGTTACCTCTTGGGCTTTCCTCTCGGACTGGGCATTACCGGCATTTTCATAGCTTTCTCGCTCGGTCTCTTTGTAGCGGCGTCTCTCTTTTACTTTTATTTCCGCCGAGTGTTACACAGGAATCTCCTCCCCTCAGGCAGCCAGTCTGCCTGAGGAAACCTGTGATTCCGCCATTTTTCGGATTCAGAACAAGTCGCTTTCCGCCTGAAAATCAAATACAACCTCCAAACCCGTAAAGAAAATCCTTCTAAAGAATCAATACGCAGATTCTTTCATCATCAGCAGCATTTTTGAAAAGCAAAAGATGGAAGATTTTTCCACATATACTGGCGGAATTTTCAGATAAATATCGGACATTTATGCTACCTTTGCATACAGACTGAATACCCACAAGAAAAACCATCAATTAACTAACCTGAAAATATATGACAAACTATTTTGATTCTTTGGGACGGCAGCTTGTGGCCGGATTACTCTGTGCGGTTTGCCTAAGCACAACGGCACAGACCGAACTGCAGGAGCGTAACAAATTACGCATCATGACCTATAACGTCCACAATGGTGTGGGCACGGACGGAAAAACGGATTACCGGCGTTTGGCTAATGTAATAGCCCGTGACGGAGCGGATGTTGTGGCAGTGCAGGAAGTGGACAGCGCAACGCGTCGGAGCGGTGGACGTTATGTCTTGGGTGAGATAGCCCGTGAAGCCTTGATGCACGACACCTTCGGAGCGGCTATCGACTACGACGGCGGCCGTTATGGCATCGGCCTGCTCAGCCGTGAGCGCCCTCTAAGTGTACACCGGGTTGCTCTGCCGGGCCGCGAAGAGTCACGCACTTTGCTTGTGGCAGAGTTCGACCGCTATGTTGTAGGCTGTTTACATCTTTCACTGACAGCTCAGGACCGCATGGCTTCACTACCTCTCCTGAGGAAAGAAGCTGGCCGCCACACAAAACCTTTTATCCTGACAGGTGACTGGAACGATACCATAGGATCGGCTTTCATGAAAGAACTTCAAAAGGATTTCCGCCTGATGAACAACGGGAAAAACGCTACATTCCCAGCTGGAAAGCCCAAAGAGTGTCTGGACTTCATAGCGCTTTACAAGCCAACAGGCAGTGAAGTAGTGGGACGCAGTTCGCTGGTTGTGAGTGAGAAAACAGCCTCGGACCACCGCCCTGTATCGGCAGTGCTGCAATTTAAAACGCCGGCGGAAGAATTAATATATCACGAACCTTATCTGCAAAATCCCACACCGGAAGGCGTCACGGTGATGTTTCAGACACAAGCCGTATCGCACTGCTGGGTGGAATACGGCACCGACACACTGAATCTGCGCCGGAAACGGGCACTCATTGGCGGTCAGGAAATATGCTTTGATATAGAAAACAAAATACACCTTGACAGTCTGACACCAGGTATTACTTATTATTATCGCGTATGTGCGCAGGAAATCATAGACTATCGCGCTTACAGCAAAACTTTCGGCCACACGGCGCGTACTCCATTCTATACTTTTAAGTTGCCTTCGGCAGAGACAACTGACTTCACAGCTCTTATCATGAATGACTTGCATGAAAACCGAGAGGTTATTGAGGCAATGAGCCGGCTGGCACGTGAGATTCCGCATGATTTTGTCATCTTTAACGGCGATTGCCTGCCCGAGCCCATTGACCGCCCTTATGCCATGAAACACATCCACATTCTGGCCGATGCTTTCCGTTCTGCAGAAGTGCCTACATTCTTCATTCGCGGCAACCACGAAATACGGAATGCCTATTCGGCTGGCATGCCTACGCTTTTCGACAATCCCGGCGGTAACACTTACGGCGCTTTCTCGTGGGGCGATACGCGTTTTGTACTGCTGGACTGTGGCGAGGACAAACCCGATGACCACTGGGTGTATTACGGTTTGAACGATTTCAGCGGTTTCCGGCGCGAACAAGCCGACTTCCTGCGGCGCGAAATATCCTCCAAACCTTTCAAACGCGCCAAACGCCGCGTACTTATCAATCATATTCCCATCTGGGGCAATACGGACAAATACCAGCCGTGTCGCGACATGTGGGCACCAATACTCAGCAAAGCTCCTCTTGACGTAGCTATTGGTGCACATACCCATCGTTACGAAGTGACTCCTGAAGGGAAAGCCGGAAATCCCTGTCCTAATATTGTGGGTGGCGGACCGAGCATGAAAAGGTCAACGCTCATGGTACTGTCCAAACGCGGAAAGAACATGACACTGCGTGTGCTCAATGCCGAAGGAGAAGAAGTAGACAAACTCGATTTATAAAGAAACGATGAAAGCGGTCGGACTGTAAAAAAACAGTCCGACCGCTTTCGTTGCAAAATACCGAGGTCAGAAGGTTACTCATGACTTTTCAAGAAAGTAACATTCTGCGGCTTGGATGTAGAGACAGGGCGGCTCACATAGGTGTAGCGTGATTGTACCGATAAGAAGCCGGGATCTCAATAAGGAGAAACCAAACCAGACTTATCCGCAGCGGCTTGCACCGCAGTGTTTGCAGATGAGACAGCCTTCCTGATAAACCAATGCCTCATGGCCGCAATTGGGGCATTTCTGTCCGTGAGCGGCAGTACCGTCGCTGATGTATTTCTTCAAGGCGCGTGCCACACCGACTTTCCATGTATTGATGCTTTCGCTCTCAAGCTGCAAGCTGTCAACTAGTTTGATTACATTTTCAAGTGGCATGCGATAACGCAGCACGCCCGAAATGAGTTTGGCGTAATTCCAATATTCTTTATTGAACTTTTCCGAAAGTCCCTCAACAGTTGTTTTGTAACCACGCTTATTCTCAAATTGAAAGTCGTAACGTTTCGTGCCGTCCTCTGTATTCACATGCTTGATGATGCGGCCTTTTGTTACTGTTTTTGGCAGTACAATACCTTCTTCATCGTCCTGAAGACCGGTAAATATCTCATAAGGATGGCCGTCGAGGAGACCTACAAACGCAACCCACTTCTCCTTATTATTTTGAAAACGCACGATATCACACTCCAATACATCGGGACGACGCTCCGTTACCGTGGGAGGCAGGCAAGGCTGAAGCCCCTTCTTTTCTTCCTTTTTCTTTACGCTGATCATTACGCCCGAACGCGAGCCGTCGCGATAAATGGTGCAACCTTTGCATCCGCTTTTCCACGCTTCTACGTAGAGTCTGTTGACCAGTTCCTCGTCAACGTTGGCAGGCAGGTTGACGGTTACACTAATGGAGTGGTCTACCCATTTCTGTATGGCTCCCTGCATTTTCACCTTCATGAGCCAGTCCACATCGTTGGCCGTAGCTTTGTTGTAGGGCGACTGGGCTACGAGTGTATCGATCTCTTCCTGCGTGTAGTTCTTGTCGGTATCTATGCCGTTGACGCGCATCCAAGTGAGGAATTTGTGGTGATAGACGATGTATTCCTCAAACGAATCACCAGATTCGTCCGTAAAGTCCACCCGAACTTTCGGATCATTGGGATTAACCTTCCGACGCCGCTTGTAAACCGGCAGGAAAACGGGTTCAATGCCACTGGTTGTCTGCGTCATGAGACTGGTGGTGCCGGTCGGGGCGATGGTCAGACACGCAATGTTGCGACGACCGTAGCGGCACATATCCTCATAAAGCTGAGGATCGGCCTCCTTAAGGCGCAGGATAAAAGGATTAGCTGCCTCGCGCTTGGCATCGAACACCTCGAAAGCCCCGCGCTCCCTTGCCATCTCAACAGAAGAGGCATAAGCGGCCAAAGCCAATGTACGCTGCACCTCTACGGCCATATCGGTAGCTTCTTGCGTACCATAACGCAAACCGAGCGCCGCCAGCATGTCACCTTCGGCAGTAATGCCTACGCCGGTACGGCGACCCATGGCTGTTTTTCGGCTTATTTTCTCCCAAAGGTGGTATTCGGTGTTTTTAACCTCTTCGGTCTGCGGGTCGCTCGCCACTTTTTTAAGGATGAGTTCTATCTTCTCCTGTTCAAGGTCGATAATGTCGTCCATGAAGCGCTGCGCCAGACGGATGTGGCGGCGGAAGAGATCGAAGTCAAATTCGGCTTCGGGTGTGAAAGGATTCCTTACATAAGCGTAGAGGTTTACGGCCAGCAGGCGGCAGCTGTCATAGGGACAGAGCGGAATCTCTCCGCAAGGGTTGGTCGAGGTGGTGCGGAATCCCAGGTCGGCATAGCAGTCAGGGATGCTCTCACGCGTGATGGTATCCCAGAACAGCACTCCCGGTTCGGCGCTTTTCCACGCGTTGTGGACAATTTTTTGCCAAAGGGCGGCGGCATCGATGTCTTTTTCAAACTTCACTTCCCCCTCGGGAGCATCGACCGGATACTGCTGGCGATAGGGCCGTTCTTCCGTAGCGCAACGCATGAATTCATCGTCAATACGCACGGACACATTGGCGCCGGTCACTTTGCCCTCTGTCATTTTGGCATCGATAAAAGCTTCGGCATCGGGATGTTTGATGCTTACAGAAAGCATGAGAGCACCCCGGCGGCCATCCTGTGCCACTTCGCGCGTGGAATTGGAGAAACGTTCCATGAAAGGCACCAGTCCGGTGGACGTAAGGGCAGAATTTTTTACGGGCGACCCCTTGGGACGTATCTGTGAAAGGTCGTGCCCTACGCCTCCGCGGCGTTTCATGAGCTGCACCTGTTCTTCGTCTTCTTTCATGATGGCTCCGTAGGAGTCGGCATCACCTTCAATACCAATCACGAAACAGTTGGACAGCGAGGCAATCTGATGGCTGTTGCCGATACCCGTCATAGGGCTGCCAGCCGGAATGATGTAGCGGAAATGGTCAAGCAGTCCGAAAACCTCTTCAGCACTTACGGGATTTTGATATTTCGCTTCGATGCGGGCTATTTCATTGGCCAGACGCCAATGCATATCGGCAGGCGATTGCTCAAAGATGTTGCCGAAGGAGTCCTTCATGGCATATTTGTTAACCCACACACGGGCAGCCAGTTCATCGCCGCCGAAATAGGTTAAGGAAGCCTGAAAGGCCTCATCGTAACTGTACGTTTTCTGTTCCACAACGGATGTATTTTGTATGTTTATGATTGACTTTTTTCACGAAAAACGGGTTTTGTCCGCCAAAACCGTCTGCAAAGCTAGCAAGAACTTTTTGATTACCCAAAAAGAAAACAGGAAAGTTCAAAGAAACTCAAAAGTTTTCTATTCTAAAAATTAAATCGCTAAAAAACAGACATTTAAATAAAACACGCAGTCAAAAAGTATTCCAAAAAGTGAAATCAAAAATTAAAGTTATGGTATGCATTATTTAATGCAAAGTTCTGAAAATGGGTAGTGTACAGCTCTACTTTCATGTTTTCATCAAAAAGTTCCAAAGGGGTGCATCCTATTTTACCATGAGAGTTTTTGGGAAGCGCATCTCAATTTTAACACAATTTGCTTTCCTGTGGAAAATACAATATCTTTGTAACAGAGAATCGGGGCTCTCCACAGAGAAGTCCCGATTTTTCCATATTTTCAAGGCACTTTCACGCCATTTTTTGCCGTATTATTTCCTTAAAATCCCCGTATCGCAGTTGAAACTCCAAGTATTCGTGTTAAAATTCTAATACGGACTTTTCTATTCTCACTACTTTCAACCTATTCTTTAACACTTCGAAATGTTGCGGAAAGTTAAATATGTTAATTCCCAAAAGAACAAAACGGTCATACATGCCATCCACTCAGACTAACAACTATTAAAAAAACAATTGCCTGATGTCATTGATTCAACACACATCAGGCAATTATTCATTATCATTCCATATACAACGAAATGATGTTTCAAAAAAACGGCTGCAATGCCGGTTCAGTTTTCTCGCTGAACCACTGTATTATCAGAGCCAATATTTGATTTCCTCACCAAATAGACTGTCCAAAACTCCAACAAAGCGTACAGGATGAAGCCACTTCCTACAATGATAACGGGCAGACCGGGTACTATTGCCTCATTCTTAGCCAATATGACATACAGGCCGGCAGCCAGCTCCAAAGCGGGAACCAAATGATACAAACCGGAAAGACGAACACCACTCCGGTGAATCCGCCACAAAGAATAACTCTGTGTAGCCGCGGCCAACATCAACATACCGACAAGAATGTATATCATGGCTTCCTTAAACAAATCCGGCCAAATCAGCAATATCACCCCGAAAAGAATACTACCTGCAGCCACAAGCGGATAAAGCATAACACCACGGCCCTCTGAATCGCGACGGAAGAAACCGATAAGCGAAACCAAACCTGGAATGATGAACAGCAAACCGCCGACCATAATCATCCATCTGGCTATACTCTGAGAAAAAACAATAAGTGAAATTCCCACTAAAGAAACACAACAGGCACGGGCTATCACACTTTGAAGAAATCTTTTCATAATTAAACCTTCTCTTGTTATTACCTTGCCTTACCGGCGACCTATAGAATAATAATCAAACCCTATACGTTTCAATTCCTCCGGATCATAAATGTTACGTCCGTCAAAAATAATGGGAGCACGCATGGAGCGGCGCACCACTTCCCAAGACGGCAGACGGAACTGTTTCCATTCGGTCAAGAGGAGGAGTCCGTCTGCCCCCAAAACAGCATCATACATATCCTTGGCATAAACGATAGCATCGCCCAACCGGCGACGGCATTCGCCTATTGCAACAGGATCATACACACGTACCTCACAGCCGGCCTTCAGCAGACGGTCTATGGTCACCAACGAGGTAGCCTCACGCATATCATCGGTCTCAGCCTTAAAGGCCAATCCCCACAAAGCGATAGTCTTTCCCGAAAGTTGGCCTTGGTAATAGTTCCTTAACTTATCAAACAGGACGGACTTCTGCATCTCATTAACTTCCTCCACAGCTTTCAACACCCGCATAGAATAACCATTCTGCTCGGCCGTTTTGATTAGTGCCTTTACATCCTTAGGAAAGCATGACCCCCCATATCCACAGCCTGGATAAAGGAACTTTGAACCGATACGCGAATCCGATCCTATGCCTTTACGAACCATCGAAACATCCGCCCCGACCAGTTCGCAAAGATTAGCGATGTCATTCATGAAAGATATTCGCGTAGCCAACATGGAATTGGCGGCATACTTTATCATTTCAGCCGAAGGTATATCCGTAAAAATAACGCGGAAGTTATTGAGCATGAAAGGAGAATAAAGACGCGTCATGAGTTCTCGCGCACGACTGCTCTCTACTCCTACCACCACACGGTCAGGCGACATGAAATCCTTGACTGCGGCACCTTCTTTCAAAAACTCCGGATTGGAAGCCACGTCAAACTCTATATCAACTCCGCGCTTATCAAGCTCTTCCCTGATAGCGGCTTTCACTTTTTCAGCCGTACCGACAGGCACTGTACTCTTCGTCACGACAACAAGATAGTTTTCCATATTGGCTCCCACTTCATGCGCTACCGCCAATACATAGGAAAGATCTGCACTGCCATCTTCATCGGGAGGTGTGCCAACGGCGCAAAAAACGGCCTCTACGTCATTCAGACAATCAGAGAGGCGGGTAGTGAAGCGCAGGCGGCCTTCGCGATAATTGCGTACAACCATTTCTTCCAATCCCGGTTCGTAAATCGGTATTTGTCCTTGACGAAGATTCTCTATCTTTTCCCGGTCAATGTCAACACAAGTCACTTCAACGCCCATCTCAGCGAAACAAGCGCCAGAAACCAGTCCGACATATCCTGTACCTACTATTGCTATTTTCATTGGCTGTCATTTTTATACGGACAAAGCCGCTGGGAAGTCCTTTAATGAAAAAAGGGCAGTTGACAATTGGCGGCATATCATGATGCTGTCATAAGACAATTGTCAACTGCCGATTAATAAGAAATCGTCAGTTCTCTATCAAAGAGCTAACTTTAGTTCTGAGCCGGTGCCGGAGCATTCTGACTAGCAGCGGGAGCTTGAGTTGCCGCTGGCGCCGGAACTGTTTTCATGTCAATGGTTACGCTCTCATGTGATGTGCGAGGAAGGGCGAACACCGAGCAAATACTGAATACCACCAAAAGGGCGGCCAATGTCCATGTGGCCTTTTCTACCATATCTGTAGTTTTTCGCACACCCATAATCTGATTGGAAGAAGCGAAACTCGACGCAAGGCCACCGCCCTTAGATTCTTGAATGAGCACAATGAATGCCAAAAGTACGGCCACAACCACGGCCAAAATAACGAATACGCTATACATTTTCTTCTTTATTATGTTTTTTGTTTATAATCAACTTCTGCAAGAATCTTATCTGGTCTGCAAAGTAACGATTTTTTTTTGGATAATTCAAGTGTAACCGCTGTATAATTTCAACGGCTTTTTCATAACGTCCCTGTTTGATGTATATTTTCGCCAGAGTTTCGGTGAAATAATCCTCTTCGTCAGTTTCATCCGCCCCGTTGCCGTTCATCTCGGGAACGTATTGAGGTTTGTCCTGCAGGACGATACGCTCCGGCTTGTTCTCTATAAATCCGTCGATAAGCCGGTCACTCCGCTGCAAACGCGGTTCTGTTGCCGGGTGTTCTTTTTCCGGTTCTATATCATCCATCTGCAAAAGGAAGGCCATATAGTCAGTAGTGGCATCGGCAACAGTGAGTTTTCTGCGTGGTTGCGGCATATCATCGGCAGGTTTCCCGATATTGAGAAATTTATCGATGAGCGATGTTGTGCGGTCTCCGTCGGAAACCGCGCTTTCCTGATTTTTCTCTTCCTGACTGATGCGTATTTCATAGTTCATGCCTTCCACCATGTCGAAGAGTACCTTGCGATCGGGCACAAAAAGCGCCGCACGCCGCAGTTCCTCGCCGAATGAGGCGTCGTGGAGTATGAAAAGATTTTGCAGGAACAATATCCGTGCCGCCTGAAAACAAGGATAACGCGCTACGAGTTCTCGCAACTCGTAGAGGGTATCCTTGTTGAGTAGTTCGGGGTGTCCTATCAGTTCGGCTATTGCTGGGGACATGTTTAAATATTTCTTTTAGGGCCGGCCGTAGCCGTATTAGAATTACTTGCCGCACCCGCACCAGCGGACACGGACGGAAACCATCGCTACCAGTCGGCAACGGTGGCATTAAATATCTGGTCACAGAGGTCTCTGACCATTTCACTGACAAGTTGCTCCTGCACGCTAGCCAATTGCTGTTTGGCGTCATACTGCGAAGTGGCTGTAAACTTCCGCTCCCAGCTTTCGTTGGTTTTAGCATTGGTAAAGCGGATGTTAACGGTCATCCGGAGCTGAACCTGTGAGGAAAGTCCATCGGCGGAGATGGATTTATTGAACTGGTCGTAACCGATTATCTCGCCCGCTATGTGCAGATCGCCGCCACGTTTAACGAGTTTCAGCCGGGTTTGATTGGCATAAAGATCCTGAAGTTTGTTGTTGAACATCGCCTCCATCGGGGCCCAGCCATAGGGAGCGCGATTGGGCACATTGTCGATACGGATAGACTTTATGAGGTCATAATTGATCCGGGTACCGGTAAACTTATAGCTCACGCTGCATGCCGCAAAGGCCGCAAAGACCAAAAGACTGAGCGTCCGGCAGAATCCCCGCATGGCTTTACTCCATTTTTTCTTCAGGATGTTATTTTTATTCCAAACCATATTCTTTTATTTTCCGGTAGAGCGTACGTTCAGAAATGCCTAACTGTCCGGCAGCCAGGCGGCGGTTGCCGCCGTTACGCGTCAACGCGGCCAAGATGGACTGCCGCTCCACCTCTTCCAGTGAAACACCGGCAGGAGGCAATTCGGCGGTTTCGCTTTCTTTTATTTCCTCAGCCTCAAAAATGGGAGCTTCGTAACTGTCGGCTCCAAAACGTGAACCATCGGCTCCGAAGAGCGGCAAACCATTGGCCCCAGCCGGAGCATGCGACGCCGGATGTGAGGCCAGATTGTTTTCACGGATAATTTTTTTCAACTCACTCACGTCGCGCCGCAGGTCGAAGAGAATCTGATAAAGTATTTCGCGCTCGTTCTCAAAGCTGTGTTTGCCTGATGCCGGAGCTACGGCCACAACCTGATTGTGGCGGCGTTCTTCGGGCAGGTAGCGCTGCAGGATATCGGACGTAATGGCACGCACTTCGGAAGTGACCGACATGTTCTCAGCTACATTTTTGAGTTGCCTCACGTTGCCGGGCCAGGCATAGGCTACCAGCATTTTCTGAGCGGATTCATCAAGGCGCACAGGGGGCATTTTGTATTTTTCGCTCATTTCGAGAGCAAACTTGCGGAAGAGCAGGACAACATCATCGCCACGGCGGCGCAAAGGCGGCACGGATATGGAAACGGAATTGAGACGATAATAAAGGTCTTCGCGAAACTTGCCGTCAGCTATGGCCTTTTCCATATTAACGTTGGTGGCAGCCACAATACGCACATCGGTGCGGCGCACCTCACTGGCCCCCACGGGAATAAACTCTCCGGTTTCGAGTACGCGCAACAGGCGCGACTGGGTGGAAAGAGGCAGCTCGCCTACTTCGTCGAGAAAGAGCGTTCCTCCGCCCGCCACGGCAAAATAACCTTCGCGCCGCTCCACAGCACCGGTGAAAGCGCCTTTCTCATGCCCGAAGAGTTCGGAGTCTATCGTTCCCTCAGGAATGGCACCACAGTTCACAGCCAGATATTTTTTTCCCTTGCGCAGACTGTGGTCATGTATGACACGCGGAAAAATCTCCTTGCCCACCCCGTTTTCGCCGGTAATGAGCACCGACAAATCCACCGGAGCAATCTTGAGAGCTATTTCCAAGGCACGGTTCAGGCCTTCATCGTTGCCCACGATGCCATAACGTTGTTTGATGCGTTGAAGTTCAGAAGTATCCATACCGAAAAAGCGAAACTTAGGGCAAAGTTACAAAAAAAACTGCAATATGCCGCCCAAACGCCGGCAGAGAGTTTGAAAAGCTCACGCCTTACCAGCCTTACAGCTAAGAACGCGCATTCCGTTGCCGGTTCTCACAAGAATGCACTCCGCTTATGATTTTAACACAATTTGCTTTCCGCCGGAAAATGTATTATCTTTGTAACAGCCAAGCGGGACTCTCCACCGGAAAGTCCCGCTTTTTCGATGTTTTCAGGGCCTTTCCGCACCGTTTTTGGCCGTATTGTTCCCTGAAATTCCCCGTATTGCAGTTGAAATTCCAAGTATTCGTGTTAAAATTTCAATAAGGACTTTTTCAGCATCATTACTTCAAACCTATATTTTAACACATCGGAATGTAATGGAAAGTTAAATATGTTAAAGTCCGGAAGCCGGCTGGCGGTTTCTTCTCACCTGAAAAATGTTTATATTTTAAAAAATTGTGATACAACGCTTTACTGAAAAACTGATGCGGCAACGCTTTTGAATGCTTGCACGTGTCGGAAAAAAATGAGAACTTTGTATGCTGTTTCCCCCATTTCATCTGTAGCCCGCTGTTCGCCGGCATCAGTTTGTCAGCCTATGGATGTGGGGTACGGCTACTTATACAGTTTGAAATAAAAATGGACAATTCCGCCGCCGACAAGTGGCAAGCTTGTTTGGACTACATAAAGGCTGGCTTACCTGCCGGTGAGTTTGCAACGTGGTTTCGCCCGCTTACTTTTGTGGATTACAAAGGGAAGCGGCTCACGGTCAGTGTACCCACCAAATACGTTGGCGACTATATCCGCGACCACCATCGAGAACTCGTGAGCAATGCCCTGAACCACGTCTTCGGCGAAGGGATCCAGCTCATCTGGCGCAACGACGAGGCCATAAGGCAGTGGCAGGAGGCGCAGGAACAGACCCGCCGGCAGCAACAGAAGAGCATGGGCGCCACGCCGGCACTGCCGCCGATCGACCCGCATCTGAACGCCTGCTACACGTTTGACAATTTCGTGATGGGCGAGAGCAACAAACTGGCGCGGACGGTGGCGCTTTCCATTGCCGAAAAACCGGGACAGACGACTTTCAACCCTTTTTTTCTTTACGGTCCGTCAGGAGTCGGAAAGACGCATCTGGTCAACGCACTGGGAGTGCGCCTGCGTGAACTTTATCCCGAAAAGCGCGTTCTTTTCGTGTCCGCCCACGTGTTCAAGACACAGTATACCGACGCCGTTATCCATAACACATCCAACGACTTCATTAATTTTTATCAGTCCATCGACGTTCTCATCATCGACGACATACAAGAGATTACCACCGCCAAAACGCAACAGGCTTTTTTCCATATATTCAATCACCTGCAACAGAACCGCCGCCAGCTGATAATTACCTGCGACCGTCCGCCGGTGCTTTTCGAAGGCATTGAGGAGCGCATGCTCACGCGCTTCAAGTGGGGCATGATAGCTGAGATGGAAAAACCCGACACCAAATTGCGTAAGGCCATACTGGAGTCGAAAATCCGCCGCGACGGGCTGAGTTTTCCCGGTGAGGTGGTGCAATACATCGCACAGAACGTGGAAAGCAGCGTGCGCGAACTTGAAGGTATCATCAACAGCATCATGGCTTACTCCGTTGTAGACAATTGCGACATAGACCTGGCACTCACAGCCCGCGTTGTGGCCCGCGCTGTCAATCTGGAAAAACGCGAACTTACGGCCGACAGTATCCTCTCGGCCGTATGTCAGCATTACGGGGTGAAACAAAAGGATGTTCTCTCCAAAAGCCGTAAGCAGAACATGGTGCAGGCGCGCCAGCTCACCATGTATCTTTGTCATAAATATACCGATATGTCTTATTCCCAAATAGGCCGGTGTATCGGCCGGCGCGACCATTCCACTGTGCTTTACAGCTGCGAACAGACCGGCCGGCGCATTTCCGTCGACAGGAACTTCCGGCACGAAGTGGAGGGGCTTGAGGCCGTTTTGAAGAAGTAAGGAAAAAACGCAAACGGAAAGTTTTTTTATCCACATACCTGTTCTTTATATTATTTATTTGACAAAGGCGAAGGTTGTTTGGCATTTTTTTGTATTTTTGCAAAACAACTAACCGCAACAATAAATAAAACGACAGAAATATGAAACTGAAAATTGCCGTATTACCCGGTGATGGCATCGGGCCGGAAATATCCGTACAAGGCGTAAACGTCATGAAAGCAGTTTGCCGCAAATTCGGCCATGAAGTAACATTCAAGGAAGCTCTGTGCGGTGCTGCTGCCATTGATGCCGTTGGCGATCCCTTTCCGGCCGACACGCTTGCCGTTTGCCGTGAGGCGGACGCGGTTTTGTTCTCGGCCGTGGGCCATCCCAAGTTCGATAATAATCCCGCTGCCAAGGTACGTCCCGAACAGGGGCTGCTCGCCATGCGCAAACAATTGGGATTGTTTGCCAACATCCGTCCCGTACAGACCTTCGACTGCCTTGTGCACAAATCTCCATTGAAAGACGAACTGGTGCGTGGCGCCGATTTTATTTGCATACGCGAGCTGACTGGCGGCATGTACTTCGGCGAGAAAAAGGAAGGCGCCGACTATGCCTACGACACCAATGCCTATAGCCGCGAAGAGGTGGAGCGGATATTGAAAGTAGCTTATTCCTATGCCTTGCGCCGCCGCAAGCATCTTACCGTAGTGGATAAGGCCAACGTTTTGGCCTCAAGCCGTTTGTGGCGTAAGGTGGCGCAGGAAATGGCTCCGCAATTCCCCGAAGTGGAGACTGACTACATGTACGTGGATAATGCCGCAATGCGCATGATACAGGAACCGAAATTCTTCGATGTCATGGTGACGGAAAATACCTTTGGCGACATCCTTACCGACGAAGGCTCCTGCATCACCGGTTCGATGGGACTGTTGCCATCGGCCTCGACAGGCGAAAGCACTCCTGTGTTCGAACCAATCCACGGCTCATGGCCTCAAGCCGCCGGACAAAATATAGCCAACCCCTTGGCACAGATTCTGTCAGTAGCCATGATGTTCGAATATTTTGGTTTGGCAGAAGAGGGTGCCCTTGTACGTCGTGCTGTAGACGCCAGTTTGGATCAGAATGTGCGTACGCCGGAAATCCAAGTAGCCGGCGGTGCGGAATATGGTACTAAAGAAGTGGGAGAATGGATTGTCAGATTCATCGACCAGGCATAATTCTGTAAGAAATAACAGGTATATCCCTAGCAATGGCGCGGAAGAGAAAAGTAGTTGGCTTTCTCTTCCGCGCCATTGCTAGGGAATATGTTCAACTATCGGGAAAAGTTCCTTAAAGTTCCATTCCCATGATGTAGTCGTTCATGAAATATCCCCCGCCTATAGGGAAATCTCCTGAACGTAGCCGGCGCATTCCCAAATGTTCATAAAAGCTGACTGCACGGTTGTGGCGGTTGACGTTCAGTTCCATCAGGCATGGTGTCGGGTGTGTTTTGCGGATATAGTCGGTAACGTGTTCAAACAATGACCGTCCTATGCCGCGGCCATGAAATTCGGGCAGGATGTAAATCTTTTGCAGATGGAAAAGGTCTGCTCCCTGTTGCTCGATCGAAGCATAACCGCAAGGATTTCCGTTGATCTCCGCCAGGAGAAACACGTGTCCTTGTTTGTTTATCTGGTCATGCAGGCTGTCTTCGGAGTACATCCATTCCATCATATACTTCAGCTGTTCGGGACTGATAATGTCACAATAAGTGGCAGGAAAGGCAATCTCCGCAATGTGACGGATATCAGGAATGTCTTGGGCGGTGGCTTTACGGAATGTAATCATGTGTCGGCAAAAAGAGTTTTACAAATGGCTGAGCTAGTTTCATTTTTCATTGGGATTAACTCCGCTCACCCTGCAAACAGGTTTTTCAACAGGAAAAAGAGGATAGGCATGCCGAGGGCCGGCAGCAGATTGATGGTCTTACAGTCCTTGATGTTTAGTACGCCGAGACCGGCTGCCGCAATAAGCACGCCACCTACCACCGATACTTCCGCAATAAGTTCGTCAGAGATAAAAGCTGCCGAAATATGCGCGATTCCGTAGAACATGCTTTGCCACACAAAAACGGCTAAGGCCGTAAGAGCCGTACCAAATCCGTAGGTAGAGGCAATGGCAATCATGGTCACGAGATTGAGTGTGGCCGCAGTCATGAGGTAGGTGTTGTCGCCGTAGAGCGCGCTGAGGACCGGTCCCATCATAGAGAGTGTTCCCACGCAGCAGAGCAGCACTCCTGTAGTGATACCTTCTGCCAGATTGGAGCCGCCCGAAACTTTTTTAGTGGCGCGCTCCATGTGTTGGTCAAGTCGCAACATGGTGCCGAGCAGTCCGCCCACGGCCAAACAGATGATAAACAATACCGGATAGTCGCTCTCCTGCATATTGGCCATAGCGACATTCACGCCCAATACGAGTGCTGCGAGTCCCATAGCAGTGTTGAGTACAGTGATGTACTTCTCGCGGATACCCTTTCGTGCCAATGCCCCGATGGCACTGCCTGCAATGACGGCTACCGCATTGATAATGATAGCATACATAATATTTAGTTTTATTTGCCTGCAAAGATACTATTTTTTAACGATTGCGAATTGGCCGGACGATATACATTCCTTTATTTGCTGATATCCTTTGGGAACTTTTGAGAGGTGTTTTACTTTCCACGCATATTGAAAACAGAACTTATTGATTTTTCTGAAAATAAATACTTAATATATTGGGTTTTGATTTGCGATCTTTTTCGTATATTGCATCCATAAATATAGTGATACTGAATTTCTCCAAGAGCATGAGTGGCGAATTTTCAAACGATAGCGAAACCCTTTATCAATAACTTTAGTGTATTACCTTTTCAAAGCGAATCAGAATGATGAACATTAAAAAGACTTCCCGCTTTTGGCAGATGAAAAACCTGCTCCTGGCATCTCTCAGCCTGTGTGTGCTGGCTGTGGGACATCCCGCCTATGCCTCAATGGGCATGACCTCAGAGTCTGGTACGGCCGCGGCTGCCGACATGCCCGCCGCATTGCTGACGGCGTCTGCACCCGACAGCGTTTTACCCGCCAACTACAAGGTGGAACAACCTGCCCGATACCCGAAGGGAGAGACGGCTCTCCTGCAATTCTTGGCAGAGAACATTCGTTATCCTGCAGATGCTTTGGAAAAAAATATACGAGGCTCTGTGGTTATTGGGTTTACAGTTGATAAAACAGGAAATGTCACAGATGTAAAAGTTCTGAAACCGCTCCATCCTTCATGTGACGCTGAAGCCGTCCGCGTAGTGAAAATGCTGAAAAAGTTCAAGCCTGCAAAAACTGGTGGAAAAGAGGTGGCCATAAGGATGGTTCTGCCTATCCGTTTTCAATCGAAATGAATAAAACGGACAGAGGAAAAAGCGTTTTCAGGGGAAGGGATAAATTACAGGCAACGATTTTAACATAATTTGCTTTCCGCCGGAAAATGTATTATCTTTGTAACAGCCAAGCGGGACTCTCCACCGGAAAGTCCCGCTTTTTCGATGTTTTCAGGGCTTTGTCGCACCGTTTTTAGCCGTATTGTTTCCTGAAAATCCCCGTATTGCAGTTGAAATTCCAAGTATTCGTGTTAAAATTCGAATACGGACTTTTTCATTTCCACTACTTCAAACCTATCTTTTAACCATCGGAAGTGTTGCGGGAAGTTAAATATGTTAAAGTGGAAAAGAGCGTCCCGCTACAAAAAACTCTTCTTGAAATGGCTTTTCCGATAATATTACGGCAGAAAGATGCCGGCTACAACACCGGACTACAGGCTGGCCAGAAGAGCTTCAGCGCGCCTCTCTTCTTCCTTGCCCAAATTCATATAGTGTGTGAGTGCTTTACCTGCTGCGCGCGCCACTGCCGCATCCGCATCCCGCAAATCGGTAGCCAGGTGGTCCAGTAACTCGGCGCTGTCGCGCTCCGAAGGCACAGCTCCCTGTATGAACAAACGTCCCATTAGCAGCCAGCCGCAAAGGCGGAACATCGTTTCTTCGCGGGCTATCCATGCGAAAGCTTTCTCCGATGCGTAAGCCAGACGGGTAAAGAGATACATCACTGTACATTCAGCCTCTTCTACGAAACGCATCTGCTCTACCCACAAGTCGGCCAAGTCCTCACCAAAGGTTTCGGACGGCATGAGCATCGCGGCCAGCAGACGGCATTCGCGAATGTCTTCTTTCCACAATGCGGCAGCCAGATGGTAGTCGTGCGGGAATTCTTCCGCGAGGCGGCATAAGCGGGGAAGTTCCACGCCGAAGTTTACTTTGTATGCCAGTCCTTTGTCACGCATCGAACGACTGGTAATGCCGTTCATCACTCCGCGCAGGCTGCGTTTTATGTCGCGCACGATTTCTTCAGTAGAGCCGGTCGCCGCCGGCAGGTCGTCAAACACTTCTTCAGTTGTATTATGGGGATTCATGGAATCTTGTTTTTTGTAATAAAAGTTTACTTGTCCTTGTGAAATGCAAAAGTAAGAAAAAAATAATGCTTACAGCGTTTTGGAGTATTTGTCCTGAAAATAAAATCACTATCTTTGCAACTCAGCTACTCAAGAAAACAAACATGAACATCCTGCGAAATATCATGACAGGTGCGTTGCTCCTGACGGCTCCCGCCATAATGCGGGCACAAACAGACGGCACTCGTACGGAAATTGATCCCCTTGTGATTTCGGCAGACGACAGTACGGCCCTTGCCGCTGATATTCCCTTGGCGGACGGTGCCGTTACTTCTCTACGGCCGCTTTCAGGTATACGGGCAACAGATATGTTCTTGCCCGTGTGTGATCTTTCCGCGCCGGGCTTCGACGGGCTTTCCCCATGGAACTGCGGTTTCTACGGTAGCGACTGGCGGCTCCATCAGGGTTTCAATGCACAATTGTCGATGAGTCTGACAGCCGGCTTCGGCAAGGGGGCGCCACATGGGGTGGGATTCGGTCAAAACGCGGCTTTTGCCTACGCCCTTCCCCTGTCAAAGCGTTTTTCAGCCGCCGTGGGAGTGTATGCCAACAACATGGACTGGGGAGGATATCACCAGACAGACGGCGGCGTGGCTGCGGCCGTGAAATTCAAAGCAACCGAGCGGTTCAGCCTCTACGCCTATGGCGCCAAAAGCTTTCTGCCAAAGGAGAACCGCCTTCATCGGGGGCTTTTGTCACCGTTCTTCGCCATGCCCAAAGACCGCGTGGGCGTGATGGGCGAAGTCAAGGTGGGAGAAAAAGCCATGATAAGAGTCAGCGTAGAGCGTCAGAGCTATTAACCCTTCTTCAAAATAAAAGTGCAACCGTTGGCGGCATTTTCCGGCAACGGTTGTTTTTATGTCAAAAGAACAAAGCGCTCGAAAGTTTTATTCATATTAGAATATCCTTAGAAACAAATGCCAAGTCTGCAACGCCAGCGTGAATTGCTGCGCAAAGAATATGAACACGAGAAAGCCGAATTCAGGCGCGCAGCCGAAACCATGGACGTGGACCGTAAGGTGAAACGCGGCGAGTGCTGGTTTCCGATTACGGTCGGGCGCAGTTATTATAATTCGCTTAACCGCTTTGTTGTGGAAATAACGCGGAGCAGTGACAGCGGTATTGAACATGATTTCGAATACGGCCGCAGCGTCTGTTTCTTTTCCCAAGACGGCATGGGGAGTATTTCCCATCTTGATTTTTCCGCTACTGTGAGTTATGCCGAAGCTGACCGCATGGTCGTGGTGCTACCCGATGAATCCGCATTGGCGCGGTTGCAATCGCTGGAGCGTGCCGGCGTACAACTCCATTTTGATGAAACGACTTACCGTCTGATGTTCGAAGCCATCGACCGTGTGATGCAGGCCCGCGAGGGACGTCTGGCGGCTTTGCGCGATATCTTTCATGCCGGGGCACCTTTAAGCTTTTCAGCAGATGCCGCGGTGCAGCCCCGCTTTCCCTGGCTCAACGCGGCGCAGGAGCAGGCCGTGTCCGAAGTGTTGCGGGCACGTGATGCGTTCGTTGTGCACGGGCCGCCGGGAACGGGTAAGACGACCACCCTTATAGAGGCGGTGTGTGAGGTGTTGCGCCGCGAACCGCAGGTGCTGGTGTGCGCTCAAAGCAACACGGCCGTCGACTGGATGGCGGAGCAGCTGGCCGATCGCGGACTGAGCGTGTTGCGCATAGGCAACCCTACGCGCGTCACGGATAAGATGCTGTCCAATACTTACGAGAGACGCTTTGAGAACCATCCCGACTATCCTTCATTGTGGCAGGTGCGCCGTGACCTGCGCCGACTTTACGCTCAACCGTGCAAAGGACGTTCTGAAAACTTTCACCAGAAAACGGCACGCCTCAAGGAGCGTGCCGAAGAACTGGAATTGCGCATCCGTCAGGCGCTTTTTGACCATTCGCGTGTGGTAGCCTCCACGCTTGCCGGAGCGGCCAATCCGCTGTTGGCCGGCCGGCATTTCCACACGCTTTTTATCGATGAGGCGGCGCAGGCATTGGAGGCCGCCTGCTGGATTGCTTTGCAAAAGACCGACCGTGTTGTGCTGGCTGGAGACCATTGCCAGTTGCCGCCGACAGTGAAGAGCCGGGAAGCCCTGCAAGGCGGATTGGCGCGGACGCTCATGGAGCATATCGCTGAAGTGCATCCGGAAGCCGTGAGATTGCTTACGGTGCAATATCGGATGAACGAGGAACTGATGCGTTTCTCTTCCGACTGGTTTTACGGAGGACGGCTTACCGCCGCACCCGATGTGAGCCACCGCAGCCTGCTCGATGAGTTGGATCATCCGCTGGTGTGGGTTGACTCGGATGAGGAAACGGCCGGCGGCTTTGCTGATGATGAGGTGCCGGAAGAGGCGGAAGGGAGAAGCCTCGGCGGCGAGTCATTTGTAGCTTCGACGTATGGACGTATCAACAAGAAAGAAGCCTGGCTCACTCTGGCCGCCTTACGCCGATATGCAGAACGGGTGGGGCGTAGACGCCTGATGGAGGAACGGGCGGATATCGGCATTATCTCACCTTACAAGGCGCAGGTGCAATATCTGCGGACGCTGGTGCGGCGCGACGAATACCTGCGGCCCTTGCGCCGGCAAATTACGGTGAATACCGTAGATGCCTTTCAGGGCCAGGAACGGGATATCGTGCTCGTTTCGTTGGTACGTGCCAATGAGCAGGGACAAATAGGCTTCCTGTCTGACTTGCGGCGCATGAACGTGGCTATCACGCGAGCCCGTATGAAACTTATTATTCTCGGTTCAGCGGCTACACTCTGCCGTCACAAGTTTTATAGAACCCTCTATGAACGTTGCCACTTGGAGCTGCTGTGTGGTGAACAGTCGTGAGTTGTTTCATGTCATCGTTGATTTTAACATTTCTTGCTTTCCTCCGTAAAATGTTGTATCTTTGTAACAGCGGAGCGGGACATTCATGTAGGAAGTCCCGCTTTTTCTGTGTTTTTCAGGTCTTTTTGAACAGATTTTTACCGTATTTTTTCGAAAATTCCCCGTATTCCAATTCAAATTTCAAGTATTCGTGTTAAAAATCCGATAAGGACTTTTCTGTTTTCATGACATTGAATCTATTTTTTTACACTTGGAAATGTAATTGAAGGTTAAAAACGTTAAATCGCAGGTATTCCGGTTATTGCTCAAAAAAGATTGATTTGTGCCGGAATGGGAGTCGTGTTGAGGGGAATATATGGTGTTGCTTCGAGGGGAAGTGGCAGTGATTGTATATTATATTGGAATGGAATGCCACTCTTGTAGCGGTGGCTGCTGGAAGCGGAAATTTGTAGATCGTAGGGTGGTTATGGTGGCCTGATGGAAGATGAAATAAAAAACAGTAAAAATAAATATTGAAAAATTTGGAAGTTCTAAATAATGTTTGTATCTTTGCACCCGTTAATCAGAAACGGTGTTTTGGTTAACATTTAAAGTTTGGGGTATGGTGTAATTGGCAACACTACAGATTCTGGTCCTGTCTTTCCTGGTTCGAGTCCGGGTACCCCAACGAAAATGCGGTAACAAACTTAATTACAAGTTGTTGCCGCTGTTTTTTGTTGATAATAATTAAATGGAGATGAGTGGATGCTTTATGCCTTTGGGGGATTTATTAAGAGGAATATTTGAAAATCAATAGGATATGAATATGATAGAGCCAGCCGTAAAGGCTGATTTTGAAGAAGTGTTGGAAGTATGGGAGGCTTCGGTACGTGGCTCTCATGGCTTTTTAAAGGAAAGCGACATACTGTTTTATCGTAAAAAGATACGTGAGGAGTATTTGGCGGCTGTCGATTTATATGTCGTGCGGCGTGGCGGAAGAATTGTGGCCTTCATTGGGTTAAGTTGTGACATGATTGAAATGCTTTTTGTACATCCCGATGCTCAGAGGAGCGGTTTGGGAACTTTTCTGATGAATTTTGCTGTAGTCAGGAAAGGTTTGAGGCGGGTGGATGTAAACGAGCAGAATACCGGAGCTGTGGATTTTTATCTTCGCATGGGATTTGTAGTTGTAGGGTGCGATGCGACGGATTCTGCCGGTCGGCCCTTTCCTGTTTTGCACCTGAAAAAGGATATGGGAATGGCGGAAAATGTATAAGTGAGACCTTATATGAGCATTATGAGGCAAACAGATTCCAAACCTGTTCGTTCCATGATGCTTTGTTGCCTTTTTCTGTTAGTTTCTTCTTTTCCGGTATTCACCCGGTGTGTAGCCGGTGCTTTTTTTGAAAAGCCGGTTGAAGTGTTGTGAATATTGGAATCCTAGTTCGTAGGCGATGGCGCTGACTGGTTTGGTGGTGCCTGCAAGCATTTCCTCTGCCAAATAGATGATCTTGCTTTGGATATACTCTTGCGCTGTACGGCTGGTCTCTTTCTTTATTAGGTCGCCGAAATAGTTGGGCGATAGAAAAACTTTGTCGGCAAAGTAGCGCACCGTAGGTAATCCTTCTGTCTTTACTTTGCCGTCGGCATAATAATTGTCAAGCAGGTTTTCGAATTTGGCCAGTATGTCTTTGTTGGCGGCCGTTCGGGTGGCGAATTGGCGTTCGTAAAAACGCAGACAGTAGTCCAGCAGTAATTCTATATTCTTGGAAATAAGTCGTTTGCTGTGCTTGTCAACGGGACGCTCCAATTCCATTCTTATTTTCTCCAGACTGTCTAGGAATATCATTTTCTCTTCTTCTGAAAGATGTAGCGCTTCAGAGGAAGCGTATGAGAAGAAGGTATATTGCTTTATGGCGGCTCCGAGTGATGTGCCATGGATAATGTCCGGATGAAACAGCAGACCGACGGCTGAGGGGCGGGCGTTTTCGTTCATGGTAACTTCTACCACCTGTCCCGGTGCGAAACTTGTAACAGTACCTTCCTGATAGTCGTAAGTCTGCTTGCCGTAGCGAAGGTCACCGCATTGGGTCTGTTTCAGAAAGAGCGCGTAAACGCCGTAATTGAAGGTGAAATGTCTGGGATGGTTGGTGCATTTCGACAAGTCGGCAATGCTCACCAAAGGGTGCCGCGTTTCCAAACCAAAAAAGTCGTTATAATCTCCGATGCTGTTGAGGTTGATAACAGATTCCATGACGTTGTTTCTTTCTCTGGCTTAATTTGAAATGTAAGCGTTCCTGTTGTTTCAGTAGATTCTTTTGATGCAAAAATAAATGTTTTTTGTAAACTTATTTCCTTTTCGGCTAACTTTTGTGATGATGTTCCTTTACAATCGGTTGCCGTTTTTTTCTGTAATACGGCAGCGGCCCGCTTCGTGGCGGGCCGCTGTCTTTTTATCGGATGACCTTGCGTGTGAGGTCTGCACCTTGTGTGCTGATACGTATGAGATAGGCTCCGGCAGGGAGTTCTTCAAGGCTGACCACAGCCTCATTGCCGGGTTGCATACCGCAGAGGGCTTGGCGACTGACCACATTGCCGCTCATTGTCATTACGGAAATGTTAGCCACAGGCTCGGCTCTGTTGAAGAGGATGCGCCAACTGTTGGCTGACTTTTGTAGAGTCACAGGAGAATCACTGCCGATGGTGGTTTCACCGATACCGTTGACCGTGCTTAGCTCCAGAGCGACTTTCAGACCGGCGTAAGCGTCAATCTTGCCATAACCGCTTTTTGCGCCCCATCCGTCGGTATCGGAGGCCTGGTAGCGTGTCGATGTGTTGCGGATGATTTCCTTGACCTGCTCCGGTGTCAGAGTGGGGTTGGCTTGTAGCCATAAGGCAACTATGCCCGTAACAGCCGGTGTGGCCATGGAAGTGCCGCTTTTGATACCGTAATAGTCGCTGTTGGTGATGGAAGTCAAATTATAATTAGTTTGCTTGGCACCGGTTCTGCTATTGACCGCATTGGTGATGAAGACGTCCTCTTTTTTGAAACTCTCGTATTTGTTGAAAGCTGAGGCTATGTTGCCGCCCGGTGCGGAAACTGTCGGCTTCTTCTCGTTGCCCAGCCACGGGCCGGGGCTGCTGAAAGAACTCATGCTCCCTGAAGTTTCACCTGGCACCATGTAGGATTGTCCGTCAGATGCGGCTGTCCAATTGCCTGCTCCGGTGTAGGAAGCAACGGCAATGGCGTTAGGGATAGAGGCCGCGCCTTCGCCCACGAGATAGCTGCTGTTGCCCGCAAGAACATCGGATGTAGGCCGTTCGAACTCTCCCCAGCCGGAATTGGACCAAGCGTGGAAAGTGATGTTAGGTTCGAGTGACTTTATTTCAAGCGCAAAACGCGCCTGAGTATTGCCGGTGAAATTCAGAAAGGCTGTGTGGTTGATGTAAAAGGTGTAATGTTCTTTATGATTCTGAGCGTTGATTTCCCCGCCATACGTTGGTGCCACCTTCTTCATGTCCTCATCGCTCAGAGCGGTGTATTTTCTTGTAGTCGGATTGTACCAACAAGGTGTCACTTCCATGTGTTGTTTGCCGTCTGTGGCATTTCCCCAAAGGTCGATGCAATTATAGGCATACCCTTCGGCCGGAGCGGAGACAACAATCTTTTTGATTTGTCCGGCTGCCGTGAATTCATGCGCGGCATGTATCTTTTGCGCTCCTTCGTTGCCCATTGCGCCTACGATTATACCGCCGGCTCCGCATAAGTTGGAAAGGTATTGGTCATCGGTGCCTGAACCGTCGTGAGGGCCTATCTGTGAACCGAAACTCATGTTTGTCACCCACGGATAATCCAGTTCTTGGGCTACAGACTTGATGTATTGTGCGCCTTTCATGATTTGGTCCTCGCTGAGTGTGGAGGGTATCATCACTATGGTAGCTTCGGGAGCCATACCGTAATATTCGTTGCCTGCAATGCGGCTTCCGGCTGCTATGCCCGTTACGTGGGTACCGTGTCCGGCGGCGCCGGCTATGAGGTCGTAGTTCTGTCCGACAGGCACGCCTTTGACTGGACTTGAGTTTTTGACGGATAGATTCCAGATGGAGTGGACGCGGGTTTTCATTTGTTCGTCTTTGAAGGCGATGTGGTTGTATTGGAATCCTTGGTCAATTACGCCAATCACTACGCCTTTGCCGGTGTAAGGCGTTTCCAACCCTTCTCCCCGTTGTACTTTGTCGGCGTTTGTCATGCGGCGCGAAGTGGTCATCTGGGGTTGGAATTGCTGTGGGGCGGCTATATTTTCCACTTCTTTCAGGGCGGCGATCTCTGCCAGTCTGGATGCCGGTATTTCGGCCGTGAGAAGCGTTGCGCTGAGTTGGTGAGCTTGTCCGCCTCGGGTTTGTATGTTGCCGGCTACGGTTTCGGCGTCATGGCAGGTTACGATGACGTTTACCAGTGTGTCGGCCGCGGCTGTCCGGCTTTTAGCCTTGGCTTCGTTGAAGTCGCGTGTGAGGCGTTCTATCTTGATGTCCATTTTCCCGCCTTGTTTCACAGCAATTTGTGCATGAAGTACCGGCGTTGCTAAAGTGGCTACAGACAGAGCCAGAAGTAGTGTTTTCTTCATTTCAGGAGATTTAGTGTTTCTTTTTAAAATATGTACGAACAACTTGCAAAGATAGTGGAAAACGTATGATAAGACCTTTGGTTGTTATGATTTTTTTGCTGGCCGGTTCTTCTTTTTTCTTTCAGCAGCCTTTGTGTGTCATGATTTCGAGCACGCGGCGGTCCGTCTCATTCATGGCTTCGGCACCTATCGACACCAGGTTGCGTATGCTCTGATCAACGTCTTCGTCGATGATACCCTCCACGGGTGTCACGCAGTTGCCTTGCATGGCGAGCATGGCCGAGAGTACGGCTGTGCTTACGCCGGTTGTGAGCTTGAGGGCGCAGCTTGGTTTGGCGCCGTCGCATATCATGCCCGTGAGATTGGCTATCATGTTTTTCACGGCTGCCGATATCTGCTCGTAGGTGCCGCCCATCAGGTACGTAATGCCGCAGCTTGAGCCTGTGGCGGCTACCACACAGCCGCACAAGGCCGAAAGTGAGCCGAGGTTCTGCTTGATGTAAATGGCCGTGAGATGGCTGAGCATGAGGGCCCGGGTCATTTCTTCCGGAGTGTTGTGGTTTTCCCGTGCAAATACCACAACGGGATTAGTGGCGCATATTCCCTGGTTGCCTGAGCCGGAGTTACTCATCACCGGAATCATGGCGCCGGCCATGCGGGCGTCGCAGGCGCAACTGGTACTTGAGAGAATGTGGGAGAAAATGCTTTCGCCCATGATGCCCCTTCCCAGCGGGCGGCTCAGGGCTTTGCCCAGACAGTGGCCGTAGTTGCCTTTGAGCGAGCGGGCCGCGGCGGTTTCGTTGAGTCGGCGGGCTTCGTCGATGAAACTGATTTCGTCAATCGGGGAGGTGGTGGCAAAGTCGTATACCTTGCGCAGGGTGAGTGTCGGTGTGGTGTCGGTTTCCTCTCCCGCATGGTTGCCTGATGCGAGAGGGGCGTCGAGCAGGATTTCTCCGTTTCGGGCTATGTATATATAATGAGTGTGTTCTCGTGCAATGATAACCTGCGCCGTTGCGCCGTTGTCGGCATGACACTTGATGTCCACATAAAGTTTCTCGGGTGCGTCTTCTTTTAGTGCGATGTCGATGCGGTTTTCTTCAATGTAACGTTTGCCGTTTTCCACGTCTTCGGCGGTGCAGTCGCGTAGCACTTCCAATCCGTAGTCCGCCCGTCCGGCTATGGCTCCCAGTGCTATAGCTATGGGCAGGCCCACCATGTCCGTACCGGGAATACCCACTCCCATGGCGTTCTTGAGGATGTTGGCGCTGAGGCGTGCCTCGATGTGTGCTGGCAGTGTGCCGAGTGCTTCGGCTGCCCGGCTCACGGCCAGTGCCACACAGATAGGTTCGGTGCAACCGATAGCCGGCACTACGCCGCGGCGCACCATTTCGATGATTTGTTTTCGTTCGGAGGGAGAAATCATAGTAAGGAATTTAGAGAGGTAGAGTGACGGCGCTTTGACGTGCCGGAGCGAGAGTGGTGTGCCTGTCGTTTCTGCTTTAAGGTTTCAGTCCCAGGCGGTAGGCCCTTGGGGTTATGTCGTAAACGCGTGAGAAGGCCAGATAGAAAGCCTGACGCGAGGAAAACCCCGCCAGCAGACCGATCTCTTCGGTGGTGAGATGGGCGTAGCGTGGACTTTGCATCATCCGGCAGGCATCGCGCAGGCGAAATTTGTTGACCATCATGTTGTAGTTGCCGCCGGTGCAGTTGGCTATAGCGGCTGATATGTAGCGGGTGTTGGTGTGCAGGATCTCGGCCATTTGTCTGGCTGTGAAAGCCGGATCGCGATAGCGCTTGTTGCGGGTGAGTTCTTCCAATATCTGCACGTAGAGCCTGTCGGAGCGTTCGCTTTTCAGGCGTGTGCGGTAAGCCGGTATTTCTTTGTCGTTCTTCTCGTTCATGGCGTCATTGGCTAGATGAGGACAAAAGTACAAAAAATCCCTTTGTCTGTGGCTGTAAAACGGGCAAGAAATCATGCGTTTGTACGGCTTTTTTTGTGACTTTTACCTGTGGAAAAGTCCGTATTCTCGTAAAAGTTCCAACTAATCTGATTTTTACCAGCCTTATTTCTGTTGTTTTTTGCTCTATTCCCAATGCCAGAGAAGTTAGAGCCTCTGATTCCTCCGGATTGGTTTGATACGATTGTAGGGTGGATTTTAACACTATTTGCTTTCCGCCGGAAAATGTATTATCTTTGTAACAGCCAAGCGGGACTCTCCACCGGAAAGTCCCGCTTTTTCGATGTTTTCAAGGTCTTTTTCCGCCATTTTTGGCCGTATTGTTTCCTGAAACTCCCCGTATTGGAATTCAAATTCCAAGTATTCGTGTTAAAATTCCGATACGGACTTTTCCAACTCTAAGTATTGGAGTTGGAAAAATACATGTTTAAAATGTTTCAGAAAGTTAAAAATGTTAAAGTCGGGAGGGATGCTTTACGTTCGTTTCCGGCTTGAAAGGCCATAGGAATGGAAATAAATGTGTAAGTTTGCACAAAATAACGAAAAGACTGATAACATGGAGCAAGCTAAATGGAGTGAAAATGTCATCCTTGTGGATGCGGGATATTTGGACCGTGTGGCATTTGATCTCACCGTTAACTTTGAGCGTATGATCAACCGTCCGGTTCCTGCTGCCGATCTCTGTCACTGGCTCGACTGTGTAGCTCTTGACGGTGGCATCACCCCTGGGGCAAATGAGATACAGGCCGTTTTTCTGTACAGCCGTAGCACACCGGGATTGCGGCATTTCAATCCTGGCAGTTTGAAGGACGAACTTGACGGCAAGGCTTTTCGTGATAATCTGGGTGAATTTACCCTTCTTTCATTTCCGGTGGAGGAGGTGGTGTCGGCCGAAGATTTTTTTATAGAATCGCTGGAGCATATCGTTGGCGCTGAGGAGGTGAAACGTGTGATGGTGGTGGCCGACATGGAAACGTGCGGCAACCGCGTGAAGCGCGTTGCGGGCCAGGCACAGGAGAAAGATATCACGCTCTTTGCTATGGAGCCGCTGACCGGACGCGGGTTTAACGGCGAAATATTGGGCTATTCGCTAATGAGTGCCTTGGGCATCCGCGGCGAAGAACTGGGAGGCTGAGCGCTCTGCAGTTTCCGCCTGATTCAGCCTGAAGTATTCTGTTTAAATGAAATAGATTATGAACCAAGCAATAGAAAATATGAAAACGCGGCGCAGCGTGCGCAAGTTTAAGGCGGATGCCGTGCCGCAGGAGTTGATAGGCCAGGTTATTGAAGCCGGCACTTTTGCCGCCAGCGGACACGACCGGCAGCCATGGGCCGTCATAGCCGTGACTGACGAAGATGTGCGCCGGCGCCTTTCACAGGTGAATGCCTCTTTCTTCGACATGGATGTGAAAGATCCCTTCTACGGTGCGCCGGTTGTCATCATCGTCCTTGTCAAGAAACGTACGCCCACTTATCTGTATGACGGTACGCTCTGCATCGGTAACATGATGCTTGCCGCCCATAGTCTGGGGCTGGCTTCATGCTGGATACATCGCGCATGCCAGACTTTTGAATTGCCTGAATGGCAGGAATGGCTGGCCGGAGTGGGGCTCGACATGACAGAGGAATGGGAAGGTGTTGGACATGTGGCTTTAGGATATGCCGCAGGCGACCTTCCGGTGGCCCGGCCGCGCAAGGAGGGCCGCGTGTTTTATGTGAAATGACATTCCGGTATTGCTCTTCCGTTTCTTATTAAAAAAACTGTCATCCTGTGGAGAACAAGTTGAAACACCGCATTCTTTTTATATGTCTCGGCAATATCTGCCGTTCGGTAACGGCTGAGGAAATATTTCGTACATTGGCTTCTCGGGCCGGACGTACAAGTGCATTTTTCGTCGATTCAGCCGGCCTGATAGACTATCATGAGGGCGAACTGGCTGACAAGCGCATGCGCAGTCATGCCGGCGCCCATGGTTACCATCTGACACACAGGTCGCGGCCGGTGAAAACTGACGATTTCAAACGTTTTGACCTTGTGGTGGCTATGGACGAGGACAATGTGCGCCGGTTGCGCCGGCTGGCTCCTGACGAAGAGGCCGCCGGAAAAATAGTACGCATGGCGGACTATCTCAGTCGCCACGAAGGCTTTTCAGCCGTACCTGACCCTTATTATGGAAAAGCGGAGGACTTCGAACTCGTTATCGAACTGCTTGAAGATGCCTGTGCCGGCCTGCTGAGTGTGTTAAAATAAATTCCGGCGTTAAGACGGAATGGAAAAAAGCGGACTTGCCGGTTGCGGGCTTACTTTTTTTCTCTAATTTTGTAGCATCAATCGTAATAATACTATAAATAAAATCTTAATATCATGGAACAGAAAGACCTGAAACACATCGTATCGCAATTCAACATTGAGGGTAATGTAGCCGAAGTAAAGCCTTTGGGCAACGGACTCATCAACACTACTTACAGAGTATGCACAGAGGGCGATGCCCCCGATTACGTGTTGCAGCACGTTAATAACGCCATCTTTCCCGACGTGGAAATGCTGATGGATAACATCGTAGCAGTGACCGGTCACATCCGCCGGAAATATGAGGCCGAGGGTGTGGCTGACATCGACCGCAAAGTGCTCAGTTTCGTTGCTGCAAAGGATGGCAAATATTTCTATTTCGACGGCGAAAAGTACTGGCGCATCATGGTATTCATTCCCGAAACTGTTTCGCAGACAGCCGTAACACCCGAAAGTTCGAAAATCGTAGGCGAAACGTTTGGCAATTTTCAGGCTATGTTGGCCGACATTCCCGTTCAGCTCGGCGAAACGATTAAGGACTTCCATAACATGGAATTTCGCTTGCAGCAATTACGCGAGGCTGTGGCCGAAAATAAGGCCGGCCGTCTGAGCGAGGTGCAGTGGCTCGTCGATGAGCTTGAAAAGCGTGCGGAGGAAATGTGCAAGGGCGAACGTCTCCACCGTGAGGGCAAATTGCCCAAGCGTATCTGCCACTGCGACACAAAAGTTGATAATATCCTTTTTGACAAGGACGCCAATGTTCTCTGTGTAATCGACCTCGACACTGTGATGCCCAACTTTATTTTCTCCGATTTCGGCGATTTCCTGCGTTCGGCTGCCAACACCGGCAAGGAGGATGATGAGAATCTTGACAACGTGAATTTCAATATGGACATATTCAAGGCTTTTACCGAAGGTTATCTGAAGAGCGCCCGTTGCTTCCTCACGCCACTTGAAATAGAGAACTTGCCTTATGCCGCTACTCTCTTCCCTTATATGCAGACCGTGCGCTTCCTGGCAGATTATATTAATGGTGACACTTACTACAAAACACAATATCCTGAGCATAATCTTGTGCGCTCAAAGGCCCAGTTCAAGCTTCTTCAGAGTGCAGAGAAACACTTGTCGGAGATGAAAGCATTTATAGCTAAACAATTGGCATAATCGAACGGTTAAAATAAAACTTGTTACGGAATGCAAAACGAGCAGGCTATCTGTCTGTGTCGTTTTGCATTCCGCTTTTTCTTTGTATCTTTGCAACGGGTTGAGAAATACCGGAAAATCATTTTCAACGGTATTGTGGCCTGAAAATATCAGTCAATAAATTTATTAAAATAAAGAGATTATGTCTAAGAATATCAGATTGGAAATTAACAAAGCAGTGCAGTTCTTAGCTGCAGGTGCTGTGGAAGCGCTTGAACCTCAGGTGAAAGCCGCACAACAGGCTCTTGAAACCGGAACATGCAGAGGGAATGATTTCCTCGGCTGGCTGCACTTGCCTTCATCCATTACGGCCGAACACTTGGCAGACCTCAAGCAAACAGCCCAGACGCTGCGTGAAAACTGTGATACCATTGTTGTGGCAGGTATCGGTGGCAGTTATCTTGGTGCCCGCGCCGTTATCGAAGCATTAGGCAACAGTTTTGAGTGGTTAACCAACGATGGAAAGAATCCTGTGATACTTTTTGCTGGCAACAACATCGGTGAAGACTATCTATCAGAACTTTGCGCCTACCTTACCGGACGTAATTTCGGTGTGATCAACATTTCAAAGAGTGGTACGACAACGGAGACCGCACTGGCTTTCCGCCTGCTCAAAAAACAGTGTGAGGAACAGCGTGGCAAGGAAATGGCACGCAAGGTAATTGTAGCTGTTACCGATGCCAGAAAAGGAGCCGCCCGCGTAACAGCTGACAATGAAGGCTACAAAAGTTTTATTATTCCTGACAACGTAGGCGGACGCTTTTCCGTTCTCACGCCCGTGGGGCTGCTGCCCATCGCCTGTGCCGGTTTCGACATTGAAAAACTGGTACTCGGAGCCGTTGACATGGAGAATGCAACAGCTTCAGAAGTTCCGATGAAAGAAAATCCTGCCGCGCTGTATGCCGCCGTTCGCAATGCGCTTTATCTGGCTGGTAAGAAAGTGGAAATTCTGGCTAATTTTCAGCCTAAACTCCATTCAATGAACGAATGGTGGAAGCAACTTTATGGTGAAAGCGAAGGCAAGGACGGAAAAGGCATATTCCCGGCAGCAGTTGACTTTACCACAGACCTTCATTCTATGGGCCAATGGATTCAGGACGGCGAGCGTACTATTTTCGAGACGGTTGTCAGCGTAGAGGAGCCTAAGCATACACTTCTTTTCCCACATGATGAAGATAATCTTGACGGCTTGAATTTCCTGGAAGGCAAGCGTGTGGACGAAGTGAACAAGATGGCAGAGCTCGGCACGCAGCTGGCTCACGTGGATGGTGGGGTTCCCAATTTGCGCGTAGTCATGCCACAACTCGATGAATATTACATCGGACAGCTGATTTACTTCTTTGAGCGTGCCTGCGGTATCAGCGGCCTTGTGCTTGGTGTGAATCCTTTTGACCAACCCGGTGTGGAAGCTTACAAGAAGAACATGTTTGCCCTGCTCGACAAACCGGGCTATGAAGCCGAGAGCAAGGCCATTCGTGAGCGTTTGGAAAAATAAGGGGTAGCGAAATGACACAGAATGTCATAGATAAATATTTGGAAAAGCACGGCTTCGGGACATTGGCTCCGAAGGCCGTGCTTTTCGATATGGATGGTGTGCTGTTTGACTCTATGCCCAACCATGCCCGCTCTTGGTCGAAAGTTTGTACGGAGTTCGGCTTGGAAATGTCTACTGAGGAAGCTTACATACACGAAGGACGTACAGGCGAAGCCACCATCAATATCCTTGCCCGCCGCCATTGGGGTCGCGAGGCCACTCATGAGGAGATTGAACGCATATATGAAGAAAAATGTCGTTTGTTCAATGCTTGTGCCGAAGCTCCTAAGATGCCTGGTGCCGAGCAGGTTTTGGCACAAGCCAAGGCTGCAGGTTTGCGTCTGCTTGTTGTCACGGGCAGTGGACAGCAGTCGTTGCTCGAACGTTTGGAACTGGGCTATCCGGGGTACTTCACGTTTGAGCGGATTGTTTCAAGCAAGGATGTTGAACATGGCAAACCCTCTCCGGAACCCTATCTGTTGGGGCTGGAACGTGCCGGGGTTAAACCATGGGAGGCCATAGTCGTTGAGAATGCCCCTTTGGGGGTACGATCAGCAGTGGCGGCTCAAATCTTTACCATAGCAGTCAATACCGGCCCATTGCCCGGCGAGGCGCTTGTTTCCGAAGGAGCCGACCTTCTTTTCCCGTCAATGTCGGCTTTGGCCGATGCCGGATTGTTTCGGGAGATCGGTGATGTCTGATGTGGATTCTATGAGGGAAATTATAAAGGCAAGCCTTTTCTTGCTTTTTCTCTTTTCATCGGATTGACGGTTTTAACATTTCTTGCTTTTGCTTCGAAAATGTATTATCTTTGTAATAGCCAAGCGGGACTCTCCACCGGAAAGTCCCGCTTTTTGCGTGTTTTTTGCCTATATTTAAGCGTTTAAGAAGG
>ERZ778510.335-NODE-335-length-42334-cov-7.092292_pt1 | contig 42334 bp, 39 predicted proteins | sample MGYA00510348_ERZ778510 | MGnify/ENA primary metagenome ERZ778510 (study PRJEB29527, sample SAMN07138969) | mouse gut metagenome | material: feces | host: mouse | place: China:Nanjing | collected 2016-01-25 ... | reverse complement strand
CGACTCGCAATACAACCCGTATGGAACAAAAACGAAGGAGGAAATCACCCAGCGATGCCTCGCGATTTGCGACGAGCTGATTCGCCGCGGCGCGAAAATGATTGTCGTGGCGTGCAATACCGCGACAAGCGCCTGCGTCAACCAGCTGCGCGACACGTACGATGTGGATATCATCGGCATGGAACCGGCGCTGAAAGTGGCGTGCGATCGGCCGCAGCCGCAGCGCGTGGCGGTATGGGCGACGGATTTCACGTTGAAAGAGGAGAAATTCGCAGCGCTCATGCACCGGTTTGATGAAAAGCACGAAATCCACAAAGTCGCCTGTCCGCAGCTTGTCCGCATCGTCGAAGAAGACGATCTGGACAACGACGTGCGCGCCCAGACCGCGATAAACGCGTATTTGGCCCAGGCGCCGGATGTCGATTCTATCGTGCTCGGATGCACCCATTTCGTGTTTTTCAAACAGAAACTCGCGCAGCGTCTTCAAGATTCCATCGAGCTGATCGACGGCAACGAGGGTACGGCCCGGCATGTCAAGGCGCTTTTGGAACAACGCGGGCTTCTCAACCGCGGCGAGGCCGGAACAATCACCTGGATGAACACGCTGCCGGAAAAAATCGGGCTTTCGAAACGATTATTCAACCGCATGGAGGATAGTATTGAATGACAAACGCATGGAAAACGTATTCCGAAAAGGAAAAACAGGAAGTCATGGATTTCAATGACGCGTATATTGACTTTATTTCAAAAGGCAAGACGGAACGCCTTTGCACAAAAATGATTATCGAACTGGCCAAAGGCTTTGGATACAAAAACATGGAGGACGTGATCCTTCATCATGAAACGCTCAAACCGCAGGACAAAGTGTACTTCAATATGATGAACAAGTCCGTGGCGCTCGTCCACATTGGCAATGAGCCGCTTGAAAAGGGCTTGAACATTGTCGGGGCCCACATCGACTCGCCGCGCCTGGATTTGAAGCAGCACCCGCTGTACGAAGCCGACGGACTCGCCTTCTTTGACACCCACTATTATGGCGGAATCAAAAAATACCAGTGGCTCGCGCTGCCGCTGGCGCTTTATGGCGTCGTGTGCCTGAAAGACGGCACGACAGTCGACGTGTCGATTGGCGACCACGCCGAGGATCCGGTGCTGTGTATTACCGATCTTTTGCCGCATCTGGCGAAGGACCAAATGAAAAACAACGCCTCGGAATTCGTGGAAGGCGACAATTTGGATGTGATCGTCGGTTCCATTCCGGAAAGCGACGAGGAAAAAGACGCGGTCAAGAAAAACGTTCTCGCGCTGCTGAACCAAATGTATGGCATCGACGAGGAGGATTTCGTATCCGCCGAACTGGAAATCGTGCCGCATGGAAAAGCGCATTCCGCCGGACTGGATCGCTCGATGGTGCTTGGGTACGGACAGGACGACCGGGTTTGCGCCTACACGTCGCTGATCGCGATGCTTGAGCAGGACACGCTGGATCGCAGCGCGGCGGGCTTGTTCGTCGACAAGGAGGAAATCGGCAGCGTCGGCGCGACCGGCATGCAGTCCAGATTTTTTGAAAACATGATCGCGGAAATTTTGGAAGCCATGGGCGAGTATTCGGATTTGAAAGTCCGCCGCGCCCTCCAAAACTCGTACGCCTTAAGCAACGACGTGTGCGCGGCCCACGATCCGAACTATCCATCCGTTTCGAGCCCGCACGACAACATGGCGAAATTCGGACATGGCTTGTCATTTGCCAAGTACACCGGCTCCCGCGGCAAAGGCGGTTCCAACGACGCGAATCCAGAATTCATCGCGAAGCTGAGAAAGATTTTCGAAGACGCCCACGTCGTTTGGCAAACGAGCGAGCTTGGAAAAGTCGATCAGGGCGGCGGCGGAACGATCGCCTATATTTTGGCGAACTACGGCATGCAGGTCATCGACTCGGGCGTCGCGCTGCAAAGCATGCATTCGCCATTCGAGCTGTCGAGCAAGGCCGATGTGTTTGAAGCGAAAAAAGCGTACAAAGCGTTTATCAAACACTGCAAATAAAAGAGAAGGAAGCGAGCGCAAATTCGCTTCTTTTTTTGTGAGCGCCTCAAACCGCAGTATAATCAAACAAGAAAGAAGGATGCGATCATGACAAACACCAACGATTTTTCCCGGGGAAGCGTTTCCCGGCACATCGTCGCCCTGGCCGGGCCGATGATTCTCGCCCAGTTCATCAATTTGCTTTATAACATGGTGGACCGGATTTATATCGGCCGTCTTGGCCGACACGCGACCGAGGCCATGTCCGCGTTGGGCGTGTGCCTGCCCGCCATCACGATCGGGATCGCGTTCGCCAATTTAGTCGGGATGGGCGGCTCGCCGCTTGTTTCCATCGCCCGCGGAAAAAAGGACCTCGATTTGGCGCGCCGTATTTTAGCCAACGCGCTAGTTTATTTGGTTTTTCTTTCCGTCTTGCTGATGGGAGGCGGGCTGTTGTTTTGCAAGCCGCTCTTGATTGGATTTGGGGCGAGCTCCTCGACGATCGCCTACGCCCAAACGTATTTATCCATTTACTTGCTGGGCACGCCGTTTGTCTTGATCGCGCTGGGCATGAACGCCTTTATCAACGCCCAGGGCTTCGCAAAAACCGGGATGATGACCGTCGTGATTGGCGCCATTCTCAACATTGTGCTGGATCCGATTCTCATTTTCGGCTGCGGGCTGGGCGTGGCGGGCGCCGCGATCGCGACGATTGTTTCGCAGGCGGTTTCCATGGCGTGGACTTTGCGCTTTTTGACGTCGTCTCGCTCCATCGTCCGGCTGGAATGGAACCGCCTTTCGGTCGATTTTTCGATCGTGGGCCAAATTACATCCTTGGGACTGGCCGGATTCATGATGTCGATGACCAACTCCATCGTCACAATCGTGTGCAACAACGTGCTCTTGCGGTGGGGAGGCGACTTGTACATCGCCGTGATGACCGTCATCAACTCGCTGCGAGAGCTCGCCTCGCTGCCCGGGCAAGGGTTCGCCAACGCCAGCCAGCCGGTTCTTGGATTCAACTACGGGGCGGGGTGCTATCGAAGAGTGCTGCAAGGCATTCGCAGCGTCACCTTGTTCACGTTGGGATCCATGTTTGTATTTTGGCTTTTGATTGTCGTTGGCGCGCACGGCTTGTTTCGAATCTTTACCGACGATCCGCAAGTGCTGGCGCATGGAGTCAGGGCGAGCCGGCTGTATTTTTTTGGCTTTTTCATGATGGCTTTTCAAATGAGCGGCCAGTCCGTGGCGATTGGGCTGGGGAAGTCAAAGCAGGCCATTTTCTTTTCGATTTTCCGCAAAGTCATCGTGGTCGTTCCCTTGACGTTTTTGCTTCCTTTTTGGCTGGGGGTCGACGGCGTGTTTGTGGCGGAGGCGATCTCGAATTTCGCGGGCGGCATCGCTTGCTATGGGACGATGCTGGCGACCATAGGGCGCGAATTGCAAAAAAAAGAAAAAAATCGAACGATTTAGGGCACTTTTTCTCTTTTTTGTCGTATATAAAGGTATGAGAATAAAAGAAATGGAACATACGCAGCGTCCCAGGGAGAAAGCCCTGCGCGACGGCATCGGCACGCTTAGCGACGCCGAACTCGCCGCTTTGATTTTATCGAGCGGCAACAAGCAGCGGACCGTGGATCAAATCGCCCACGATCTGGTCCGCCAGTCGAAAGGATTCAGCCGGCTGACCGACATGACGCTGGAAGAGCTCATGCAAATCGACGGGATCCGCGAGGCGAAAGGGCTGCAAATCGTGGCGGCTCTGGAGTTGAGCAAACGGGCGATGAAAGCGCGCTCCTACATGTTTTCCATCGAGAGCCCCGCCGACGTGGCGGTCTGGTTCGAGATGGAGTACGGCGTTTTAAAGCAGGAGCACTTTGTTTGCGTTTATTTGGATACGAAAGGAAAGATCATCACGCACAAAACGCTTTTCAAAGGCTCCCTGAACGCCTCGCTTGTCCATCCAAGGGAAATATTCAAGGAGGCTTTTTTGCAAAACGCGCACGCGATTTTGCTCGTGCACAACCATCCATCCAACGATGTCACCCCTTCGGAGGACGACCGCAAGACGACGACGCGCCTTTTGGAGGTCGCGGACACGATGGGCATTCAAATCATGGACCACATCATCGTTGGAAAAGACCGGTATTACTCTTTCAAACAACACGACGCTCTTCGTTGAATCTCTGGAAGGAACTCGTTATAATAAAGCCAAATGATTTGGGGGAAGAAATGAAAAAGTTGAATCGACTTCAAAGAATATTGGTGAGCGCGAACGCGTTTTTAATCGTTTTTGGCTGCCTGATGCTTGGCTTGCGCCAAAATACGATGACAAACCCGGGATACAGCGCGTGGACATACATCAAATACGGATTGATCGACTACCCGATGACTTCGCTGGGCAGCGCGATCTCCGATGTGGCCAACCTTTGGCACGTTTATGACGACAACGTCTATCTCAACGAGGAGCTCGCGATCCAGCGCAGCTACCAGACGATGTACCAGGACGAAAAAAATAAAAACCAGGAGCTGGAGGAAATGCTCGACATGCAAAACGATTTGCCGGACGCGACCCGCATCCACTGCGTCGTGCTTGAGCGCTCCATCCAAAACTGGAACCAGCTCTTCACGATTTCCGCCGGAAAAAACGAAGGCGTGAAGGAAAACATGCTCGTGGCGACTTCGCAAGGCGTCGTCGGCCTTGTGGAGCATGTCGAAACCGCGACCAGCACGGTGCGTTTGCTGACGTCGCCCAAGCTGCACAACGACATCGCGATCGAGATCCCGCTTGACGACGGAACGACGATCGAGGGCGTGATGCAGTCGTACGACAGCGCGAAAAAAGCGTATACCGTCAATTTGTTCGATCATGACGCCACGGTGACCAACGGCGCGCAAGTCGCGACGAGCGGCAAGGGCGGTAACTACCCGGGGGGCGTGTTTATCGGCACGGTAACGGACACGGTGATGAACGACGACGCGATTATTTCCACGATTTACGTCAAGCCGGTTTCCAACATGCAAAGCTTCAACTACGTGACTGTGATCGGGAACAAGAAATCATGAAAAAAACGCAAATCATCGTCATCGGATTTCTCGGTCTTGGATTGATCGACTCCTTGATCACGTTTGGATTTCCTATCGACTTCACGTATACGGCGTATAGCGTCATTCCGCATTTCACGTTCATTGGAACGCTCATTTATTTGCACGACAAGGAGTGGCTGAACCGGGTGCTCATTGGCGCCTTGATCGGCGCGCTGTTCGACGCCTTGTTCGCGAACACGTTTTTGATCTATATGGTTCTTTTCGCCCTTGGCGCGTACTTGATTGGCTGCCTGCGGCCGTGGATGCGCACCGAGCCGCGGAAGTTTTGGATTTACTGGGCGTTTGCGTTTTTGTTCGACCTGCTTCCTTACGTGACACTGCGCCTGTTTTCAAGCGGCTATCCCCGCTTTTTGACGTGGATGTTGCGCGTCGAGGCGGCGACGTTAGTTTTGGACGCGGCGACGATCTTGTTTTTGATGTACGCCGGGCAAGTGATGTCGCGCTTTTTCAAGATTCGCGATTTGCGCGAGCAAAAGAAAGTGCGCCAAAAAATCAAACGAGCAAAATTTTCCCGGAAATAAGCGTTTCCGGGATTTGTGCTACAATAGAGAAAATGATCGAAGGAGGATCCAACGTGAAAAAACTACTATTGATCGACGGGAACTCGATGCTGTTCCGGGCGTATTACGCCACGGCGTACACGAATCGAATGTCGACTTCCTCAGGCATTCCGACCAACGCCGTCTTTGGTTTTATCGTCATGATGCAAAAGGCGATGCAAATCATTCAGCCGGACGCGGTTCTTGTCGCCTGGGACGCCGGAAAGCCGACGTTCCGCCATAAAGAATACGAAGCGTACAAAGGGACGCGCAAGGAGCTGGATGAGGACTTGATCGCGCAAATGCCGCTCGTACGTGAATATTTGGACGCGATCCACGTGACCCGCTACGAGCAGGAAGGCTTCGAAGCCGACGACATCATCGGCTCGGCGGCCAAAGGCAGCGCAGACATGGATACGACCATTTTGACAAGCGACCGGGATTTGCTGCAGCTCATCGACCCGACCACGAAAGTGCTGCTCATGAAAAAGGGATTGAGCGAAATGGATTTAATGGACGAAAAGGCGCTGCGGGAGGCCTACGACTTGAGTCCGGCGCAAATCATCGACTTCAAAGGACTGATGGGCGATCCTTCCGACAACATTCCCGGAGTCAAAGGCGTTGGCGAAAAAACCGCGCTTAAGCTGCTTCACCAGTTCGGCAGCGTGGAAGGCGTGTACGAGCATTTGGACGAAGTCAAAGGAAAGATGAAGGAAAAACTGGAAAACGGCAAGGAGATGGCTTTTTTATCGAAAGAGCTGGCGACCATTTACACCCAGATGGATTTGCCGTTTTCGCTCGCGGATCTCACGGTGGAAGCCCACAGCGCCGCCGATTTTTATCAAAAATACGAAATGCGCTCGCTGATGAGCGAGGAGAAACCCCAGCCGGCGCGCCAATACGAGGTGGAAACGGTGGCTTCTCTGGACGCGATTCCGTTCGCGGATCCGGACAGCCTGCTGTTTTTCGCCGTCGCGAGCGACGAGCCGTTTTTAGAGCAGACGTTGTATGGCTTTTTGTTTCCGCAGCGTCAAAAAGCGTACTACTTGCCACTGGAAAACGCGTCCAGGGACGCGGCGTTTTTAAAGGCGCTTCAGGAAAACAAGCAGCTGGAGACGTGGAACGCGAAAGCGATGATGCATTTGTTGGACCGGTACGGATTTCCGGTGCCGACGTTTGCCGAGGACTACCATATCGCCAGCTTCCTGCTGTTTTCGCAGGCGACGAACATGGACTACTTGCTCGAGGCGCTGCAAGTGCAGCTTCCCGAGCCTTGGCGCGACTTAGGAAAAAAGAGTCTGGGCGGCTTCACGCAAGAGCGGATGGTGCCGGAGATCGCCGCGCTCGCGATGCAGATCGAGCAAAAAAAACTCGCGATTCTCGACCAGCTCGCAATCGAAGACATGCAGGATTTGTATCAAAACATCGAACTGCCGCTCATTCCCATTTTGTACGACATGGAGCGCACCGGGATCCATGTGGACGAGGAAAAGCTCGAGGCGCTGCGCCACGAATACCAGGACAAGATGGATGGACTGATGGAGCGGATCTACGGCTACGCGGGGCATTCGTTCAACATCGACTCGCCGAAGCAGCTGGCGGGGGTGCTGTTTGACGAGCTGCACTTAAAGACGGGCAAGAAGCGCTCGACGGCCGCCGACGTTTTGGAAAAGCTGCGGGACGCGCATCCGATTATCGACGACATTCTCGAATACAAAAAATATTCAAAAATCATGTCGACGTACATCCTGGGGCTGGCGCGCTACATTCATGGCGGAAAAATTTACACGACGTTTAACCAGACGATGACCCAGACGGGCCGCTTGTCCTCTTCCGATCCGAACCTGCAAAACATTTCCGTCAAAGACGAGGAAGGCAAGGAGATCCGGAAAGTGTTCGTCGCGCCGTCGGGCTACAAGCTCGTGTCGGCCGACTATTCGCAAATCGAGCTGCGGATGCTGGCGCACATGGCCGACGAATACAATATGATCGAGGCGTTTCAGGAAGGCGTGGACATTCACACGAAAACCGCGTCGCAGTTGTTTGGCGTGGCGCCTGACAAGGTGGACGACCACATGCGCCGGGTAGCCAAGACGGTCAACTTCGGCATCATATACGGTCAAACCGAGTTTGGTCTGGCGCAGACGCTACGCATTTCCCGCGACGAGGCGCGCGCGTTTATGGCGGCCTACTTCGCGTCGTATCCGAACATTCGCCAGTACATGGACAAGACGATCGCCTTTTGCGAGGAACACGGCTTTGTGGAAACGATGATGCACCGCCGGCGGATGATTCCGGAAATCAACGACAAAAACTACATGACGCGCGAGTTTGGAAAGCGGGCGGCGATGAACGCGCCGATTCAAGGTAGCGCGGCGGATTTGATCAAAATCGCGATGATCAAGACGAGCGCGGCGCTGGCGAAGCAGGGCTTTGAGGCGAAAATGCTTCTCCAGATCCACGACGAGCTCATTTTTCTCGTGCCTGACGACGAAGTGGACGCGATTCTTGAACTGGTTCGTACGACGATGGACGAGGCGATGGCGCTTAACGTGCCGCTCAAGGCGTCGATCGAATATGGCCAAAACTGGTACGAGGCCAAATAATGCCGGAAGCACCAGAAGTTCAAACCGTCCTCTCGACGCTTGAAACCCAAATCGAGCAGGCGAGAATTGTCAAGGCGGAACTGTTTCACGACAAGCTGGCCGACAACATGGACGCCCGCCAGTTCGAGGCTGCGCTTGCCAACCAGTGCATCGAGCGGTTTTTCCGGCTCGGAAAATACCTTGGTTTTGAAACGCAGGATTACGACTGGATCGTGCATTTGCGCATGGAAGGAAAGTTTTATCTTTTTGACGCTTATCCAAACCCGAAGGACAAGCACATCCACGCGATTTTCACGTTGAGCGACGGCCGGTATTTGTGCTACCACGACACGCGCAAGTTCGGGCGCATGTATTTGTATCCCAAAACCGGCTCCATTGCCAGCCTGCCGTGTTTCGCGCGCGTCGGCGTCGATTTTCAGGACGCGACAGGACGACGTTTGTACGAAAAGACGCGGGCGTGCCGGCGCGACATCAAAAGCGTTTTGCTCGACCAGTCGGTCATCGCCGGGATCGGCAACATTTACGCCGACGAGATTTTGTTCGCGGCCCGGATTGACCCGCGTAGCGTCGCGGGGCACTTGAACGAGGCGGACTGCGAGGAGATCGTGGCGCAAACGAAACGAATTTTAAACGGGGCCATCAAGGCGGGCGGCACGACGATTCGCTCCTACACGTCCTCTTTGGGCGTGACGGGCCGGTTTCAACTGGAGTTAAAAGCGCATAGACGGGAAGGAGAGGAGTGTTCGCAATGCCAGGATCCAATCGAGAAAATCAAATGGAAAGGGCGGAGCACGTATTTTTGCCCGCGCTGCCAGGTCAGAAAATAATCGCGATTACCGGAACGATCGGTTCGGGGAAAAGCACGGTCGCCAAAATTTTGGCTTCGCGCTATCCGGTCATCGACTGCGACCGGGTGAACGCCGAACTGCTTTTGCCAGGCGGTCCGGCTTACGACGCGTTGCGCGCGCTTCCTTTTGTCAAAGTGGACGACCAGGGACAAATCGACAAGCCGGCGATGGCGAAGGCGATCTTTGGCGACGCAAGCAAAAAAGCCGCGGTCGAAGGTATTCTCCATCCGCGTATTTTCGAGCGGGTGCAGGCGTGGATCCTCCAGCAGCAAGCGCCGGTCGTGTTTGTGGAAATGCCGGTTTTGTTTGAGATCGGCGCCGAATGCTGGTTCAAGACGATTTGGTGCGTCACGTGCGATGAAAACGTCGCGTTGCAGCGTCTGATGGAGCAACGGCATTTTTCCCGGGAGGACGCGAAGGCGCGTATCGCCAATCAGTGGGATGCGCGAAAGAAAAAAGCGGGAAGTTCGGTCGTTATCGACAATTCGGCATCGCGCCAAGCGCTCCAGACGAAAGTGGCGGCGCTGATGGAAAGGTTGGAGGCAAGTGAAAAAAGGGAAAATTGAAATCGACACGCAAGGAACGTTCGCGCAAGACTGGGAAGATGTGCTGACGCTGCTGTACCGTCCCTTGATTAGCGACCGCTCGTTTACGTTGTATCATTTACTGCGGGCGATGCGGGGAAAAACGCTCGACATGGAGGAAATGCTTCGCTTGTGCGGTTTCAGTGAAAAACGGCTGGAATCCGCCCGGCAGACGCTCGAGGAGTTCCGGCTGCTGAAAACGTATCAGAAAGCGGCGTCGCGCGAATATTTGGTCGTGTTGTTTCCGCCGCTGGAAGCGTACGACTTTTTAAAAGACAACACGTTTGGCCGCCTTTTTGTCGCCCAAATGGGCTCGAAGTCTTACGACGCCTTGAAACTGCATTTTGCTTCCAGAAACATCGACACGCAGGGGATGGTTGAAATTACCAAGCCGTTCGACAGCGCGCGGCTTCAAAACTGGAACGACGACCAGGAGGCGATCATGGCGAGCCTGCGTCCTGGCGAGAAGACGGGAGGCTTTGAGCGCTCGTTCGACTTCGAAACGTTTTTCGTGCAAATGGACCGGGTGTTTCCGCCGCGGTTTAGGACGCGCAAAAACCTCGACTTGATTGCCTCGCTCGCTTCGATTTACGGCATTGGCGCCGAAGAGATGAAAAAGTATGTGAACCGGGCGTGCAATCCGTACACCCACGCGTTTTCTCCGGAAAAGCTGGAACGGCTTGTCCACGCGACGTTGAAAAAACCGGTGGCGGCGCCGGAGGATCCGTATCAGATGGATCCGATGCATTTCTTTCAAATGCGCCAAAGCGCGCCGATGGCCCGCGCCGACGAGAGTCTCATTCGCGATTTGAGCGAAAAATACGGATTCTCCAACGAGGTCGTCAACTTGCTTGTGGAATATTTGCTTGACGTGACCGGACAAAAATTCCAGCGCGCCTATGTGGAAAAGGTGGCGGCGGCCTGGAACCGGCTCAAAATCACGACGAGGGAGCAAGCCCAAAAACAAATCGAGGCCGAGCGCAGCGGCATGAACGCGGCCAAGGCGCCGGGCGTGAGCACGGGTCTGCCGGAGTGGTACGACTACAAACCAAACACGCCGGTGAGCGAGGAGCTTTTAGCCAAAGCGCTGGCTCGTCAAAAGAAAGCAGCGGGGAAATAAGCGATGAAAGATTTTCAAATCAAACTGGATCCGGCGCAGCAGGCGCGCCGCTTTGAGCAAATCCAGAAACTGAAGGAAAACAAGCTTGTCGTCGACTTCATGCGTCGAAACCACATGCCGATGGAAGTGCTGGAAAAGCATTCCTCCCAGTTTTTGTCGTGGGTCGAACGGGTGGCGAAATGCCAGGGGTGCCAGGGACTGCGGTATTGCCGCCAGCCTTTGAAGGGGCGGCTGCAAATGCTTGACGTGGACGCCGACGGATATTTGACGGACGTGTACAAGGCGTGCCGCTACGAGCAGGACGAGGAAAAGCAGCTCGCGCACCGGCGCAACTATAAAATTTTCGACGGCTCGTACGCCGATCTTCTTCTTGATGAAAATTCCATCCATCTTGGACAGGAATCAAACGAATACACGGAAGTGTTTGTCGCGATGACGGATTACGAAACGGAGAAAGGCATGTATTTATACGGCCAGCCCGGAACGGGAAAAACGTATTTGTCGCGCGTGGCGGCCAACCATTACGCCAAAGCCGGGCAGACAGTGTGCTTTGTGAACATGCCGCAGTGCATCCAGTCGCTTAAGCAAAACATGACGGACAGCCGGTTTCGCATGACGATGTTGTCGCGGATGAAGTTTTGCGACGTGTTGTTTTTAGACGATATCGGTTCGGAAAGCATTAGCGCCTGGACGCGGGACGAGATCCTGTTTCCGATTTTGGAGTATCGGATGAACAACCGGCTCAAGACGTATTTCACATCGAACTACACGCTTGAGGAATTGAAAAAACAGTACGCGAAAGTGCGGGAGGAAAGCGCTGAAGTGGCTTCGATGCGGATCCTGGAGCGGATCCGCTCGCTGGCGGTTCCTTGCGGACTGTACGGGCCTTCCAGACGCTAAACGTCTTGTTTCTGAAAAAAATGAGCGTTTTCATTTTCTTCTTTTCAAATGATTTGGAATGGAGTAAAATATTGATGACGATAAAGAATTTACTAAAGGAGGAAATAGTATAATGTTAGTATCGGCTACTGAAATGATCAACAAGGCTCACGAAGGGCATTACGCGATCGCTCAATTCAACATCAATAACATGGAGTGGATCAAGGCGATCCTGCTTGGCTGCGAAGCAAAAAAATCTCCAGTGATCTTGGGTGTTTCGGAAGGCGCCGCAAAATACATGTGCGGTTACAAAAACGCGGTTGACATGGTGAAAAACATCATGGACTTCTACGGCATCACCGTTCCGGTTGCGATCCATCTTGATCATGGTACATACGAAGGCGCGAAAAAAGCCATCGAAGCCGGATTCACTTCGGTTATGTTCGACGGTTCGCATTTCCCAATCGAAGAGAACATTGAAAAATCGAAAGAACTGATCGAGCTCGCTCATTCCAAAGGCATCTCGATCGAGTGCGAAGTCGGCGGTATCGGCGGTGAAGAAGACGGTGTCATCTCGAATGGCGAAGTGGCTTCCCCTGAAGAATGCGCGGAAATCGCCGGTCTTGGCGTGGACTTCCTGGCTGCCGGCATCGGTAACATCCATGGAAAATATCCAGCGGACTGGAAAGGTTTGAACTTCGAGGTTTTGGAAGAGATCCAAAACAAGACAGACGGAAAACCACTCGTTCTCCACGGCGGAAGCGGTATCCCGCAGGAAATGGTGAAAAAAGCCATCACGTTGGGTGTTTCGAAAGTCAACGTCAACACCGAATGCCAGATCGTATTCGCTGACGCGACGAAGAAATACATCGAAGACGGCGGCATCGACAAACCAAAAGGATACGATCCTCGTAAACTGCTTAAACCAGGCGCTGACGCGATCCAGGGTCTTGTAGAAGACTACGTAGTCAACTTCTTCGGTTCGGCAGACAAAGCGTAAATCAAACAACGGATGAAAAGGTGGGCGACCACCTTTTTTTTACAGGAGGAAAATATGAAACCAACGACGATTGACGATTTATACACGTATTCGTTTTTAGGCAATTTAAAAAGCCGGGACCAGACGGCGATCTTTGTGAAAGCTGTCGCCAACGAAACCGACAACACGTACGACCAGGTTTTATACCAATGGAAAAACGGAACGGTCCGGCCACTGACTTCGTTTGGCCAGGAATCCAATTTCGCTTTTCTTGACGACGACACGATCGTCTTTTGCGGCAACCGGAAAAAGCGGGAAGGAAAAACGTCTATTTATGAGTTGTCCCTTCAAGGCGGCGAAGCGCAAGAAATCGCGACGCTTGACTTTGACAACGCGCAAATCGCGGGCTGTCTGGGCGATGGAACGCTCGTTTTGCTTATTCGCGAAGACGGGCAATCCAACGAAACCGATTATGAGGTGTTCGACGAGATTCCGTTTTATGTCAATGGCGCGGGCATCACGAATAAAAAACGCGCCCATCTTTATTTGTGGAAGGAAGGCGAGCTGACGTCGTTGACCAGCCCGCTCTTCGACGCGGCGATGGTCAAGGTCGCCAACGATCAAATCTATGTGGTTGGAGAGGAATGGAAGCGAAAGAGCTCGCTTATGCCCGCCTTGTTTCAGGTGGATCCAAGCCAAAGCGCATGGACGACTTTGATTGAAGCCGAAACGCTGTCCATTCAGGACTTCGCTCCGGCAAAAGATGGCGTGTATGTGTTTGGCAGCGATTGCGTCCGGTTTGGATTGAACGAGAATCCCGATCTTTACCGGGTCGGAAAAGACCAGCCGCTGCAAAAGCTGGGCGAATGGGGACTTTGCGTTGGTAACACGGTCGGAACGGATTGCGCGTGCGTAGGCGGAAACGCCTTGCTCGTTCATGAAAACGCGCTGTATTTCACGACGACGGTCGAGGATCACGTCGAATTGTATCGCTTTACGGACCGTTTTGAGCGGATCTTCGTCATGGAGGGCACGATCCAGGCGTTTACGTTTGTCGATGGCGAGCTGCTGCTCATTGGCGCCAAAACGGCAAGTCTGCAAGAATTGTACGCGGTGCGCGATGGCGGGTTGCGCGCTTGCACGACGTTTAACGACGAGGCCGAACGCTGGGTGGCTGTGCCGCAGCCGGTGGAATACGCTGGCTTTGATGGCGGCCGGATGACCGGGTATGTGCTGTATCCAAAAGACTTCGATCCAAACAAGACGTATCCGGGTATTTTGGATATCCACGGCGGACCGAAAACGGTGTATGGCACGGTGTTTTACCATGAAATGCAGCTGTGGGCTTCCGAGGGGTATTTCGTGTTTTACGCCAACCCGCACGGTTCGGATGGCGCCAGCAACGAGTTCGCCGACATTCGCGGCAAATACGGCACGATCGACTACGACGATTTGATGCGTTTTGTCGATCAGGTTCTCACCGACATTCCCCAGCTGGACGCCAGCCGGCTTGGCGTGACGGGCGGCAGCTATGGCGGCTTTATGACGAACTGGATCATCGGGCACACCAACCGTTTCCGGGCGGCGGCATCCCAGCGCAGCATTTCCAACTGGATCTCGTTTTCGCAAACGAGCGACATTGGTCCGTATTTCACGGCCGACCAGCAAGGCGCGACAATGGATGGCGACGTGGAAAAGCTGTGGTTCCACTCGCCGTTGAAATACGCCAAAAACGTGACGACGCCAACGCTGTTCATCCATTCGGACGAGGACTACCGCTGTCCGCTGTCGGAAGGCGTTCAAATGCTCAACGCGCTGCTGGATCGCGACATCGAGGCGCGCATGTGCGTGTTCCATGGGGAAAACCACGACTTGTCGCGTTCAGGAAAACCGCAGCACCGTGTACGGCGGTTAACGGAAATCACGAACTGGATGAATGATCATTTAAAGTGATCTGGCAAAGAATGACATTTTTTAAGTAGCGTGAAACGGGCTTATAGTTTATAATGGTTTGGAATTAGGAGGAAAACGATGGAAGAAGTAATCAAAATCGAAGGTGGTCATCGTTTACACGGGACGGTTCGGATCAGTGGCTCGAAGAACTCGACCGTGGCTCTCATTCCGGCATGTGTTCTAGGCAACGCGCCGGTCACCATTTACGGAGTACCGAACATTTCCGACGTTCGCTCTTTGACGGTGCTGCTGCGGGAACTCAATGTGGAAGTGAAACAAATTGATGAAGAAACATTATATATAGATCCGACGAATATGGAAAACATCCCGATGGTTTCCAACGCGGTGTCCAAGCTGCGGGCAAGCTATTATTTCATGGGCGCGCTGCTTGGCAAGTACGGACACGCGCAAATCAAGATGCCGGGCGGGTGCTATTTGGGACCAAGACCGATCGACTTGCATTTGAAAGGGTTCGAGGCGCTGGGCGCGACGATCACGTACGAGCACGGATGCTATATCCTGCACGCGGACGAGCTTGTCGGCAGCCGGATCTTCCTGGACATTTCCAGCGTCGGCGCGACGATCAACATCATGATGGCGGCCGTGTACGCCAAAGGGCGTACGGTCATTGAAAACGCGGCGCGCGAGCCGGAAATCATCGACATCGCGACGCTGCTCAACAAAATGGGCGCCAAGATCCATGGCATGGGAACGAGCACGCTCGTCATCGACGGGGTGCAGGAGCTGAAAGGCTGCTCGCACGAAATCATCCCGGACCGGATCGAAGCGGCGACGTACATCATCATGGCCGCGGCGATGGCGGACGACATGGTTATCGAAAACATCATCCCGCAGCACATCGAAGCCATTTTGATGAAGCTCGAGGAAATCGGCATTCAAATGAAAGTCGGACCGGATTTCGTCGAAATCTTTGGCTCCGACAAGGAACTGCGACCAACCGAGATCCTGACCAAGCCATATCCGGGCTTCGCGACCGATGTCCAGCAACCGTTCACGACGCTGCTGACGCAAGCCAAAGGGCAGTCGATCGTGACGGAAACCATTTACACGGAGCGTTTCAAGCACTGCAACGAATTGAATAAAATGGGCGCCGACATCGACGTCCGCATTCCAAACGGCTTCATCAACGGACCGACCCGCCTGTCGGGCACCAGCGTGGTCGCGACCGACCTGCGTTGCGGCGCGGCGCTTGTCGTAGCCGGACTCATGGCCGATGGTATCACCGAGATCCACGACGTGTACCACATCGACCGGGGATACGACCATTTGGATGAAAAGCTGCGCTCGTTGGGTGCGGTGTTCTGGCGCGAAATCGTCGAATAGCAATCACAACCGTCTTCGGGCGGTTTTTTTTTCGAAAATCTTTCGAATTTTCAACCCCAAAACAAAAGATTTCTTTGCGACGATGGAAGAAAAGGAGGAAGATCTTATGGAACAGGAACCTGCGATTCTCGTTGTCGACGACGCGCAAGATATTTGCGATTTGATTGAATACAGCCTGAAACAGGCAGGATACCGGCATGTTGACACCGCTTCAAGCGGACAGGAGGCCGTCGCGTTGTGCAGGGAATGCGCGCCCGCTCTGATCGTGCTCGATCTCATGCTGCCGGATATGGACGGCTACGAGGTATGCCGGACGGTGCGGATGTTTTGCTCGTGTCCGATCTTGTTTTTGTCGGCCCGCGGCGAGGAAGTCGACAAGCTGATTGGCTTCGCCCTCGGCGCCGACGACTACATCACCAAGCCGTTCAGTCCCCGCGAGCTCGTGTGCCGCTATGGAAAATTGAAACTGTTCTGGGCGAAAACAACCGTCGCGTTTGGTTTTGGAATCGGGGTGTTCGTCGTGCAAATCGCTTCAAGCGTCATTCCGTACGACTGGACGTTCGCCCGGCTTGCCCTTTGCGCCTTTGGCCTCGCGACGCTTGTGCTTTGCGCGCTGATCGCCTTTACATTGTGGCTGTCGGTCCGGGTGGAAAATCCGTATGTGACTTTACTTGTGCTGGCGGGCTGCTTGTTCATTCCGGCGTTTATCGCGCCTACGGGCGCGACCGGCCTGTTCAACAAGGTGTTGTTTTTGACGCCGTACCGGGCGCTGAATATGGAGATCGGGAAGTACGTCGCGTATTCGATGGGAAATATTGTATGCGATCTGGCGACGACGCGCGCTCTTGTCAGCCTGCTTGCGCTTGTTTTGGGCGTGGCGGGCGCCAAACGGGCATGGCGCGCGCGTGAATGATGAATACGCTTTCTTTTGTTCCTTGCGTACATTTTTTTGAAGCCGTATAATAAAAGAAAAAATGAAAAGCAGGTACTGGGAACAACGATATGATACGAGTAGCGATTTTAGAATATGAAAAAGAATCAAAGGAAATCATCTTTCAGTTTGGAAAGATCTTTCGGCATACGGACTGGATGTTCCGCCATTTCTGGAAGGCGAGCGAGCTGGCGAAAGCGATGAAGGAGGAGGACTATCAAATTTTCGTGTTTGACGAAATGTTCAAAACACCGCGTCTGGAAAGCGTGTTTGTGCACGACAACCCAAACGCGTTGTTTGTGTATGTGTGCGATGATCCCGACGCCGTGCGCGGCAGCGACGGCCGGGAGCGGATGCTTTACGTGCGCAAGGAAACTCTCGTCAAGGATTTGGAGGATTTGTCTTCGACCATCCAAAAACAAAGCCGTCAAAGCGAAGTGTACGCCCTGGCGTATAACGGGGTGCACGTCAACTTGCCATACGAAACGATTTACTATTTGGAAAAAGAGGAGAAAATGGTCATTTTCCACACGACAAAAGGGGAGTTTCAAAAACGCATCAACATGTCGGATCTGGAATCCGAATTCGCGCCCTACGGGTTTTTGCGGGTCCACGTGTCGTATTTGGTGAACGCCAAGCACATCGCCTCGTGGCACAAGGACGAAGTGGAGCTTGTGAACGCGGCGAGGATCCCGCTTTCCAGAGCGCAAAAGAAAAAAATCCTGCACGCCCGCAAAGACAAAGGGTAGGCAAAGAAAAAGGCACCGGATTTTCATCCTGCGCCTTTTTTTTATAAGGTGCGCAACGCGTCAACCAATTCGGTTTTCGCGGTGGCTTTCTCGTCTTTTTTCTTAATGATCTTGGCCGGACAGCCCGCGACGACCACGTTTTCCGGCACGTCCTCCACAACAACCGCGCCCGCGGCGACCACGGAATTTTTTCCAACGCGCACGCCTTCAATGAGAACGGCGTTGGCCCCGATCAAGACGTTGTCCTCCACGATAACCGGCGTCGCGCTCGCCGGCTCGATGACGCCAGCCAGCACCGCGCCCGCGCCAATATGGCAATGGCGGCCCACCGTCGCGCGTCCGCCCAAAATCGCGCCCATGTCGATCATCGTGCCTTCGCCCACGATCGCGCCGATATTCAGGATGGCGCCCATCATGATGACCGCGTTGTCGCCAATCGTCACCTGGTCGCGGATCAGCGCGCCCGGTTCGATGCGGGCCTTGATGTTTTTCGTATCCAGCATCGGCACCGCGGAGTTGCGCGCCACGGTTTCGATGTAGTAGTCTTCCACGGAAAGCAGGTGCGAGCGCAAAACCGGCTCGATGTCTTCCCAGTCGCCAATGACGATGTCGCCAAAGCGCTTCGTGTTGGGGAACACGATGTCCTTGTCGCATTTGATATACAATTTGACGGGTGTTTTCTTTTTCGAAGTTTGAATGAATTTGATAATTTCCTGTGCGTCCATGTTGTCCTCCTACCGCAATAAATCGTCCATCGTGTACAAGCCGGGCTGTTGGTCCGCCAAAAAACGGGCGGCTTTCAAAGCGCCGTTCACAAAGATCATCCGGCTTGTCGCAGTGTGTTTGATCTCGATGGTTTCGTCCTCGCCAAAAAAGTCGACTTCGTGAATGCCGGCGATCGTGCCGCCCCGCAAAGCGTGGACACCGATTTCCTTGCCACGTTTGCCCACGACGCCTTCCCGGGCGTACACGCGCTCAAACTCGCCGTCTGGATCCATCGCCTCAAGTAAAGCGAGAGCCGTGCCGCTTGGCGCGTCCGCTTTTTGATTGTGGTGCGTTTCGACCAGCTCCATGTCGAACCCGTCTTTTAAAAGTGGGGTGATCGTTTTCAAAAGCTTTTGGAACACCGCGACGCCATACGAGTAATTGGCGGAATAAAAAACCGGCTGGCGTGCGGCCTGCTGCGCAAGACGCTGTTTTTGGGCCTCGGAAAGCGCGGTCGTTCCTTCCACGAGCGCGATGTTCGTCCCTTCGATTTCATCGAGGATCCAGTCCAGATTGTCCGGATGGGAAAAATCGAGAATCACGTCGATTTCCTCTTTGTGGTCCAAAAGAAGGGCGGGATCGAGAACGTCGCAGCAGCCAAGGCTATGCATGCCGAACGAATCGGCGTGCGCGCTCAGCAGCTGTCCCATCCGTCCTTTGCCGACGACGAGCGCCTTCATAGCAAACCGGCCTCCTCGAGCCGCTGCTTCATGAGCTCTTTGTGCGCTTCGCTCATTTGGGTCAAAGGCAGGCGATAGCCGCCGATTTGCATGCCCATCTGGTTCATCGCCTCTTTGACCGGAATCGGATTGACTTCCACGAACAAGGCGTGAATCAAATCCAAATACTGGTGCTGGATCGCAAGCGCCTTTTTCGCGTCGCCGTCCAAATAGGCATGGACCATTTCGTGCGTTTCGTTTGGCAGCACGTTGGCGAGAACGGAAATGACGCCGCTGGAGCCAAGGGACATCATCGGAACGATGATGTCGTCGTTGCCCGAATACATGACGAAATCGTCATGGAGGTATTTGGAAATGTTCATCGCGTAGGACAGGTTTCCGCTCGCTTCCTTGATGCCTTTGATGTTGGGGTGCTGGCTGAGCACCGCCACGGCGTGTTCGGAAATCGAGCAGCCGGTCCGGCCGGGAATGTTGTAGAGGATGATCGGAATGTGGACGGCGTCGGCCACGGTTTTGAAGTGCTGGATCATGCCTTCCTCGTTTGTTTTATTGTAGTAGGGGGAAATGAGCAGCAGCTGATCCGCGCCCATCTTTTCATAGTCGATGCTTTTTTTGAGCATGGTGTTCGTGTTGTTGCTGCCGGCGCCGACAATGACCGGCACGCGTTTGGCGACCGTTTCAATAACGCACTGCACGACGCTGTCGTCTTCTTCGTGCGTCATCGTCGAGCTTTCGCCCGTCGTCCCCAAAACGAGGATTCCGTCGGTCTGGTTGGCGATATGCCACTCCACCAGCTCTTTGAGCTTCTCAAAATTCACGCTTCCGTCTTCGTGGAACGGCGTCACGAGCGCGACGATCGAACCTTTGATCATTTCAGTCATCATAATACTCTCCTTTGGCGATTTTCTTCGCCGGGCCTTGCATGACGATCGTGTCGTCGGCAAGGATCTGGATATCCAGAGCGCCTTTTTTCATCAACACGTGAAGGGAAGGCGCGCACCCTTTTTCGCGGTGCGCCACATACGCGCTGGCGCAAACGCCCGTGCCGCACGCCAGCGTGACTCCGCAGCCCCGCTCGTACGTTTGCACCTTGATCGTTTCGTCGTCGACGATCTGGACGAAGTTCACGTTGGTTTGCGCGTGGAACAGGGGATGCTCGCACAACGCCCGCCCGATGGATTCGATATCCATGAACGCGTCCTCGACGAAAACGACCGTGTGGATCGTGGACATGAACAACGTGTACAGCCGCAAGCCAAGCACCTCGACATCCCAGATGGGCGCCTCGATGCCGCACAACGCGGTTTCAAACTGCGGCTTTTGCATGTCGACCCGAAACCGGCCATTCGGCAAGGCGTCGACTGTTTTCGTGCCCGCCAGCGTGACCACGTCGAACCGGTCGGTCTTGACGATGCCCTCGTCTTTGCAAAAAAGAGAAAAACAGCGGATGCCGTTGCCGCACATCGGGGCGCGCGAGCCATCCTGGTTGTAGTAGACCATCTCCAGCGGTTCGATCCTGACGACAATCAAGCCATCGGCCCCCACGCCGCAGTGCCTGTCGCACATCGCCACGGCCAGCGCGGACGCGTCGGCCCCGATTACATCGGCTTCTCGCACGAGAACGAAGTCGTTGCCACAGCCGTGGTATTTGGAAAACGGGATTTTCATAACGCGTCCCCCGCATCCCTGGCGACAAGATCCTTCAGCGTCTGCCGGCGCACGACAAGCGACGAGCGGCCGTCTTTGACGAACACGACAGCGGGGATTCGCAGCAAGTTGTAGTTGGATGCCATCGAATAGCCATAGGCGCCCGTCGTATACACAACCAAAATATCATCGGTTTCGATGGGTGGTAGCGCGGCGTTTTCGATGACGATGTCGCCCGACTCGCAGCATTTACCCGCGATGCAGTAGGTTTCGGTTTTTTCCTCGTTCATTTTTTCCGCCGCCTCGGCGCGGTACTTGGCTTGATACAAGGCCGGACGGATGTTGTCGCTCATGCCGCCATCCACAAAGACATAGCGTTTGTGGGGCGTCGTTTTCGTGTAGCCGGCCCGATACAGTGTGTAGCCCGCTTCCGCGACAATGCTTCGACCCGGCTCGATGAGGATGCGCTCCAGCCCGAGATCGTACTCGTCGTCGATGACCGCGCACTGTTCCAAAATGAACGGGCCGACTTCCTTTACGGGAATCGGGGCGTCCTCACTTGTGTACGTGGCTGCGAATCCGCCGCCCAAATCAAGAATCGGGAAAACGCGACCTGTTTTTTGTTTCATGCCGGCTAGAAAGCGGCCCATCGTCTCGATTTCGGCTTTGAATGCGTTGCGGTCGAAAATTTGCGAACCAATGTGGGCGTGAAAGCCCTGGAAGCGCAAGTTCGGATTCGCTTCGACGCAGTCGATAATGGCCGCGATCGCGTCCGTCTCGTCTTTGAGCACGCCGAATTTGGAGTCGACATGCGCCGTGACGATGTATTCATGCGTGTGGGCTTCCACGCCGGGGTTGACGCGAAGCAGCACGGTCGTCGGCTTGGAAACCGGCAGCGACGCCAGACGTCTGGCTTCCTGCGCGTTGTCGACGATAATCGTCCCAACGCCGTACTCGAGGGCGGCTTTCAGCTCGTCCAGGGTTTTGTTGTTGCCATGAAACACGATCCGCTCCATTGGAAAGCCGGCTTGTCTGGCGACGTAGAGCTCTTCGCCCGAGACGACGTCGAGGTCAATGCCGTAGCGGTCGGCCAGACGCGCCATCGCGGTGCAAAGAAACGCCTTGGAGGCGTAGACGATCGTCGTTTTGAACCGATCGGAGCGAAAGGAGCGGATGAATTGCTCCAGTTTGTTTTCAAGGACGCCCTGGTCATAGACGTAAAGGGGGGTGCCGTATTGATCGGCGAGATCCTGGGCGCGGACGCCGCCGATGTACAAGGCGTTGTTTTTGATTTCTTCCATATCGTTCTCTTTCTCCTTCGAAAAAGCCAGCAGGCGCGAATCCTACTGGCATAAAGTAAATGACTATGACAATAAGATAGCACTCCTACCGGGGTAGACAGTCCAGCGGATGTTTTCCGCTGGCCCACCGCGCCGCCACGCCTGGCTTCGCAGTTCGGCAAAATCGCTCCCATCGCCTTTCAAACGCACGCCTGCTCAAGGGGATGGAGTCTTTTTTGCGCCTCTATCATTGGTATGATTTTAGCACACCGCCGTATGAAATCCAAGCGCATATTTTCAGAAAAGAATTGAAAATGTTTGAGTCCGGATAGAAACCGGCAAAAAGAATGTGATAGTATGGAACCGTGAAATTGCGAAAGGAAAAAACAAATGCTGGAAACTGTGAAAAAATATCGGCGGGATCTTCACCGGATCCCGGAACTGGAGCTGGATTTGCCGCTCACGTGCAAATACGTCACCAGGCAGCTGCGCGGCCTGCACTGCCAAATCGAGCATCCGATTGAATCAAGCGTGGTCGCTTTTTTCGACGCCAAAAAGGAAAAGACGATCGCGTTTCGCTCCGACATGGACGCGCTGCCGGTCGAGGAAAAGACGGATGTCGAATTCAAGAGCCGGTTCGAGGGCCGCATGCACGCGTGCGGACATGACGGCCACATGGCGATGCTGCTTGGCTTCGCTTGTCAACTGGATACTTTTTTCGAGGATCTGGACTACAATGTCCTGCTGATTTTTCAGCCGGGCGAGGAAAGTCCGGGCGGCGCGAATCTGCTTTGCGAAAGCGGCCTTTTGGAGCGGTACCGGGTCGCGTGCGTGTTCGGGACCCATTTGTGGCCGATGATCCCGGAAGGGCAAGTGGCGACGCGTGTCAACGAGCTCATGGCCAGATCCAGTGAGGTGAATGTCACGATCGAAGGAAAATCGAGCCATGTCGCCAAATACAAAGACGGGCTGGACGCCATGGAGGCCGGCGCGAGGTATTTGCTGAAGTGCTATGAAATGGAAAAGATGTATCATCCCGACATTTACCGCCTGCTGCGCTTTGGAAAGATGGAGAGCGGAAACGTGCGCAACGTCGTGGCGTCCCGCGCGCGTCTGGAAGGCACGCTACGCGCGTTCCAGGACGATATTTACTGGGATTTGCGAAAAAACATGCACCATATCGCCGCGTATATCGAACGCAAATGCCAGGTCAAGATCGAGCTCGAGTTTTCCCTTGGCTACCCGGCCGTCATGAACGACCCGGATCTGGTCAAGCAGGTCATAGACATCGAGCGTTCGGTCCATTTGCTTCCCGAACCGGAAATGATTAGCGAGGATTTTGCCTACTATCAGCAGGAAGTGCCGGGCGTCTTCTTCTTTTTAGGAACGGGGACGGGCATTCCGCTGCACAACGCCTGCTTTGATTTCGACGAGAAAATCCTGCTGAAAGGCATCGACTTGTATACGAAAATCGTGAAAGAACTCCGGCTTTAAATTATGAAAGCGCTTCGATTTCGTCTATAATACAAATAGATGAAAAGAAGGAGAAAAAGAGAATGATTCAAAAAGTTGTGGTGGCTGGCGGAGGGGTTCTCGGCAGCCAGATCGCGTTTCAAAGCGCGTTCAAAGGAAAAGACGTGACGGTATGGCTTCGCAGCCCTGCCTCGATTGAGCGGGCGCGGCCCAAATTCGAACGGCTGCAGGCGGTTTATCTTTCCACGCTGGAGGCGCTGCGTCCGCTTTGCGGCAGCGAATCCGCGTATCCGCGCGGGCTGGTGGATGGCTTGCGCGATTTGCGGGAGGAAGACATCGACGCCTTGCAGGCGCGCGTTCAAAAGGCGGCCGAAAGCATTCGTTTCGAGCTGGATTTGGAGCGAGCCGTGCGGGACGCCGATTTGATCGTGGAATCCGTGGCGGAAGATCCGCGCTCCAAGCAGGCGTTTTACGAAAGCCTCCAGCCTTTTTTGAAGGAGGACGCGATCGTGGCGACGAATTCGTCGACGATGCTTCCCAGCACGTTTGCCGAGGGCATGCGCGATCCGAGCCGGTATTTGGCTTTGCATTTTGCCAACTCGATTTGGCAAAACAACACCGCGGAAGTCATGGGGCACGCGAAAACGGATCCGGTGGTGTTCGCGCAAGTGTCGGACTTCGCCCGTTCGATTGGAATGATCCCGCTTGAACTCAAAAAGGAGCAGCCGGGCTATATTTTGAATTCGATGCTCGTGCCGTTTTTGATGGCGGCCCAGTCTTTGCTTGTGAACGACGTGGCGGACGCGGAAACGATCGACAAGACGTGGGTGCTTGGAACCGGCGCGCCGTACGGTCCGTTCCGGATTTTGGATGTGGTCGGTCTGGATACCGCCTACAACATTACCAAGGCCATTCCGGGAACGGAAAAGATCGCGGCGATGCTCAAGGAAAAAATCGACGAGGGCAAGACGGGTGTCCAGGCCGGGGAAGGCTTTTACAAATACGAATGATTGGGCATCCTGTTTTATGTAAGAAGGCAAGTGTGGCATACTAAAAACCATAAAGGAGATGTTCTACAATGGCAAAATATATTTGTGATGTTTGCGGATGGATCTATGACGAAGCAGCAGGATATCCGGAAGGTAATATCGCTCCAGGAACGACTTGGGCGGATGTGCCAGCGGACTTCGTTTGTCCGATCTGTTTAGTAGACAAGAGCCAGTTTTCGCTGGTCGAAGAATAAGAACGCGATGGAGAGAAAGCCTGATTCGGCTTTTTCTTTTTCTTTCAAAAACGTTAGAAATTGTTAAGATTCATGACAGGCAACCTTTATTTTTTTAGCCTAAGATAAAATCAGGTGATACAGATGACAAAAAAAATCGTGGAAACTTCAACATGGATCGGAACGATCGGAATCATGGTCCTGCTCGTATATTTTTACACGCAAGGCTATTTTACAAATCCTGCGGCGCTGCAAAATCTTCTGGCCTCGACAGGCTGGCTGGCGCCGCTGATCTTTATCTTCATTCAAATCGTTCAAGTGGTGATTCCAATCATCCCCGGCGGCATCAGCTGCGCGATCGGCGTCATCGCGTTTGGACCGGCGCTTGGATTTTTATACAACTACGCCGGGCTCGTCATTGGCTCGATTATCGCGTTTTTGCTGGCGAGACGCTATGGCAAGTCGTTTATTCTCAAATTTGTCAGCGAGGCCCAATACAATAAATACGTGACGTGGCTGGATAAGGGGAAAAAATTCGACTGGTTTTTCGCGGCGGCGATCTTTCTGCCGTGCGCGCCTGACGACGTGCTTTGCATGATCGCGGGGCTGACGAATATGTCGCTGACAAAATTCACGACTATTATCGTTCTTGGAAAGCCACTGGCGCTTCTTGTGTACAGCACGTCGCTAACGGCGCTTCTTTCCATGCTCGGCTAGGCCGGGCCTTTTTTTTTTCGCCAACGCGCAACCGTTTTCGCTATAATGGAAAAAAGGAAAGGGATAGACTATGAACGAGGAAAACAACTATATCGAAAGCCGCTATCCGTCAAAGCGGTTGTGCGTGTTCGCGCGAAACGGAATGGCGATTACCGGCAACGCGCTGGCGTCGTCGGCCGGGATCCGGATCTTGCAGGAAGGAGGAAATGCCATAGACGCGGCTATCGCGATGGCTTCGACGCTTTGCGTGGTGGAGCCGACAGCCAACGGACTTGGCTCCGACAATTTCGCCCTGATTTGGCGCGAGGGGCGGCTGCATGGCATGAATTCGTCGGGCAAGTCGCCCGGCCTGCTTTCCCAAGAGGCGATTCAAGCCAAACACGGCCCCATCCAAACGATGCCGGTTTCAGGATGGACGCCTGTCACGGTGCCTGGAGCCGTGGCGGGCTGGGTGGCGATGAGCGAGCGGTTTGGCCGGCTTCCGTTCGCCCAGGTGCTGGCCCCGGCCATCGAATACGCGAAAGACGGGTATCCGATTGGCGCGCAAACCGCCCGGATGTGGAATTTGGCGCTTGCCAAAGCCAGGCGGGACTGGCGAAACGACGCCCAGTACGACGGCTATTTTGAAACGTTTGGCTATGAAGTCAAGGCGGGACAGTGGGTGAAGCTGCCCTCCATCGCTTCGGCGCTGGAGGCGATCGCCCAAACGCGAGGGGCGGCGTTTTACACGGGGACGCTGGCGAAGCGGCTTGAAGAGGAAAGCGTGCGGCATGGTGGTTTTTTGCGGGCCTCGGACTTGGCAGCCCATGAAACGTTGTGGGTGGATCCGCTCTCGGTGCGCTATCGCGGCTATGACGTATGGGAGCTGCCGCCCAACGGGCAGGGAATCACGGCGCTGATGGCGCTCAACACGCTGCGCTCGTTTTCGTGCGCGACGCGGGATGCCGACGCCATCCATTTGCACATCGAGGCCATCAAGCAGGCGTTTGTCCATTCCAAGGCGTACGTCAGCGACCCTTTGGCGATGAAGGTGCAAACAGACGACTTGCTTTCAGAGGCGTTTGGAAAACGGTGCGCCGGCCAAATCAAGCCGGAAACGGCGCAGTCGTTTGGGGTGAGCGACCCGGCGCATTCGGGCACGGTGTATTTGTGTGCGGCCGATCGGGAAGGCAACATGGTGTCGATGATTCAATCCAACTACATGGGGTTTGGCAGCGGCATCGTCGTGGACGGGATTTCATTGCAAAACCGGGGCGCGGATTTTTCGCTGGAAAGCGGGCATGTCAACGTCGTGGCGCCGGGCAAGCGGACGTATCATACGATCATTCCGGGTTTTTTGTCCAAGGAGGGAAAGCCGGTCGCGGCGTTTGGCGTCATGGGCGGCTACATGCAGCCGCAGGGCCATGTGCAAGTGCTGACGAACCTGCTTGATTTCTCGATGCATCCCCAGGAGGCGCTCGATGCGCCGCGGTGGATGTGGAAGCAAGGCATGGAAGTGGCGGTGGAACCGGCGTTTGACGCAAAGGTCGTGGCGGCGCTTCGGGCCAAGGGGCACGAGATCGTGGTGGAGCCTGAATGCGGCGTGTTTGGGCGCGGGCAGATTTTGTGGCGGCTGGAAAACGGGGTGTATTGCGGGGCGTGCGAATCGCGGACCGATAGCAACATTGGATGCTATTGAGTGAATTATGTGATAGAATAGAACAAATAGGACAAACCAAGAGAGGAAATCAACATGAAATTATTAGCAACCGATTATGATGGAACTTTGCATTATGGAGAAGGGATCATGCAGGACGACTTGGACGCGATCCGTCAATGGAAGGAAGACGGAAACCTTTTTGTGATCGTGACCGGGCGTTCGATGCAGTCGATCGACGAACAAATCAAAAAATTCGGATTGCCTTGCGATTATGTCATCAGCAACAACGGCGGCATGGTGTTCGACGCGGCCGGAAAGGAAATGATGGCCAACTATTTGGACTATGTGACCGCGGTGGATATCATTTACGCGATGAAGGAAATGGACAACGTGGCCAGCTATGTCGTCAACGACGGCTTTTATCGCCACAAAATCGTCGTCGATCCAGGGGTGACGGATCACCGGTATCCGCATTTGCAGCCGGATTTGTCGGAAGAGGAAGTGCTGGATATGGGGAAATACGCCCAGCTTGTCGTTTCGATGTCGAGCGCGGACGCGGCGTACGAGATGGCGGAGCAAATCAACCATTTCTTTGGCGCGACGGTGACGGCGTACGCCAACAACTGCGTCGTGGACGTCGTTCCCAAGGGCGTGTCCAAGAGCACCGGTCTGGATTTCGTGATCGAGTTTGCCCGGGTGGACGACCAGGACGTGTACGCGATTGGCGACTCGTACAACGACATCCCGATGCTGGAAAACGCGGCCAACAGCTACGCGATCGCGATGGCGCCGGAAGAAGTGCAAAACCAGGCGCTGGAAGTCGTGGACTCGATTCATAGCTTGCTGCATTCGATTGCTTAACCATTCATTTAAAACAGAATAGGGGGCGTGTGATGAAAGGATCATGGAATGACATTTCGATCATCATCAAATTGATTTTGGATATCCTCGTGGTGTGGGGATTGATTTATTCCGGGTTGCGGATCATTCGCAACAATTCAAGGACGATTCAGATTTTCAAGGGAATCATCGTGATCATTTTGATCAAGGTGATCGCGGTCGTGCTTGGACTGCATACATTGAATTACTTGATCGACATCTTTTTGAACTGGGGCGTGGTCGCGGTGCTCATTTTGTTTCAGCCCGAGATCCGCTCCATGCTTGAGAAAGTGGGCAAGACGACGACGATCTTCAACATGAACGTATCGGAAGGGGAGTACGTGCACATGATCGACCAGCTCGTGGACGCTTGCGCGGCGATGTCGAAGCTGAAGACGGGCGCTCTGATCACGATTCAGCAGTCCCAGTCGCTGGAAGACTACATCGAGACGGGCATCAAAATGGATTCGGAAGTGTCGAGCGAGCTGATCAAGACGATTTTTCAGTACGGGACGCCGATGCACGACGGGGCGGTCATCATCCAGGGGGTGAAAATCGCTTGCGCGGCGGCGTACTTTCCGCCAACGACGAAAGATTTGCCAAGCAAGTACGGCGCCCGGCACCGGGCGGCGGTCGGCATTAGCGAGATCACGGATTCGATCACGATTATCGTCAGCGAGGAAACGGGCAATATTTCGGTGGCGATGCGCGGCCAGCTGACGCAATACAAGCCGGAAGGCTTGCAGCGCCTTTTGATGAACAAGCTCGTCGTCCCGGAAACGAAGACGACGCTGTTCGATCCGGTGCTGAAAACGGCGCGCTCGTTTTCGCTGAACCGGACGCGCAAAAGCGAGCCGGCGATCAAAAACGAGGACGAGCGGGTGAAGGCCGTGGAAATCGTCGATTTGTATTCGCATACAGGAGGAAAACGTCATGGATCGTAACGGGGCGAAAAGCTTTTTCGACAAATGCAGCCATTTGGCGGTGGCGGGGTTTTCCAAGCTGTCGAAGCTGTTCGACAAGATCATTTACCACAAGCGCAGCTCGGTCATCGTTTCGCTGCTCGTTTCGACGGGCATTTGCGTGGCGGTCAATTTCGACGACATCCGGTATACGTTTTTCAACAACGACTTGACGACGCTCAACGTGCCGGGCGTCGGCGTCGAGATCAAGGCGGATACCGAAACCTATGAAATCACGGGCGTACCTTCGACGGTCGATTTGACGCTAACGGGCGATCCGGCCGACATCCAGTCGTTTCGAAATCAAAGCAACGCGGCGGTGGTGACGGCGGACTTGCGCAATTTTGGCGAAGGCGACAACGTCGCGACGCTGCAAGTGTCCAACGTGCCCAAGCAAATCGACGTGCAAGTCAATCCGGCGACGGTCGAGGTGGATTTGGTGCGTAAGCTGACGAAGTCGTTTCCGGTGGACGCGGAGCTGCTGATCGGGGTCGGCCAGAAAAAAAGCGATTTCGACAGCGTGACGCCGGCCCAGTCGTCGGTGCTCGTCAAGGCGACGCAGGAGCAGCTGGATTCGATTCGCAAGGTGGAGGCCATTGTCGACACGACGGGCAAGACGACCGATTTTTCAATGAACGCGCCACTGGTGGCGTACGATTCGAATGGCGACAAGGTGAATGTCGAAATCAATCCGACGACGGTGGAAGTCGCTGTCATGGTGAAAACAACCAATACCAACGAGAAGGAGTAGTAATATGGGAAAATATTTTGGGACCGACGGGGTCCGCGGCAAGGCGAATGAAGATTTGACGCTAGATATGGCGCTGCGGATCGGCCAGTATTTGGGCTGGTATTACGGAAAGGGAAAGCACGCGAAAATCCTGATTGGCAAGGATACCCGTCTTTCGGGCGATATGTTCGAACTGGCGCTGGCGGCGGGCGCGGCCAGCACGGGCGCGCAGGTGTATTTACTGGGCGTATGTCCGACACCGGCTGTTTCGTATTTGGTTGGCAAGGAGCGTTTCGACTGCGGCATCATGGTGTCGGCGTCGCACAATCCGTACTACGACAACGGCATCAAGATTTTTGACCACCGCGGCCAGAAGATGGACGAGGACGTGCTGCTGCAAATCGAGGACTATATGGATCAAAAGAGCGATTTGGAGTTGGCGACTGGCGACGCGATCGGCGAGTATATCGACTGGCAGGACGGCTTGGAAATTTACATGTCGTGGCTGAAAAGCATCGTTCCGGTCGATTTGAGCGGCATGCGGATCGCGGTGGATTTGGCGAATGGCTCGGCGACGAGCACGGCGGTTGAAACGCTTAGCTCGCTGGGCGCGACGGTGGAGGCCATCAGCAATTCGCCAAACGGGATCAATATCAACTTGAAGTGCGGTTCGACGCATCCGGAAGCGCTTGTGCGGATGATGAAGGAAAACGATTACGATTTGGGTCTTGCCTTTGACGGGGACGCTGACCGGCTGATTGCGGTCAACTCGGATGGCGAGCTGATTAACGGCGACTACATTTTGTACATTTGCGGCAAGCACTTGAAGGAGAAAAACCATTTGAACCGGAACATGGTCGTGACGACGGTGATGGCCAACCTGGGGTTGTACAAGGCGCTGGACGCGGCGAAGATCGACTATACCCAAACCGACGTGGGCGACAAGTACGTTTTCGAGGAAATGCAGAAAAACGACTATTATTTGGGTGGCGAGCAAAGCGGCCACATCATTTTCTATGAGCATGCGGTGACGGGTGACGGGTTGCTGACGGCGCTCAAGCTGCTGGAAACGATGAAAGAGTCGGGAAAAACGATTCAGGAGCTGTCGGAGGGCTTGTTTATTTACCCGCAGCTGCTGGAAAACGTGAAAGTCAAGGACAAGAAAGTCGTGCTTGACGACGAAGAGTTGAAAAAGGTGATCGAATCCGTCAACGAGGACTTGAATGGGGACGGACGGATCCTGGTGCGGCCAAGCGGAACGGAGCCGCTGATCCGGGTCATGGTCGAAGCCAAAACCGACGCGTTGTGCAAAGAATATGTGGATCGCGTCGTCAACTATATTCAGGAACGAGGATTTTAACAGGAGAGAGAACTATGAAACGAGTAGTAAATATCGTGGAAGATGAAAGGGATATCAACAATTTGGTCGCGCAGTATTTGCGAAAAGACGGGTACGAGGTGCATTCATACTACACGTATGAAGAGGCGAGTGCGCACGTCGGCGACGACGATGTCCACCTTTGGATCCTGGACATTATGCTGGACGACAAGTCGGGGTTCGACCTTCTTGAGTCGATTCGCCTGCAAGCCCCGGATATTCCGGTCATTTTCATGTCGGCAAGGGACAAGGAGTTTGATCGCATCATCGGGTTGGAGAAGGGCTGCGACGACTACATTACGAAGCCGTTTTCGCCAAAGGAAGTCGTTTTGCGGGTGAACAACATTATGAAGCGCGCCTATAAGGACAACAGCACCCGGATTTCGGTGGATGGATACGAGCTGGACGAGGTGCAGCGCAAGATTTACACGGACAACGTGGAGATCGAGCTGACGACCAAAGAGTTCGACTTGCTGATGATGTTCATCAAAAATAAGGGAATCGCCTTTTCACGGGACAAGATTTTGGAAAACGTGTGGGACGAGAACTACTTTGGCTCGGACCGGGTCGTGGACGACACGTTGCGTCGTTTGCGTAAAAAGTTGCCAAACCTCAACATCCATACGATTTACGGGTATGGATACCGGTTGGGATAGGCTATGCCAAATTCGATTGGAAAATACTTTAAGAAGCTGTCGCTGACGCAGCAGGTGCTGATGATCATATTGCTGATGCTCATTTTTCTGGCGTTGTTCTTCACGTTTTTTATGAATAAAAACATCGAGGTGACGATTTCCAATCAAATGTACAGCGTCATGGATTCCAGACAGAAGCCAATTATCAGCGCGCTGGAGGCGAACGAGCCGGCGGATTTTGAAAACCAGCTTTTTCAATATTTGTCGACGGATTCCATTCAGACCAACTGCTTGATCGAAGGCGATCAAATCAAGTTTTTAACGATTCCGGCGCATGAGTTTAAAACGATGGAGTTTTACGACTTTTTGATCACGCATGCCCGGGCGCTTGTCGCCTCCACGAGCCAGAACGAAAGTTATGGCACTATTCGCGTGGATGACGGCACGTATTATTATTTGATGGAAAAATGCGTTTCCAACGGAGAGAAAGTCGTGGTGGCCAGCTTTATGGACGACACGTACGCCAGCGAGTTTCGCTCTTCGTTGATCGACTCGACGGTGTATGTGACGGTGGTGGCGTTTTCGCTTATTTTGATGATTCTCATGCTTTGGGCGTTTTCGATCATCCATCCGCTCAACCAGATCCGGCTGTATATTTCGCAAATCAAGCAGGGCAAGGATGTCGAGCTGAATATCAACCGGGAAGACGAGATTGGCGACGTGGCGCACGAGCTGATTTCGATGAAGGAAGAGCTGACGAAGCAGGAAAAATCCAAAGAGGAAATGATTCACAACATTTCGCATGATTTAAAGACGCCGATCGCGACGATCAAGTCGTATTCGGAATCCATCAAGGACGGCATTTATCCGTACGGGGATTTGGAAAGCAGCGTGGATGTGATTTTGGATAACGCGCAGCGGCTCGAGGACAAGGTGCACAATTTGCTGTATTTGAACCGTGTGGAATATTTGATTACGTCGGATTGCGAAGGGGTCGTGACGAATATGAAGGAAGTGGTGGAGCAAGTAGTGCTCAATTCCGCGGTCATTGATCCGGATATCCGTCTGGAAACCGATGTGGAGGAAGTGTTCTTCGATGGATTGATCGAGGCGTGGCGGGTCGCGATTGAAAACATTATGGAGAACGCGTTCCGGTACGCAAAATCGTACATCAAGATCGTGGTGCGTGAAAACGATTTGCGCATTTACAACGACGGACCGAAAATGCCGGAAGACCGGATCGACACGTTGTTCAAGCCATACGAGAAAGGCGAGGGCGGCCGGTTCGGACTGGGGCTTTCCATCGTGTCCAAAGTGACGAAGGCCAACAACTACCAGGTGAAGGGCTACAATACGGAGGATGGCGTATGTTTCCGTATTTACCGGGACAAACCGCATAAGCGGACGATAAAGAGAGGGAGAAAAGGATGATCAATATCGCGACGATTGGATCGGGTGTGATCGTGGATCGGATGATTGACGTGATCGCGCAAGTCAATGGCGTCAATTTGTATGCCGTGTATTCCCGAACCGAAGAAAAGGCGAACGCGTTTGCCGCCAGGCACAAGGCGGACAAGGCGTATTGGGATTTGGATGAAATGCTGCAAGATCCGTCGGTGGACGTGGTGTATGTGGCGAGTCCGAACTCGCTTCATTTTTCGCAGGCGAAGCGCGCGCTGGCGGCTGGAAAGCACGTGTTGCTTGAAAAGCCGTTTTGCGCGACGAAAGAGCAGGCGGAAGAGCTGTTCGCGCTTGCCGAGCAACATGGCGTGTTTCTCATGGAGGCGATTACGAATGTGCATACGCCCAACTTCAAGGCGGTGCAGGCCCACTTGCCGGCGATTGGCAACGTGAAGCTGGTGCAGTGCAATTTCTCGCAGTACTCCTCGCGCTATGACAAATACAAAAACAGGCAGGTGACGAACGCGTTCGACTTGAAGTTCGAGGGTGGCGCGCTCATGGATATCAACGTGTACAATTTGCATTTTATGGTTGGATTGTTTGGCTGTCCGGATTCGCTGCATTATTTTATGAATATTGGCTACAATGGAATCGACACGAGCGGCGTTCTCGTGTTGGAGTATCCGGAATTTGTGGCGGTGTGCACGGGCGCCAAAGACAGCTCCTCCCCGTATAGCGTGTACATTCAAGGCGATGAAGGCACCATTCGGGTCGATCGGGCCAGCAGCGGGGTATGCGAGCATGTCGATTTGCTGCTTCCAAAAGGTGATTCGATTGGAAAGACAGAGCGCGGCGAAACGACAAAAGAAATCGGCATCGACCAGGGATTCCATATGTTTTATGAGTTGAGCGATTTTGAGGCGATGATCCGCACGCGCGATACTCAAAGCTATGAAGCGAACAAAGCGCAGACTTTGAAGGTCATGGAATTGCTGGATGAAGCCAAGCGGCAGCGAAATCTTCGATTCGACACAAAAGAAGAATTGTAAAAGCCAACGTCTTCTTGGTGAAAACCTAAAAAATATGCATTTTCAACGATGGAAGGAGATCAACTTCTTCCATTTTTCTTATGTTGTTTTCAAAAGAAAAGAGAAGGCGTCGGCAATGGACGTCTTCTCCGTAATCAATTAAGAAAGGGAAGCACCTTTTGGGAAATGCTGGCGGAATAGCCAAGCTGGGCGCAGGCGTTTTGGGCGCTGCATCCAAGCTCGATCATTGTTTTTTGCGCGAGAATGACAAGGGTGGACAGCATTTCGCCGGTTTCCTGCGTTAAATCTTTCTTTTCCAGATCCCAGATCTTCTTTTCCGCCATAAACTGTTTTTCCGCTTCCAAAATGCCTTCTCTTCTTCCACGTTCTTCAATATGGGCGATTACACTGGACATCGTAACAACTCCTTTTTGTATTGTTCAAAAGACGGATTCACGTTTTATTCCAAGCGGGCTTTTTTCCAGATATTAGCTGATAAGAAAGGGAAGCACCTTTTGGCAAATGCTGTCGGAATAGCCAAGCTGGGCGCAGGCGTTTTGGGCGCTGCATCCAAGCTCGATCATTGTTTTCTGGGCGAGAATGACAAGGGTGGACAGCATTTCGCCGCTTTCCTGCGTTAAATCTTTCTTTTCCTGGCTCCAGGACTTCTTCTCCTGGTTCCAGGATTTCTTTTCCAGATCCCAGATCTTCTTTTCCGCCATAAACTGTTTTTTTGCTTCCAAAATGCCTTCTCTTCTTCCGCGTTCTTCAATATGGGCGATTACACTGGACATCGTAACAACTCCTTTCTGTTCATAAAATTTAAACTGTTCAATAAATTGGTAGAGCGCTTTCTTCAAGTCGCCATCTTTCGAAAAGGCGGCCAGCGTCATCAGCGTTTCTTCTACGTTTTCCATCGACCACTCCGTGGGCGGGTCGTATGTCTTTCCGCCACTTTCTCGCATTTGTCTACAGTAATCCGCGACAAAGCGAAAGTCGCTATGGATCGACGCGATCTTTCCACGATCCCAACAAGCGATATTTTCTATGTTTATTTTATAATCACTCAGGAAGGGTTGCAAGTATGGATAGGCGTCGTATCGAAACAACTGTCGAAAAGACTTTGGTTTCCAAACATAAGGACCGTAATGAAGGGTAAAAATAACGCAAGGGATGAGGCACTCCAATGGAAAGTCGGGATCCTTGTTTTTGCGCGTCGCGCGAATTTGGCGAATCTGCCACAAAAACACGGCTGCCATATAGCAGAAGATCCGAACCGGCATCAACCAATCCGAATGTGTCTGGTTTTCGAAACAAAAAAGAAAAGGGAGGTTGTGTTTCGAACCAAGAACGATTGCCCCTACATCATGATAAAGCGGATGAAGGCGACGATTGAAAAAAAAGTGCGCAGAGAAATCAAGATAGCGAATTTGTTCGGGCTGAATAACGTTTTTGTTGTCAAAAAGGAGGAGATTCACCAAGGAAGCGAATACAGCCGGAACACGCAAAAGATCTTTTTCACATAAATCTTTGTTGGGCATGAAAAGTTGGTTTCCTTTCGTTGGGTGGATAAAATTATTTGAAAAACCATCTAAATGGAATAAAAAAATAAATAGATGAATTGGTTTGAAAAGTTTCTTCCAGATTATAACAATTCAATTCTGCAAAATCAAATTCAAAATACACCTTGAAAGAACTACGTCTAATACATTATCTTCAAGACAAACATGAAAAAAAACATTGCGCGTCAACACAATGTTTTTTTTCGCAGAGTTCTATACTAAGCGAACATATTTTAGCACAAAAACTTCCGTAAAATAAACCCGATTCTCACAAAATGTTATAGAAATAGAAAGAAATTTTGGTGAATTATCAAGATATACTGACTGTTTTACCGTATTATTTCTCTTTTTCGATTTATAAGCCGTCAAAATTCGAGTCAAAATCCACAAACTTTAAAAAGGATTGCATTCCTTTCTCGCTTGTTTTCTTCTCTCTTTTTCAAAAAAAAAAATCACAAAACGAATGGTTTGGAAAGAAAATAGAACCATGGTTTTCTGGAAAAATGAAGCGAATGATTTATTTTTTTGTGCCAATAACGAATTCTGTCAAAAAAACACAATTAATCATTAAAAAAGTTTAAGCCGTCAAAATTCGAGTCAAACATTTGGAAAAGCGGAAAAAACGTTTTTCCTAAAGGAAATGGAGAAAGAGTTTCACAGAGTATAGAACTCTGCGAAAACGACAGAGATTCCATCACTGGCTTGAAAGGGCGAGGTGATGACAATGCGTAAAGAAGATTGGACCGGCCATCGCTTTGGAAGTCTAACCGTCATTCGAAAGACGGAAGAGAAAAAGCGGGGAAACACGCTATGGGCTTGCCGGTGCGATTGCGGAAAGACCATTTTACTGGAAGGGTACAAGATCCGGCGTGAACTCGTGAAGAGTTGCGGATGTTCAAGAAAGTATAAAAACACAAAAGACTTGAAGGGAAAGAAGATCGGCAAGCTGACCGTGCTGAACCGGCTCGATCAAAAGAAAGGATCTTGCTATTTGTGGAAATGCCAATGCGAATGCGGCAACGTCATTTTGGTGGCGACGAATCACTTGACTGGAAAAAATCCGACACGAAGCTGTGGCTGCGAGCGAAAGGGCGCGCAAGTCGATTTAAAGGGAAAGCGTTTTGGCAAACTAACAGCGATCCATCCAACGGATCGTCGCGATCATGGCAGCGTCGTCTGGACTTGCCGGTGCGATTGTGGCAACGAAACGGAAGTGGCTGCCAATTTGCTGACAAGCGGAAATACGCAAAGCTGCGGCTGTTTGCAAACTGAAAAGGAAGGGCCAGGATCGTACATGCACTATATCGACCACACTTGTGTCGAGGTGCTGCGTTCCAAAACGGTACGGAAAGACAACTCGAGCGGATGCACGGGCGTGCGAAAACAAAAAGGAAAGTGGATCGCCCAAATCAATTTTCAGAAAGTGAAATATTATTTAGGCTCGTTTGAAACGAAAGAAGAAGCGATTCGGGTTCGAAAGAAAGCGGAAGGACTGCTTCACGACGGATTCGTCGCCTGTTTCGAACAATGGAAAAAGAAAGCGAACGAAGATCCGGCATGGGGAAAAAGCCATCCTCTCCACGTGCTTGTGGAAGGGAGCGGTCCCGAGGATTTTGAGCTGACAACAAATTAAACAAGGGATGAGATATGAAGCAAAAAGGGAATCAAAACAAGGAACGGACGGTTCCACCGCTCGAATTGCTCGAGAAGGAACGTGACCGTCTTCGACATCATAAAAACTATCGTTCAACATTGCGCAGTATGGTGGGCGTGCTCATCGTCGTTTCTGCAATCGCCATTCTGGTCGCGACTTTATGGCTGCCAGTCCTCCGGATTTATGGAACGAGCATGACCCCCACTTTAAAGGCGGGCGATATCGTTCTCACATCCAAAGGAAGCAGCTTTAACACGGGCGACGTGGTGGCGTTCTACTACAACAATAAAATTCTTGTCAAACGCGTCATCGCCGGGCCAGGCGACTGGGTGTATATCGACGACGACGGCAACGTGTTCGTCAATGGCGAAGAGCTCAACGAGCCTTATGTCAAAGAAAAGGCGCTGGGCGAAACCGATCTCGAGTATCCGTATCAGGTACCCGAAAAGCGCTGGTTCGTCATGGGCGACCATCGCAGCGTATCGCTCGATTCCAGAACGAGAGCCATCGGACCTGTCGCCGAGGAAATGATTGTAGGAAAGCTGAACATGAAAGTTTGGCCGTTGAACGAAATGGGAGGAATCTAGAAAGGAAACGGTTATGAAGGAAAATAAGAAAAAAAGATCCTGGAAACGGGTCGTGTCGATTCTAAGCGGTATCGTCGTCTTTTGCACGACCTACGCCCTGATATTGCCAGCCGTGACGATGAGCAAGGAAACGTATTGCGGCAAGGAAGAGCATGTTCACACCGAAGCTTGCTATCGGTCGCAAACCCCGCTTTGTGGAAAAGAAGAGGGAGAACCAAACGAAGGGCATGTGCACGATGAAACGTGTTACGAGCTCGTGAAAACAGAAAACCTTCTTTGTGAATTGGAAGAAAACGACGAACACCTTCATAGCGACGAATGTTATGAATGGATTCGTTCCGATCATTTGATTTGCCAGCAAGAAGAAGCAAAAGCAAGCGAGGGTCACACGCATACAGACGAGTGCTACAAGAGCGAAGAGCTCCAATGCGGCAAGGAAGAGCATGAACACACAAGAATTTGCGAGTCCAACAAGGAAGACGTGGAAGATCCAGCCGATTGGGGCGAAGCGTATAAAGAACTCGCAAACGAAGAGGACGCCAAAACAAGAATCCTGACCGTCGCCAAGAACGAATTGGGAACCAAAGAAAACAAAAACAACTTCGAAGTCGACGAGGAAGAAAAAGAGCACTACTACACAAGGTACGGTCATCTTTACGAAGACATGTACGGTGACTGGAACAACTACTTTACCGGCTACGTTTTGAAATACGCCAACGTCCAAATGGGCTATGACAAAGACGTGGACAAGTGGAACACCAAGACGGCAAAAGACCAATCCAGAGATTGGGAAAAGGTCGAAGAAGGCAATGTTGTTTTCTTCCAGAATGAAAAAGATGAATTAGAAACAGGAATTGTCACAACAATAAATAGAGATCAAAAAGAAGTGAAAGCCATCGCAGGCGATGTGGAGGGCGAAGTCAAGGAAATCGTCATCAAGGGAGATAAAATCCAGGGCTTCTTAAACGACGTCATTACGATCGAGGAGTTTGATGCGCCATTGGCTGGAACCGAAAGCGAAGAAAAGATCGAGTACACTTGGGAAGATGAAGACACTTTCATTCGCGTTTTGACCGACAAGGACACATTCAAAAATAAACATGTAATCCTACAAGTTAAAAAACTGGATCCACAATCCGAAGAGTTTCAGGAGGCTAAATCTTTAATTAATAAAGTGGAAAGTGAAAACGAATTTGCTTGGGATATTTATTTTACGAACGAGAAGAACGGAAAAGAAATCGAACCGGAGAAACCAATCCAAATTATTTTGACATTCAAAGACAGTGAGCAAAACTTCTGGCTCGACACCAAAACAACCGAAATCACCCACATCAAAGAGTTGGAAGATGGAGAGAAAGTACCAGAAGAAGTCGATCAAACCATTCAAGAGGAAGACAGGGAAGGCTACATTGATTCACATATCTTTTCCCTTGATAGTTTGAGTGTGGTATTTGCTAATACGTCAAATGTAAAAGGAGAAACATTAACTCCAACCTCTCATATTCAAGTCGAGAAGCAGTTTTATGGGTTGGAGAATCCAGAATCAGTTTTACCTGATTTTAAGGTAGAGGTAGCAGATCAAACCTTTATATTAAACGAAGCGAATAAAATTAATTCAACTACTGAGGGTATAACTGGAAATTGGATTTGGAGAACAGCCCCCTTAGAGGGTGGAACTTATAGTGTTTCCGAGTCTGGATTAGAAGCAAAAGGGTATACGCTTGCTGAAGTGCGTATAAATGGAGAGCCAATTTCTATTAATAATATTGATGGGCAAATCAAAGTACCTGATGTTACTTTGAAAGATCCAGAAATTAATTTAACTGGGTTTAAATGGGATACTCCGAATGCTAATAAGGAATGGGATTTATCTGAAGGAAAATTAGCTATACTTGTTCAATCTGGTAAAGATTATGTCATTGTTGTATCAAAATCTGAATTAGGGAAATCGGTACAGAATGTGATTAGCCAGAAAATAATTGAGGCTAAGGATCATGGTGTAAACATTACTCAAAAAAATCAAATCCAATTTTATAGTATTCCTGAAGAACAATGGAAAAATAATGTAACATTTGATGTTCAAGATTCTACGGGAACCAATATTGCAAGTATGAATTGGACCGGTGGAACAGAAAAAATAAAATTTTCTGATAAGGGAGGCAGTAAGTGGAATAAAGTAATGCTTAATGCAGGATATGAAATCAAAGGCAATATTTCTGGCATCCTGATTGAAAACCATTACAAAAAAGACACAATCAACTTTTCTTTACTGAAAACAGTAAAAGACCAGATGGATGCAGGGAATCCAACTGGATTAGCAAATGCTAAATTTGCTTTAAAGAAAGCTAATAGTACCAATGCATCCACTTTTGAAGACTATTTAACTTTTAAGACAGATGAGAATGGTCGACCAACAGAAATTAAAAATTCAACGGGAGGAGTTGCTGAATTAAAAATAGAAATTGGGCAATTATATCAGCTTGTCGAAACGACGCCTCCAGCAGGATACATCACGATGACAGAGCCTTTGGTTTTTAAAGTTATATTTGTGGAAAATGTAGGCTACAAAGTAGTCGGAAGTAACGGTCAAGAAATAAATGACGATAACTTTAAAATAACGGTTAATCAGCAAGGTGTTGATATTGTTGTTGGAAATACAGCAGGCCAATCCCTACCAAACACCGGAGGAGCCGGTACTCAATTATTTACATTCAGCGGAGGAGCAATCATAGCTGCATCCAGCTTAATGTACGGATACAAAAAGAGGTCGAAAAGAAACAAGACTGGGAAAGGAGGAAAGTAACAAGTAAGGGGAGCCTCTGATCCTAGACCTCTTTCAAGGGGTTGTATTCGTGATACATATGATTCTTTCACGGTTTGTATGGGAAGAAAGAGGAAAAAGAAAACCAGTCTTTCTTTCCAGCCGATAACGAACAAAAAGATTTAAAGATAAGAAAGGAAAACATAAATTATGAAATCTTTAAAGAAACTTTTATCTATCTTTGCGGCGTTCATGATGGTTGTCGGATTGACGGCGGCGAATGTGAAAGCGGCGGATGGCGATACTCCTTCTAATGGATCAATTACAATTGAAAATCCTAGAGAAGGACAAACGTATACTGCATATAAAATTTTTTCTACAACCTATACCAGCGATAAATCATCTTATGCTTATACGATTAGTAGTGACGATGCTTGGTATAACGATGTCCAAGAATATAGCGCAAAAGAAAATTCAGGGTTAGTACTTACAGCGACTACAAATTCCAAAGAATTTAAAATTACTATTGATGATAAGACGTTCAATCCTTCTAAATTTTCTGCATTCTTGAAAACAAAGTTAACAGGAAAAACTGGAACTCAATTGATAGCACAAACAAATGGAACAGTCAAAGCTGAAAACCTTCCATTAGGTTATTATTTTGTAAGTAGTACAACGGGATCTCTTTGCAATTTAACAACAACTGATCCATCTGCAGATATTCAAGATAAAAACGATGTCCCATTTGAAAAAAATTTAGATGAGGGGCAAACAGAAAATGTTGCAATCGGTGATACGGTTAACTACGTTATTACAGCAAATATTCCTGTAACAGATGGCTTTGAAAACTATACATATAATGTTAGCGACTCTATGTCAGATGGATTGACTTTTAATTTTGACAGTATCGAAGTATTTGTTGGAGGAACCAAGATCATCACGGGATATAGTTCTCAAAAAGTAGGTAATGGCTTTAAATTAACTTTTGATATGAAGTCTTTGCAACAATATAAATTACAAACTCTAACGATTAAATATAACGCAACAGTTAATGAAAAAGCAGTAGCGGATGTAGAAACAAATAAAGCAAGTCTTGAGTACACAAACGATCCAAATCAACAGCCAAACAAAACGCCAGATAAAGTGGTAAAAGTTTATACAGCTAAGATTGTAGTAAATAAGAAAATTGATGATGCCAACAGTGGAAAACCATTAGCAGGTGCTGGATTTGTATTGATCAATAACAATGACAATGATGAAAACAAAGGTAAATATTATCAATTAAGTGAAGATGGTAAAACTGTTAATTGGGTCGATAATATTGAAGAGGCAACTGAATATATTACCGAAGTTACAGAGGGAAAAGCCCAAGTTCAATTTGTTGGCTTAAAAGCTGGTAGTTATTTACTTCATGAGAAAACAACTCCAGCAGGCTATAATACATTGACTGCAGATCAACCTATCACGATTACAGTGGGAAAAGATAATGCGGGAAATATTATTGAAGCTGATTTAACAGAAGAAACTACTGTAGTGAATACAACGGGTGCTCAACTCCCATCCACAGGTGGTATGGGTACGACGATGCTCTACGTAGCCGGTGCGATCCTCATGGTCGGTGCCGCAGTCATCTTCGTAACGAACAAGAGAATGAAACACGAATAAGAGAAAG
>ERZ778510.310-NODE-310-length-44870-cov-109.698918_pt1 | contig 44870 bp, 43 predicted proteins | sample MGYA00510348_ERZ778510 | MGnify/ENA primary metagenome ERZ778510 (study PRJEB29527, sample SAMN07138969) | mouse gut metagenome | material: feces | host: mouse | place: China:Nanjing | collected 2016-01-25 ... | reverse complement strand
TACCCAGTCTATCAGATTTTGCACTTCCTTGTCCGTTTCGTAAAGGTCTGTTTCTACTACGATTTTAGCACACAACCGTATCATAACTTTCTTCTCCAGATCCGTCATATCCTATCAATCCTCTCTTTACTACCGGCTCATTTCAAAGGAACGTTTCGGGCGTTTATTTGCCTGTTCTGCCAGTTCTAATACCTTTGCCCGTTCTACTATCAACTGTATCTGTTCCCTGCCTATATGACGCTCCAAACGCCCCAAATCAGACGCTTTTTCCTGCAATCGATCTATGGTGTCGCTCTGCTCCATAACCTTATCTGTCAAGCGGCTAATCTGCTTTTGTTGCCTGTCCACTTTGACGGTCAGCTTCTTTCCCTGCTCCGTAAGCTGTACGCATTTGACAGTCAGATTTTTAACGACCTCTTTCAACTTCTCCACCAGCGGTAAAGCCTTTTTATCCCTAAAACTCTTTGCGCTCATCAATGCCCCCGGCTCTGCCAACTGCCATTTTATATCTTCATCATAGGCATGGATATTTCTCTCCATGACTTCCTTTGATTGTACCATTTTGTTTAGTTCCTGCTGTAACTTTTTCTGCTGTTTCTCCAACTTCTCATTTTCGGATAACAATTTTTCCTTATCCTCTGCCAGTGTTTCCGTCTGCTCTTTCAAAAGAAGATTTGTAGCGGAAAGTTCTGATACTTCCTGCCGGATCGCTTCGCCCTCTTTCCGTATCTGCTCCGTTTCCTGTCCTGCCGCTATCTGCTGATGAAGAATATCGGATAATTCCTCTTTACTGCCGGAGATTGTCTGTTCCAGTTCCGCAACTTCTCTTGCACGCTCTTTTTTCTCAAAATCCAAAACGGATAAATGCTTCTCATGTGTTCCCTTTTTCTCCCATTCAATGCCATGCTGCAACATAATCTCCGCAAGCCGTTCTTTTTCTGCCGCCACCCACTGGTTGCGCTCCGTTTCGCTCCTTGTGCCGCCTTTAAATCCAAGTTCCGCAAGTGCCTTTTTTAATGATACCCTCGTATCAAGTCCCCGCTTGCTTCCAGTCGTATAGGGTATAAAATCTATATGCAGATGAGGTGTGGCTTCGTCCATGTGGAGATACGCCGAAAACACCCTCAATGTGGGATTGCGCCGTTGGAAGTCCTGCATATATTCACCAAATATTTTCGCCGCAAGCTGCCCGTCCTGTGTCTTTGCCCCCATATCGTCCTTGTTGCCTATCTGCAAAATAATCTCATGGAATGGCTTCTCCTGTTTGCCGGAACAGATTTTCTCATAATAATCATCAATTATGCGGTCACTTCTGGTCTGCTTCTCATTGTATCGGGCAAGTGCTTCATCAAATAATTCATGGTATACGTCCTTGATATTTTCATTGCAGTATTCCACATTCAGACAACTCCGCTCCGGGTCAGTGTTCTTTGCGTGGAATTTTCTGCTGTTGTGGTTGACAGAGCCTTTCCCTGTCATAACGCTGATTGTCCGCTTCAATAATTTTTCCTTTCTCCCTGTCGGGTAATGAGCGCCGGATACGGCGCATAGCCTTTGTTACTTTCTGCGAAAGTAACGCAAAAGCACTTTCGACAGGCTACGCTCTATCAAAAGTGCCTTTGCGCCCTGCCGGGGGCTTTTCCGTCCTAACGGACGGTGGACGGCTTTTCGTCGCTTTACTGCTCCCCATGCGTCGGTTTGCGTCGATAGCGTCGGTATTTTCTACACCGCCCTGCTATCAAAAATACCGTCGCAACCGACGCATATCGTCGCACTTTACGCTTTCGGCTCTAGCCGTTTCAGAATGATTTTTCTCTCATGCCCCCGCTTGTTATCGTAGAAAATGCCATAGTCATTAAGCAACTGACTGTTCACTACATTTAATCTCCGGGAAAGCACATTTGCCGATAACTGCATATCCGGCAACTGTTTCAGAAGTTCCGTTGCCGTCCCCTCCCATTCCTGCATTTCCTCTGTCAGAAATTCGTTGATTGCTTCCAGTAATGGATTGGGCGGCTGTTTCCACAACTCCGTTTCCGCTTTCTGAAATTTCCAAATACACTGTTCACGGTCAAACTCTATCGTCAGTTCTTGATCGGGCTGGTCACGCCCTACAATATCCATGACCGCCGTGTTGTCCATGCGCTTTTTCTTGTGCATGATAAACGCCCCGTCTGCCGCACCGAGAAGCCCGTTTGTGCCGGAAATCATATCGAAGCTGTCCTCGGACTCCAACTTGCGGGTGTGGTGAACCACCAACAGGCAGACACCATATTTATCGCTGAATGATTTTAACTTTGTCACAATCTCATAGTCACTGGAATAACTGTACCTGTCCCCGCCGACCTCACGCACCTTTTGGAGCGTGTCAATAATAATCAGCCTTGCGTCCTTATGCTCTTTTATAAATCCCTCTAATTCTCCGTCCAGTCCCTCATTCAGTGTCTTTGCCTGCGTTGCAAAAAATAAATTGTCCGCACACTCCACGCCAAACATGACGGACAGCCGCCGCTGAAGCCTTGCGTAATCATCTTCCAGTGCAAGGTATAATACCGTCCCCTTTCGGACAGGATAATTCCACAGCGGAAGCCCCATTGCTACATGGTAGGCAAGCTGCCCCATAAAGAACGATTTCCCCACTTTCGGCGCACCCACAAAGAGATAAGTGCCGCCATACAGAAAGCCGTCCACAACAGGCGTTCTCGGCGGGTACACCGTATCATACAGTTCTGTCATGGAAACGGTTTGAAGCCCGCCGCCCTGCCCGGATTTCTCCGGGCAATTTGTGGCTTGCAGATTGTTTTTTGCTGTTTCATTTGCTATAATTTCAGTGTGATTTTTTGTTTTCGGCTGTTCCCCATCTGCGCCAACAGATGATACGGGAGCAGTCGATTTCATTTTATTTGTCATTCATCTTCCCCTTTCAGACCGTCTAAAGTGATTGCAATAACTTGTAACGTGTAGAGCAGTTCGTCATTGTCCGGGCTTATGCTTTCCATGCGCTTCAATTCCTCATGGATTGCCGCCATCTGATTTTTCAGTGCCTTATACACCCTCGGATTGCCCTGCACCACAACGTCCCGGCATAAGAGCCGCCTTGTGATGTAGTCCTGCTTTGTCAGCCCCGATAATGCCACCAAATCATTCAATAGCTTTGCTTCTTCGTCCGATACCCGGAACGCCACCGTATGGTTGCGCCATCTTCCCTTGTAATCCAGTGATTTTTCCATTTTACCTAATCCTCCTTTGTCATTCTCTCCATTTCCAATTTCTCCGCCATTTCCGTCTGCACCGTAGGGAACAGGTGGGCGTAACGGTAAGTGATTTTCTCCGCTTCATGCCCCATGCGCTCCCCTATCGCCAGTACCGAAAATCCCATGTTGATTAAAAGTGAAACCGCACTATGGCGAATATCGTGGACACGGATTTTCTTAACGCCCGCCTGCTTCGCCCCTCGCTCCATTTCGTGATTGAGGTAGGATTTTGTGACCGTAAATAAACGCTCGTCCGGCTTGATGTCATAAAGCATTTTGATGTACTCCTGCATTTCCTCACAGAGAAACGGCGGCATTTTGATTGTGCGGTTGCTCTTTTTCGTCTTAGGGCTTGTGATAATGTCACGCCCTTTGGAGCGGTGGAAAGTCTTGCTAATCGTGACCGTCTGTTTCTCAAAATCAATATCAGCAGGCGTTAAGGCAAGAAGTTCGCCGGAACGCATACCGCACCAGTAGAGCATTTCAAACGCATAATAGGAACGGGGCTTATCCATCATGGCTTCGGAGAATTTCAGATATTCCTCTTTCGTCCAAAAGTCCATTTCCTTAACGGCTTCGCTCCCAATCGTTCCCGCCCGCCTTGCCGGATTGTAGGGAAGATTATAAAAGTTTACCGCATGGTTGAATATCGCCGTCAGTTGTGCATGGATTGTCCTCAAATAATCTGCGGAATAGGGCTTGCCTTTCTCGTCCCTGTACGCCATCAATTCATTCTGCCACGCAATCACGTCCTTTGCTTCAATCTCTGCGATTTTGCGGTTCTCAAAGTACGGTAAAATCTTTGTCCGTATCACATGGCTTTTGGACTCCCAAGTGCTTTCCTTGACACGCTGTTTCTTGTCGGCTTCGTACACTTCAAAGAAACTGCCGAAAGTCATATCCAGTTTTGCACCCTGTTTTAACATGGCTTCATGCTCCCACGCCTGCGCTTCCCTTTTGGTTGCAAATCCCCTCTTTTGTGTCTGTTTCCTCTCCCCTTTCCAGTTGGTAAAGCGGTAGATAACCCGCCACGTCCCCGTAGCGTTGTCCTTGTATACAGCCATCTAAACCATCTCCTTCCTATTCGCTGTAACATACCTTTTTATGAAAAAATGTAGCGTTCACACGTCCTGCCACCGTCAGATAGCCCTGTTTCTGCATTTCTGCGTTCAGTTCCCTTACAATCTGATAGGCTTTTGACTTCGACACACGCAGTTCCGCTGCCACTTCCTCCACTGTCATAAATAATTTTTCCGTCATTCAGATACCCTCTCCTTTCTTCATCTTAACTCTTTTTAGTTAAGTTATGCTGATATGATACTAAATAAATTCCGTTAAGTCAAGTGGTTTGCGAGAAAATCTTAACTTTTTTTATTTAAGTTATTCTTGCTATTTCTATTGCACCATGTTATACTGACTTCAACAGATTTGTTTAAGTACAGCCATGCAAGGCTGTACCACTTTTACTACAACGGAGGTTTTATTATGGCAATCGGCAAACGTATCCGCTTTTTCCGCAACCGAAAGGGCATGACACAGAAACAGTTAGGCGAAATCCTCGGCTTTCTCGGAAAGACCTCTGATGTCCGTATGGCGCAGTATGAAACCGAAGCGAGGACACCAAAGCACGACCTTGTAAAAGAAATGGCGGGTATCTTTGATATAAGCACCCACGCCCTCACAGTGCCGGATATTGATACCTATACCGGGCTTATGCACACGCTCTTTGCGTTGGAAGATATGTACGGGCTGAAAATCGGGGAGATTGACGGGGAAATCTGCCTGCGCCTTGACAAGTCCGACTATTCCACTTATACGTCCATGTTTGATATGTTCCACGCATGGCAGGAACAAGCCGCCAAACTGGAACGGGGCGAGATTACCAAAGAGGAATACGACCAGTGGCGTTACAAGTACCCCGAACTGGACACATCAAAGCATTGGGCAAAAGTCCCCTCACAAGCGGTCAGTGATATGCTTATGGAGGAATTTCAGAAAATCGAGGAAGAAGAAAAGAAAACAGCGAAAAAGAAAAAACAGAAATAAGCATAAAAAGACCTTGCCGATATTCAGTTTTCATATCTGAAAATCAGCAAGGTTTTCTTATGCCATTGATGTAATTATCCAGTGCGTGATGTTGAAAATGTTGCCAAATCGTTGCCAACATCTAAACAAATTTGTTTGGAAACCGTATAAATACTAGCTTTCTAAAGTCCATTTCATCACTCGAACTCTTTTTCCAGTTCGTTGCAAGTCCTGTTTTACATTGCTTTTTCTTACAAAATCGTATCATTTTGATGCGTTTTTATTTCTCGTTTATATGGTTTCAAAGCTGGTGTACCCAAATTGTACCCATACCACAAATTTATAATAATCACCTGTGTGCATCAATAGTCAAACTGGCAAACGCTACTTGTAGTAGTTCATTTAAACTATTTGCTTGATCTATTGCTAATTTTATTTTTTCTTTTTCTTCTGTAGATAATTTTCGATTGCCATTATCCAAAAAATATTTTGATAATTCTTTCCACTGATGTTCCGTCATATTTATTTCCCTCATTCTTTCCAATTCGCTACACACTGTGTAGTAAATTACCATTCTTCAAAATTCTCATTATTATAACTTGGTCATTATCTTGATCACTTTAACCAAGATGCAAGCTAATTAGTTACTAAACATAGTATTTTTGATTTCCACTTTTTGGCTTGTCTGGAATTGTCATTTTTAACTGTCCTGTTTTAATCATAGGATTAAGATAATGCCTTCTAAAAAAGCTCCTATCATTTATTTTAATATACTCCATAATCTCCTTGGCAGAATGTGGCTGTTTGCAAAAGGCAATTATCATCTTAGTCACATCTTGGTCATTATCTTGGTCACTTTGACCAAGATGCAAATTTTCCTCATCATTCAACAACTCCAAATACTTATCACACGCCTTACACCGCACCATAATCCCTGATGCGCCGATATTGTATTCCGGCAGACGTCCATCGTACTTTGCACATGCCTCCTTGATTTTGTCAAAACCTCTTCCCCATGCCTCTATCATACCACTTTTAAAGAAAACATTTGCCAGCTTAGGATTATACGGTTTGGAAGAATGTTTTTCAAACAGTTTCTCCGTTGAATTCAGCTCAGACGGCATCTCTCCATCATTCCAGATATATATTTTATCCTCATAGACACTAATCTGGATAGGGTTGCAGGCACTATAATCCTTGTGAACCACCGCATTCAGCAATATCTCACGAAATGCTTCCTGTGGAAACATAAACTGCTCAATCCTCTGAATCCCATCATAATAAATCAAAGCTTTCAGATATTTTGTATAAACCAAATCAACCGTCTTATCAATCTGTTCAATCAGAGAACCATGTACCTCGTCCTGATATTTCAAGTCGGCATCTGATTTTCCAAAATAGCCAATCTTAATATAAGAACCTGTAACCCATTTCTCCGGATCTTTATAGAATGCCAACATTGCTGCTCTTATCAGATAATCATCTTCATCAATTAGGTGAAGATTTTCCATCAATATTGTATCATCAACCTTTGTTTCTTCCTCTGTCAGCCTTCCTCTTCTTATCGCCTTTTCTTTCAGTAAATCAATTGCTTCTCTTCTTAAATCTGTCACTTTCAGCTTTGGAATTGGCATACCATCCCATGTTCTTCCCTGTGATTTTAAGATAGCTTTATCCAGTTCTTTTCCTGTTATCGTTCTCATTGTACTGCCAGAACGGTAAAAATATTTTCCATGATAGCTGATAAGCGAGGGATACTTGTCCACAATAATCTCAATATATTGCAAATTTCCATCATATAGCAAATTGACATCCGCTACAATACCCATTGTATCTGTAATCTTATTTGGAATAGATTCCAATAGCTTTTTCCTATCTTTATCGCTGAGTCCGACAACATCTCCATTGTCATTCTTACCAATATAAAGCGTTCCGCCATAAGCATTTGCATATCCGCAAATCCACTCTAAAAACTCATCATGCCATGATTCTTTGTATTCTATTGTTTGATGTTCTGGCATAATCCACCTGCTTTCTCAGTAACCTTTCTTGCCAATTTCTACTTAATTGCTTATAGTTAGTCTTATATCTGCTTATATACTTCCCCATGCTAAAGAAACAATGCTTTCTTTATAATTCTTAAAGATACTTTTCTCATGTGTTTTAAAAGTAATTGTACGAAGAAAATCTTTACTTAACATATCCCACCCGAAAAATTGCTCATCACTATCTCTTAAATAATCAACAAAAACATCTAAAGCAATATCAGCACAACTTCTATTGCCTGTTCCCATATATGGGAGAGAATTAACTACTCCATCAATTAAAGTCTGAGATGCCGAAGATAAGAATGGACATTTATTAAATACAATTATCCACCAAAACTCCCTATACTCAAAAATCGACTTTTGAACCCTAATGGCTTCAATTCGTTTAGTCAAGATATTCTCAATCTCTGCCTTAATCTCATTATAATACTTTTTATTATATTGTGCATACAATAAATAGGTCGCCCAAAGAATTGGATCGTCTTTTTCATTGAGTTTTTTTACAATCCTTTCTTCCTCAACATATGGGATTTCAATCTTGGCTTGTGCACAAAATAAGAACAAATCAACAATATCATTTAAGTTTGCTTTTTCAAATATAAATGCATATTTATTTATCATATTTTGAAGGCTCCGAGATTTACTGAATATATCATACTCATCACGGACATAACTAATAATCGACAAAATTTTCTGTGTATTATTATAATTAGGAAAAAAGGAATAAGCATAAAACACAAGATCCAAAAAGCTGAACACGGTTGATTCTGATACATCTTTCTTAAAAATTGCCACTTTGTCTTTATTCTTACCCACATGGTTTAAAATAGCACCAAGGAAATAAGCAATCAACGTTCTATCTTTAGCTTCATATTTGCAGACAAGCTCATTTAATTGATTCATTATTGATTGTTTTGCTTTTGATCCATACCTAATAATATGCGATTTCAGCAAATATGGGCGAATATCATCTTCTTCATTCGCCTCATTTCGTTTAACATATGATTCTTGCTCCTCTTTATTTGTAAAGAGCATTTCACATACTCGATTTGTAAACAAATTCGCCTCGTTTAACCAACCATCTAAAACAAAAGGCACTTTACTTCGATATGATTTTGATTCATTTAATCGCAACAAGTACTTCCTTGCTATCTCTGAATACATTTTTACAATGTAATTAGCTAACTCTTCTGTTTTTGCAAATATAAAAATATCGTCTACATACCTATACACATTATAATCCTGATCACAAATATACCCAGAATTAAGGAGCCAACTATTGACGCCAACATCGATAGCTTGCAACATTATCTCAGCAATCATTCTCGAAAATTCCGGTCCAACAACTATGCCATTTGACCTTCTTGCATTAATATTCTGTAACACTCTATCTATTGTAGAATAAATATTTGAATTATGATCAAATTCCTTTGTATCAATAGAGTCTTTTCCAATTAGCCAAGTATATGTATGAGTATATATACTATCAAAGCAAGCCTTATAATCAGTTCTAATAAAATAAGCATATTTACTGTTCAATACAAGCCATTCTTCCGATGAAGTAAAAGCAGAAATCGATTTATATGGAGATATACTAAAGAATATTCCTGTTTGCTCTATAACTTCTAGTCCTGCCTGCTTACTTTCTTCATTAAAATATTTAATAACTGACTTATTTTTATTTTTATAGCAGAGATCATTATTTCTATGATGATATCTTAAAGAAAAACAAGCATTCTTGTCCAGTAAATTTAATAGTTCCTTTTGATATACACCAACAAACAATAGTATTTCCAGTGCCGCAAGCGGTTGCACTAAACTCATTTCTCGAATAGTATGCAGTTCTTTCATTATCGAATATTTCAACGGCATTGAAGCCCAGCACTTTTTCCCTTGAAACATTCCTTCTGTCTTTGCCTTTGTTTCTTCAAGCTGTTTAAACATTTTATCTACATCATTTGATCTTTTTATTAAATATTCATAAAAATGCGAGTAAGTAAATCTATCTGACAACTCATTTGGTAAAATATCCGTTAACAAGTAATCTAATTGATTTCGTTTTATATTATTTAAATTCATTGACTTTATCTCCATTTTGATCAATAATATATATTGTACATAAATGCACAAGTAATCCCTTGGATTACACACGTCAGCTATACAAAGTATCTTCAATGCGAAGGTTATACGTTGTATTTGAATAGCATCTCTTTCGAGAGATGCTATTCTATTTTTATCCTTTCAAGATATTCTACCACTATTCTATAATAATCTTTCCCTTGACTCGAATAACTTGGATCAATTCTTAACATCCAATCCAAAAGTACCTCTTGGGGAATACCTATACTTTGTTCAAAAAGAAGTGTTCTATTCCTTTTCATATTTGAAAAAAGATTATACATACTTTGTTCATCATGTCTTTTGGGAATAAAATATGGTCTTTTCAAGTGATACTTTCTTAGCAAAATATAATATAAATTCTTTAAAAACTCTTCTGTATCACTATGAAGATACTCTGTATAATTCCGAAGTTCATTGTAATTTGCTATCACTCCCTTTGTCAACCAATCAAACGAAGTTCCCATCAGTTGTCTTGCTATTACGACACGTGAAGAAAATATTTTTATTCGTTGTCTAAGTAATTCTTCATTTTGGTTTACAGCATACTGTGCAAACGCACGTTCAATTATATTAGAGTATCGATTTCTCTTCTTTTCCGCAATACCATATTGAAACGAAATTTTTCCACTTAATTCATTAATAAAAAACTCATAACCTAAAAAATTGAACTTTTGAGATGCTACCAATCCTCTTCTTGAAATATATGAAAATTTCCCTGGTGATGTACTCAATTTCACTGGACATATAGCAAAAGTTTCGTTTATCGTTTTATTAATGATATCAATAATTTCATCTTGTGAAATATAATTATTAAGCATAATCAGCATATCATCTACGTAACGCTCATAGAAAAACACGCCGTATACTGTCAATTTCGCTTTTAACCGCTTATCAAAATCTCGGCACACAATTTCTGTCATCCCATTGGAAAGACATAAGCCAGCATAACAATACTTGAATTCATCAATGTATTTTTCTAGTATATCTTTATCCCCCCTATGTAATAATGATGGCAATATATATTTTTCATAAACAAAACGTGATAGTACACTATCAAAAAATGATTTGAAATCTGCACGAATAATTACAAAATCATTCATATTTTTCAAAACAGGTATTGTGTTAAAAAGCAAGCTAATAATTTTACTCCTACTTGCATACTTAATCTTAAATACTTTATCTAACCGTTTTTTCAAATAATGACATATAAAATTTTCAATTGATAATTTAGGATAATGATAAATAACTCTCCGTTTTCCGGTTTGCGTAAAAATTTCTTTTACTTTTACAGAAAAGTCATATGTTCCATTTTCGACTGCCTCAATACATTGGCAAGACCAATTATCAACATCGCTATCCGTTAAAGTATAATCTATTCGTCTAATTACTCCTTGAATATTTTCTATTTCCATTTTTTGAATTTTCCTCTTCTATTTTTATGCATTGTAATCTTCCAGCGTCGCATTATTCTTCCTCCTTAACACCATAATCTACAGGCTCTTCCGCAACCATCATCGGTTTAAAATTCTCATATTGATATACAATCCCACTTCCCACATCTTCTCCGTTCCGCAAACTATGATATGTATCACTCAAAAATAGCCCCAGCACTTCATGTTTAATTTCATCATTCTGCAAAAGCAGGGTAAAGAAATCCTGATTCTGCTCCAATCCATCTATCAGCGCATCATCCACATGGTCAAAATACGCAAATTCAAAATCCTGTTCCGAATTATTCTTTGCGCTGGTTTTTAGTTCCTCGGACTTTTTCATTATATCCCGAATCTGCAATGCCGCCTTGATTGCAACATCATTATCATATTGTCTGCCCGTCCTGCTGTTTATCTCTCTGATAATCTGTGAAAGGCGTTCTTCCTTTGCAGGAGTCAATACAATATCATATGCTGTGGGCAGCTTCATCACAGGGCTTGCGGTTATATTGCTTTTCTTGTGTTCCTCTCCTTTTTTCTGGAGAAACTCAGATGCTTTAATCATGCCATCAAGATTATAACCTCCCCCTCCATGATTAATCCTGATATATGCTATCAAATAGGACAGGAAATTATATTTCTTATGCAGCTCCACATCCTCAAAACAGGAAGCCTGTAGCAGAAATTCATAAAACCTGATAAAATGCCTGATGTCTAATGCTATCTGCCCTCTTTTATCGTCTGCAAAGCCATCTATAACACGTTTTGCTTTTTGCAAATAAAAGGTCATCTGCTTTTTATCTTTTGCCGTGTGTGCCGATTCATACAATACTTTATTAAAGGATTCCACATCGGCAGGATCTAAGAAAAAGTATCCATCTATCTTCGCTTCAATATCATAAATCGCACGGGGCGTAACAGAATTGGAAAGAACTGTCTTTGTGTAATATTTGGAAAATGCAGCCACGATATCCTCATATTTGTTGACAAAATCCAGCACAAATGTCTTTTTCTCATAAGGCGGGCAGATACGGTTCAATCTGGAAAGTGTCTGTACCGCAGTCACGCCATGCAGCTTTTTCAGGATATACATAGCGCACAGTTTCGGCTGGTCAAATCCTGTCTGGTATTTATCTGCAACCAAGAGTACCTGATACTCATCCTTGTCAAACTCATCAGGCAGATTTTTCTCTGATATGCCATTCATTCCTGCTTCTGTATATTCTTTATCATCCAATGGCACCTTACCGGAAAACGCCACCAAAGCGCGAATATTTGTATAACCTTTCTTCTTTGTGTAATCTTCAAAAGCCTGTCTGTATTTGACTGCCCCCGCCCTTGATTCTGTTACCACCATAGCCTTTGCGTGTCCACCCAGCTCCTGCATGACCGAGGTTCTGAAATGTTCTGTAATAATCTCTACCCTCTGCGCTATATTTACTTCATGAAGCTGAATAAACCGGGCAATCTGCCTTTTGGCTTCATTTGTCTGCAAGGTAGGGTCTTCCTCAATTTCCTTGTTCAGCTTGTAATAAGTTTCATAGTTTAAATAATTATCCAGCACATCCAGAATAAAACCTTCTTCTATCGCCTGTTTCATCGTATAAAAATGAAATGCCTCTTTCTGTCCCTTTGTATTCTCTCGCCCGAAAAGCTGTATTGTTGTAGGCTTTGGCGTTGCTGTAAAAGCAAACATGGAAACATTCGCCTGTTTTCCCTGTTTGGAAATCTGGTCAACAATCATATCCTCTGTATCATATACCACTTTATCTCCATTACCGAGTGTCATTGTCACCGCTGCCATATTCTTACCTGCGGTGGACGAATGAGCCTCATCTATAATGACTGCAAATTTCTTGTTTTTCAGCCCCTTTACACTGTCAACAATATACGGGAATTTCTGTATTGTAGTGGCGATAATTTTCGTATTTCCCTGAATCGCAAGCGCAAGGTCATTGGAATTGCACTTTTCATCCATAACCCGAATCATCCCTGTTTTATGTTCAATTCCCATTACCGCCTGCTGAAGTTGCCTGTCCACCACTACCCTGTCCGTACAAATGATAATATTATCAAATATGATTTTGTTCTCTTTATCATGCAAAGATGCCAGTCTGTGCGCCAGCCATGCAATAGAATTGGTCTTGCCCGAACCAGCGGAGTGCTGTATCAGATAATTTGGGCTGGAACCCGTTGCCGCCACCTCTGCCAACGTCTTCCTGATAACATCTAACTGATGATATCTTGGAAAAATAACTGTTTCAGAACGCTTCACTTTATCTGTCACAGAATCTTTCTTTTCCTTGACTTCAATGAACATAAATTTGCCAAGTATTTCAATCAGTGTGTCTTTTTGCAGAATATCTTCCCACATATAATACACGCTGTATTTATCTTCATAAATCGGATTCCCCGATCCTGTATCAATCCCCTCTCCCTTTCCCATGTTAAAGGGCAGGAAAAACGTTGATGCTCCGTCCAGCTTCGTAGTCATATAGACCTGTTCCAAATCCATTGCAAAATCCACCAACGCCCCTGCTTTCCACCTGAAAAGTCTTGTCTTTGGGTCACGCTGTGTACGGTACTGATATATCGCATCCTGATAGGACTGCCCCGCTGCATTGCATTTCAGTTCAAATGTCATAATTGCCAAACCGTTTAAGAAGATTACAAGGTCTATCCTTTCCTTGTCGCTTGCCCAGACTTCTTCGGATACAGAAAAAATATTCTGCTCATATAGCTTATTAAGCACAGGGTTGAATGTGGTTGCTGGTTTTGTATACATAAGCTCCAGCTTGTGATTTGCAATTTCTATTCCATGTTTTAATACATCCAGCCTGCTTCCTCTTGTTTTCGTTTCCTCCATACTGATAACGCCAATAATCGTATTTTCCAAATCGGATTTGTATACTTTTCTGAGTGCATCCATCTCATCAGGCTGTGTTGTATTCAAAAACCGAAAAAGCGCTTCCCTGTCTATTGCAAAAAAGCGGTCATAACTGGCGGACGTGGTTATCTCATACCCGTTTTCAGAAAGTCTCTCTAATATGTAATTCTGGTATTCTTTTTCGGATAATATAGCATTCATGTTTTAGTTCCTTTCTAAACAATTCACTGTTCATTACTGATTTCTGTTTCTGCAATAAACGCTGCTTTTATGCATGAACTTTTTTCCCTGTAACATATTCATATATAATTGTTTTCTTATATTCTTCCAACACTGCTAATTGTTCTTTTTTTCGATTTATTATTTCTTCGATTTCTTTTGTTGTCTTATTTAAATATTCAGCTATTGCAACTTGTTCATTATATGGCGGAATCAAAATCCATATATTTTCAAGTGAAACTGCCGACAAATCCCATTGCCCCTCTCTTATTCCACCTGAAAGCCGCCTAAATTCAATCGCATACATCCTATTTCTCATCAAATAATGAAAATAATCTTTGTATATGCTTTCATCAGAAAATTCATACACATAATACGCAGGGCTTACAATACCATTATAATTTGATACCGCAACCGAACCTTGCCATGCTTTCATTTTATTTATAACAAAATCACCCTTTTTGACATATAAATACTTTGATGTATCTTCTGATGTAACATTATGATTATCCTCTCGGCTATCTTTAGGTATAACTCCAAATTCTCTATATAAAGATAACACCGTTGCGTCACCATGATTTTTTATTGTTTGTCTTTTTAAATGATATTTAAATTTTGAAACATTCCAATGCGAAGGAACTTTGGGTATCCAACCTATGCTACTATCCTTCATAACCACATCTAAATTTAATCCTTTTGATACTTTTTCTGTAATTACAGAGCGTTTGTATTCTTCCAATATATCTATTTCTGTTTGAATATCCGCAAACAGCTTGTCTATTTCTGAACATTTTTCATCCAAGAATAAAGATATTTTTTCTTGTTCACTTACTGGCGGTATTGGCAAATATGTGCTTCCAAAATCGGCAAATGCTATATTTTTTCCATCTCGCAAACTAAGTGTATATGAATTCATCTTACTAATAAAACTTTGATCTTTAAATAAATACTTATAGTAGTTATCACAGATTTTTGTTATCGGATAAAACACCTGATATGCTGGTGACACAACTCCCTCATAAACACAATACTCAAATCCCCCCTGAAAACTTCGCAAACTAATGCAAAAATCCCCCTTGTGAATTGTTTTAAATTGTGATAAATCTGTATTTTCTTTTACTTTGACTGCTGTATTTGTTGTTAATTCTTCAAACAAAGACTGTGGAATAACACCAAATTTCTGAGTTGGAGAAAGTAATTGCAATTCTATCGTGTTCCCTCTATCATTACGCAATGAAAAAATGTACTTTCCCTTAAGAAACTTCCATGAAGCAGGACATTTGCCAATCCAATCAACCCCACTATCCCTCATTTCAGACATATCACTTACCCCCAAACAGCTTCGCTACTCGTTCACTAACCAACCGCTCCAATTCACTGAATTTGGCTTCCAGTTCCTTACTCGGTGTCGGCTGCTGATACTTATAAAAGTACCTCGTAAAAGGAATCTCCGCACCTGTCCTGATAACAGGATTCTTCGCTTCAAGATCCTCTTCCCAAAAAGCTACTGCATCCGGTATATGAGGCAGCACTTCCCTTTCCATATAAGAATCAATATCTTCTTCTACCTTTACAATTTCAGTATCTTTCGTAGACTTATCAAACAGAATGTTCCCTTTCTTATCCTTCTGAATTACCGCTTCTTTGTCCATAACCGAAAGACCATCTGCAATCTTCTGTATTGTCTTAATATCCGCTACATCTGAAAGAATTTCTGTTATCACTGGCATAAATTCATCGGGAGAAAGCCATTTTTGATTGGATACCGATGATTGCAGTGCATCAAGAATTGCATCATACACTGGCTTGTTCTTATAAAAATTATCAAGTGTTTTCTGTTCTTTTCCTGTAATTGCAGTTCCCAGCTCCTCCAACTGCGCTACTTTTATTTCATCCCACAGATTTTTTAATGTACCCTGCCGCAACATTGCCTGTATACTATCCTCTGTAATAGAATAGCTTCTCTGTAAAGGCTGCATTACTGCATACTCTTTGTAAATAAACTCCGTATTATCATAAATTTTACTACACTCATTTTCTATAAAATTGGCATATAACTCTGTTATCTTCTTTCTGTCCTCTGGACTAAATTCATTTTTCTTGTTGCCCAAAGGCTTGCGCAGTTTATGGCAGATACCAGAGGCATCTATAAGCTGAATCTTTCCTACTCTCTCTTTTCTTTTGTTTTTTGACAATATCCACACATAAGTGCTGATACCTGTATTGTAAAACAGTTCTGTCGGCATTTGGATTATCGCCTCAATCAAATCATTCTCCAATAGCCATCTTCTTACCTGTGATTCTCCTGATGCTGTACCGCCTGTAAAAAGCGGAGAACCATTTTCAATAATGGCTGCCCTTCCTTGTTGGTCATCCAGCTTCGCAACTGCTGACTGCAAAAATAAAAGCTGTGAATCACCACCGCTTGGAAGACCTGCGCCCCACCGTCCATGAAATCTTTTTGCATATTCAGCATTTACAGCATCTTCCTGTCCTGCCTTTGCGTCCTTTCCAGACCACGGTGTACCAAAAGGTGGATTCTCAATTAAGAACCGCATTTTTGTACCTTCAAAACAGTCCTCTTTTAAGGTATCCGCATGGCGAAAGTTCTCGGCATTCTGTCCTTTAATCAGCATCTCCGCCAGACCTACTGCATAAGACTGCCCCATCATCTCCTGTCCAAACAACCGCACATCCGCAGAAAGATTATAATGCTTGAGATAGCTGTATGCTGTTGAAAGCATACCACCTGTACCACATGCCTGATCACAGACTGTTATTATCTTCCCCGCATCAAAAATGTCATCGCATCCCTCCGAAATCAAAAGCGATACCAACAATTTAATAATATCCCTGCCCGTATAAAACTGTCCGGCATCCACATTTTGATAGAACCTGCCTATCAGGTTTTCAAATATGTACCCCATTTTGATACTGTCAAAAGTTCTGGGGCTTAAATCCAATTCAGAAAATGCTTTGACCACCGAATACAGACATCCATCCTTGTCCATTTTGTTGATATGCTGCTCCATTTCCAGCTCTTTCAAAATGTCCTGCACATTTGCTGAAAATCCTGCTATATATGCCTTAAAATTTACCGCCACATGGTCAGCATCATTGCAAAGCTCCTGTAGCGTATAATCGCTGGTATTATAAAATTGAAAACCTGATTTTCTAAATAATGCTTTTTCTGGGTAGTTTGGATTCTGTTTAAAAATATCGATAACATCTCTTCTTTTCACTTCATCATCAAGCAAAGCACATTCAAAACGTCTGATAATCGTCATAGGGATAATAACATCACCATATTTATCGGGCATATAAGAACCTCTTAATTTGTTCGCAATACTCCATATAAAGTTTGCCTCTGCTGTAACATCCACAGGGCTATCATCCCACATCACATCGATTGCTAAATTCGCCATTTATTTGTTCTCCTCAGTCATTTGTTTTTTGCCATATCTCAAATCAGCAGGTTTTTCGGCATCCTTTGGTATCAGCCACATAAGCCCCTTTTTCTCTGCACCTGCTATTCTGCCTTCATTACACAATGTGTTTATTCTTCTTCCGGAAATACCCCACTTTTGAGCTGTTTCTTTTACTGTTAAGTATTCCATATCCATCCTCCGTGTTCACGACTTGACTTGTCATATATTATATTCCAGCTTTGGAATAATAGCAAGTGTATTTTAACACAATTCCACATAATATTCTTACCTTAAATATAACAAGGCACAGCTACACGCCATACCCTGTCTTCAACTATAATATATAAATTATCTCTTCCCTCACTATCTCCTCTGCCCTCGTCCGAATATTATTCATTCTCCGAACCCAAAGCATCTGATCCTGCGCTTTTAACTTTTCTGTCACTCCTTCCTGTTTTGCCATCTGCTCCACAAGCAAATCAAATCTTTCCTCCGCCTGTTTTTGTATTATAAGCAGATGCTTCTTTAATTCGCCCGATAACAGCAGCCCTGCATAAATGCCCCGTCTATGATTCTCCAAATAAGACTTCCGCATCAAACCAAATTTTCGCAGTTCTCCCTTTGGCTCTGGATCAGGTATTAAGTTTGGAATCAAATAATCTCCACATTTCTCATAAATTAAATTCATTGTCTGTTCCTCTCTTTCCTTTAAAATTTATATTTCCTGTTGCCATCGCTTACTTTTTTCTGTCTGCCCCCTTTCCGACATTTCCCTCTGTCTGTTATGCACATCTGCCTCTGATTTTGCGTTCTCCAATCGCTGTTTCATGATTTTCGGTGCAAGTGATTTTACAAACTCCACAAATGCCTCTCCAAGTCCCCTTGATGCTACAAACCGTTTTAATTTTTCAACTTGCTCAGCAAGCGCATCTATCTTCTTCTCCAAATTCGATATCTTCTTCTCATATTTTTCCAAGAGATGATTCCTTGATACCGCCTTGTTGAAAGCATCCAGTATTTTATTCCAGTCGCTTTTCTTTACTTTGACATATTCCTCGCTACCGAAAAGATTTGTCACAGGAACAGCAACACTTTTCATACTTTTTGTTTCCGCTGCCACTTCCTTTGAAATCATTTTAAATGTTTCCGCCCTTAAATCATGTTTCGCAAGTACTTCCTTCGCCGCTTTCTCTTTCGCCTCCGTTTCATCAATCTGTTCTGTGAGTTTCTGTGCCTGTAACACCAGCTCATTATTTTTCTCCTCCATTTCCTGCATCCGTCCGCAAAGTTCCGATGTTTTCTGCTCAAGATCATCGTTCTGCTGTTCAAGAATTTCAATCTGCCTATCCAGTGCCACCGCCTGCTGTTCCAGTTCCTCCACTTCACGCATCGCTGCTTTATATTCCGGCAGTGACAGATTATCCCTCTGTACACCGAGGACTTCTATCTCAATCCCCTGCTCCCTGCACAGTTCTGTCAGATACTCCCTCTCCCGTTCCTGCCACGCAACCGTTTCATTCTGTTTTCTGCTGACCGCCTTTGCAAATCCCATCTGCTGGAATGCTTTTGTCAGGCTGTTGCGTGTTTTCATGCCGTTTTTATATCCATGCGCCACAGGAATATAATCTATATGCAGATGCGGCGTTGCCTCATCCAAGTGCATCACACAGTTAAATAAATACAAATTCGGATTGCGTTCCTGAAAGGTTTTTGCATACCGATCCAAAACTTCTATCGCAGCTTTAGCTTCCTCTGTCAGCGTTCCATTTTCATTTGTAACCGGAGTATCCGTCTTTTTTCCTATCTGTACAATATTTTCATAAAATGTCTTTTCCTTGTTGCCAGAATTTTCTATCTCTTTCAGATAATTGTCTTTCTGCCTGTCTTTACGCTTCTGTGCTGCATTATAATCCCGAAGTGCCTGCCCAAAGCATTTCTCATAAGCCTCTCTTAATGGTTCCTGTATGTATATCCGGTTCCAAGCTGTCCTTTCCGTCACCACATTATTGCATATAAAATCCCTGTTATTATGCGTAAGATGTCCTTTCCCTTTTGGAAAAGAAATTGTTTTTGCCGCCAATGCATCACTCTCTTTCTTATATTTTTATGTATCAAGACTAACTACGGTTTTGTTACTTTTGACAAAAGTAACGCCTTATTACTTCTGACGCATACGCATCAGAAGTAAGGCGCTCTCCGAGGGTAGTATTTGCCGCTGGCAAATACCGTCTGCCGGAAAAATCTTCCGACAGACTGCTCATTCCGGCAAAATACAGCCGTCATTCGCTTTGGGCAACAGTACCGAATTTAAGCTTTTCGGAACCGTTCCATAAGCTTCCTTTTCAGAATTGAGTACCAAATATAAAAATTCGGAACCGCCTATTCGCCCATTGCAAAAGCAAACGCCATCATATCCTCGGACAATTCCGACTCCTGCGTCTGCTCCATTTCATCTGCACCAACTTTATCTTCTGAAAGTTCTGCTCCAAAATGAAAATCACGCATATATTCCTTGAAAACTCTGCTCATCTGCTCTGCAAATGCTTCTTGCATCTCTTGAATCATCTTATGGAATTTTTGTTCCAACACCCTGTCCAGCAATTCCGCCAGCTCTCCAAAACTCTGCTCCGACAATTCTAATCGGGAATCCATCACATCATCTGCCCTAATCTGTGTTCCTCTGTCAAGAACCGCCACAAACGCATCAGAAAGCATCTTCCCATAAGAACCGTCTTTTCGTGTCATCCCCTGCAAGTATTCCCAAGTCCTGCGCTGGTTTTCATCTTCCATGCAGAATTTTATATTGCTGCATTTATAGGTCTTTCTCATTCTATAACCCCATTTCTACAATGCCTGTCTGCGCTGTTTCTGCGTTGCAAGATACTCATATCCTTTTGCATTGGCACAGATATCCTCAATAAAAGTTACATTCCCTTTGGAAGCAATACTGCTGTAATGCCTGAGAAGGCAGCCGCCCCCGCCAATCACATACAGGTGCACCAGACTTTCATTATACCCATAGTCAGCCAGCCTCTTTAAAATATCTCCTGCATACCGCTCCGCAATCCGGCTGACTATTTTTGCCACATCATCCGTCCTGCCCTGCAAACCGTTTATCAATATCGGCTCAATCATAATCTCCGGTATGCTTTCCCCTGCTGACTTTGACAGTTCCTTTTGTATTTCTTTCATGCAGATAGAAACACCGAATTTATCCGTCACAAGACTTTTCTCTAATGGTCTGCCGTCAATAATCTGCATCACATTCATCGTACCGTTTCCGATATCCGCTATCATATTAAAACCTTTCATCAAACCAGCATTACATACTGCCGCAAATTCCTGTGGGAACACTTCCACTCCGCACAAATGTACCCTGTAGTTTTCCTTACGGAATGAGAAGAACAACTCCTGCTCCTGCATCAGATATTTTTTAAAATCCGCCGCCTGACTTTTCGCCCAAGCAAGAGGAAGGCCGACAGCCAGCGCCACTTTTGCCTCATGCAGCCCCCGGAATTTCAGTTCCTCTGCTAAGCCTGCAAGCGTAAGGATAAAAAAGTCCTGTGAGTCTGTCTTATTCCCCTGATAAATCAAATGGTTTTCCCCAATCACATAATACTTGTCCTTATATTTGATATAATTCGTGCTGACTATCGGTTCTTCTTCAAAACATTCCACTCCTGTCATGAATACCCTGTGCGCTGTTTTTATATTTCCGTAGCCATGATCCAGCCCGATAATGATTTTTGTATTGTTATATTTCTGCATAATAAATGTCCTCCATATTGTTGTTAATCTTGTTATTGCGTTTTCCATTTTTTCTGTTTACACCGTTTACAAATGGCTGAAAGCCTTAATTTTCCTATATTCTGCTGTAAACGCACCGTTTACAAAAACGTAAACGCGCCCTGTAAACCGTATAAAAAAGAGTTTAAAATATACTGCTATTTAAAAAGGTGTCTGCGCATTATCTGACAGCGGCGTAAATCCCTGTATATCGCTTCTTCGTTTCCAGCCACGCTGCAATCCATACTTTCCGAATCTGTGAGAACTGATTTTCTCCCACCCTTCAATGCAGGTATTCATAATGCTGTTAATTTCCTTAATCTCCCATTGTTTCGGTTCTTCGTACTCATGCCGCAGGGCTTCTCTGTAAATCATCTCGCTGCATACATACTCGTTCGTACAATCGTCCAGCCATGCCTGAATAATTCCCACCTTTGTATCTTCCGGCATAAACTGCTTCTGCATCTCCTTCAGATATTCTTCCATTTCCTTTGACAGCTTCAACTCATGCGGACAATTCTTATAGATAACCATAGCCTCTGCCCATGCCTGCACAATATATTCCCTTGACTCCTTTTCGTCCTCAAGGATATGTTTCTCCACACGCTCCTGACGAACCAAAACAGGCGCAAATCTTCTGTTCCCCGTCCTGTCCAGCGGAAGAAAATCAAGGTTGTTTGATGTGCCAACAAAGATACACTGTCTTGGTCTGTCCTCCGCATAAGTCTGATACGGAATACGATAAGTTTCTTTCTGCCTGCTCAAAAATGATTTAATATCCTCAATGCTTTTTGCATTGACAGTGGCAAGCATTTCCGACATTTCAATAATCCAATGCCCCTGCATTTTGCTGTAAACATTTTCATCATCCATACGTTTCAAATCATCTGTAAACCACTCATCATTGACAGCAAGAAAACGGAAAAATGTAGACTTTCCTGCACCCTGACCACCCACAAGGCAGACCATAATCTCAAACTTACAGCCCGGCTCATAAATCCGGTGTATTGCCGCCATCATCAAAAGCCGCATAATTTCCCTTGTATATTCATTATCATCTGTTCCAAGAAAACGAGGTAACAGACTTGAAATCCTGCTTTTTCCATCCCAATGTAAGGCTTCAAGAAAATCTCTGATTGGGTGATAACTTTTCTCACTTGCTACAATACTGACTGCCTTGTTAATTGCCTTATCACTGGAAATTCCATAATTTGTTTCTATATAACGCTGGATCTGGTACATATCCACATCGGTGATACAGCTTCCGTTTCGTTTCCATGATAGCAGCTTCACAATGTCGGTTTTATTTGTCAGCTCATTTTTGCATATGGCATCTTTTAACAATGGATCTCTGTATAAAATAGTCATGCAGTTTTCGATGGAAGATTTCACATTCCCTTTCTGTGTTCTTGCAAGTGACTCCAGCACATCCTCCACTGTACTCATTTCCATATCAAGCGCTTCCCCGACTGCATCCCATAATTCTTTTTCTGCCTGTGCAGACTTTTCCTGCAATTTCCTCCACCTTCTTCCTATCCATTAAAAACAACTCTTGTCTTTCTGAAATATCTCCCATACACAAAGTATCCAGCCAATAATTGATAAGCGGCTCTGCATGGAGCATTTGTGCATAATCTTCCGAAAAAATAATGTCAGGCGGTTTTCCAATAAGGAAATGATTTACATCATCAATCTCCAAGATGCAATTTCTCAACATATCAATCGTCTGGCTGCACCATTTATCAAAACGCTTTTTAATATGAACTATTCTTTCACGCTCCGCCTTTTCCCTACAGATACGTTCTTTTTCCTGTACGCTTAAATCTTTATTTCCTTTTGTATCAATAGGAAGTACAAAATCCTCTATCAGCTTTAGTGCCGCATCATACTGTGACAGCCCAAACATACGGGAAACATAATCAATCGCATCTCCACCCACACCACAGGCAAAACAGTGATAATTTTTTTCAATTTTCATACTTGGGTGCTTATCATCATGGAATGGACAGCAAGCAGTCCCGTTTCTTTTGACTTTCAGACCATAAAACTCCGCCGCTTGCCTTGCAGTCAGATGTTCCTTTACTTCTAAAAAAATATTCAATTTTACAGCTTTCCCTCCTTTTCATCTGGAAAAGCCTCTGTTATAATAAATCTGCATAACAAAAGTAAAGAGGCTTATCCTTTTTACATTTATTTAGATTAGATTGCGCCAACAATCTAATCCGTTTCTGAAATGTCCCTGTTACCAGCAGGGGCATTTTCATTCTGTCCAATTTCTAACAACTTCTTTACCAATTCCAGCAGCAATTTTTCATCTTCTGTATTACCATTTTCCATCTGCTTCAATATCTTCTCCAAAACTTTTGCAACCCTGTTAGACATATAATTTCCGGCAGTTACCGCCACTTCCTGCCCTAATATGGCTTTGCGGTAATAATCTCCTTTGGGAAGTCCTGATAATATAATCCTCGCTTCCACTTGGGCTTTTTCTTCATCACTCAGCCAGAATGCGATTGTATTACACCGAAATCTGTCCTCACGCTTACACGCCACTTTCCTCACCCCTCTCCACTTTTCCAAGCCTGTCCGCAATTTTTATCTGTGCATCCATAGACTGATGACAATATGTTTCAATCGTAGTCGTTACTTTCCCATGCCCTAACCGTTTTGCAATCTCAACAGGACTGAACCCCATCTGTACGAGCATACTCGCATGGCTGTGTCTGGTACAATGGACAGTTATCTTTTTTACACCTGACAGTTTAATCCCCCGCTCCATTTCATGCTCAAAGAAGCTCTTTGTCCTCCCTGCAAAAAGACGTGTACCTGCCCTTGCCCGATAGAGTGTTGAAATATACTCTTTGATTACCTCCTGTAATTCCTTATGTATGGTAATTATCCTTATGGAACTTTCCGTTTTCGGAGCAGTAATCAAATCCTCTCCGTCAATCCTCGCAAGGGATTCATCAACGGTAATCGTGCCTTCCTCAAAGTTTACATCCTTTACCTGAAGGGCAAGTAATTCTCCCAGACGCATTCCCGTCCAGAATAAAATCTGAAATGCAACCCACGAATCCTGCTTATCCATAATTGCATCCGAAAACTTCTGAAATTCCTCTAAAGTCCAGTATGGTCTTTCATCCGCTCTGCTCTTTCCCATGCTTCCTGCTTTCCGGCATGGATTGGAACGCAGGTCATAAAAATTGACTGCATAATTCAGAATAGCGCTGAGCTGATTATGTATGGTTTTCAGATAAGTAGGTTTGAAGCCTTTCTCCATCATTTCGCCCTGCCATTTTCTTATCATAGGCGCAGTGATTTCATTGATTGGTGTATTGCCAAAGTAAGGCAGAACCTTATCGTTCATCACATACTCTTTCTGTTTCATGGTCGTTTTTCGTAGACGTTTTTCCATATCCGCCTTGTAAATCTCCCAAAAATCAGCCAGTGTCATTGTCGGGTCAGAGGACTGTTGCAATAAGAAATGCGCATACCATTCTTCCGCTTCCTTCTTTGTTTTAAATCCTCTTTTCTGTGACTTCTTTTTTGCTCCTGTCCAATCCGTCCAACGGTACTGTATTCTCCATGTACCGTTTGGATCTTTCTTTGCATTACAACTCATACGCTTGCCTCCTTTGCCGCTCCATACCATTTTTCCCTGAAATACTCCACAGGTATTTTGCCTGCAATTGTAAGAAATCCCCTGCCTGACAAATCCCTGTTCATCTCTCTGAGAATCTTGTAGGATTTTCCCATGCTCACACCGAGCATCTTGGAAATATCCTCTGCATTGTAGTAAATCTTTTCGTTCATGTTATTTCCTCTCTTTCTTATTTTTGTTTCTGTATAGTATCTTTATGTTTCGTTTTTATCATATCGTATCTTTTGTTTCTTGTCAATATCTTTTTTCTTCATTTTTCCCTTTTTATGTGGTATAATTGATTTAGTGCAAAAACTCTACTAAAATTTTAGGAGGCAGACTTATGACTGTTGGAGAAAATATACGCCGCATCCGCAAGGAACGTGGTCTTACTCAAAAACAATTAGGCGAATTAGTTGGTGCAAGCGAAGCCTATATCCGTGCTTACGAAAGCGGCAGGCGCAACCCCAAGCCATCATCCCTTGAAAAAATAGCAAATGCCCTTGCCGTCAATCCGGAGGTACTGGAAAATTCTGATTTTGACATGATTAAAGCCATGCACCGCTTATTCCAGATTGCCCGACAGTACAACGGACATCTTTTTGCGTGCAAAGACGAGGAAGGCAATGATACAGTTGGAATACGTTTTGAAACCTTGACGCTGATGAACGCATGGTGTCAGCGTTACGAGAAATTTTTAGAAGATGTAGAAAAATGCAATGAAATCAAAGATGCAAAAAAGCGTGGGGAGGCTCTCATTAAAGCCGAAACGGATTATGACCGCTGGATGGACACTTATCCCGAACAAAACGGAAATACTTTTTTCGACCTAAGTATCCAGCAACTCCACGACCAAGTTATGGAGGATACCGAACACCGTTTGATAAACAATAAGCTGGATTAAAAAATCTGTACCCAAATCGTACCCACCGCCAAATTAAAAAATTCCCGCAAGCCTTGATTTTTCAAGACTTGCGGGAATTTAACCTCTCACTCGAACTCGGCGTGTTCTTTACTACTCTTAACTATTTTTGTTTAAGTTTCATGCAAATACACGCCCAATTTTACATAAATTACATCATTTATTATGGCTTGCTGATTTTCTGTTGCCAAAATGTTGCCACGCATTTATTATAGCAAAACCCCACAAATTAGCAAGCCATTTTTCAAATGTTACGCAGTAAAAACCTATTTTTGAGGGTAAAGGTATAAAATATCGTTCTGCATTTATTTACGTCCTAAAGACCTTGCAAAATAAGGTTTTCAAAATGGCTAAAGCGTAACAAATCGTTCACCCACTCCTATTTTCTCCTTAACTGCCTTTATTACATGGTGCTAGCACCATGTTCATATCGTTAATAAGAGAATATATTTCCCTATATACCTCTACGAAATATCGCATTGAAAATCACATTTCTGTTTTCAGTAAAGAATACATCTTCATGTCAATGACTTTCCCATTCTTCACAGCATTACTTCTCAATGTACCTTCGTACTGAAATCCTGCTTTTTCAAGCACCCGGCAAGAAGCAGCATTATACGCAAACGGTTCTGCATAAATACGGAGAATATCGCTTTTGCAAAAAACATATTCACAAATCTGCTTTACTGCTTCGGTCATAATACCCCTGCCCCAATATTCTTCCGCAACATAATATCCTAATTCAGCAGTCTGCCTATGTATGTTTTCCTGCCGGAAAACTCCGATACTTCCAACCACTTTGTTATCTACTGTAATTGCAAATGCAAAAGTATCATTTTCATTTGCAGAGAGCATAGAAGAAATATAGTCTGCTCCATCTTGTTCTGTATAAGGATATGGTAATCCGTCCCGAAGATTATCTTGTATCTTTCTATTGGAAAGAGCCACTGCTAAATCTTTTGCATCTGACAATTTCCATTTTCTTATATTGCATTTCATTTTATACCGCCTTTTATGTACGTTGACACCAACTAATTTTTAAGTTTTTTTCCATAACTTCATAGACCAGCTTCACATCATTTTCTAACTCATAAATTCCATGCCCTACAGTTTTATAACCTCTATGCTCATATAAAAACACTGCTGGAAGTGAAGCGTCTAAAACAGCAACATCAAATTTTTTTGAAATTTCCATTTCCAAACAATCCATAATATACGATCCGAAGCCTTGCTTCTGATAAGTAGGCAGCACATATAATCCCGTAATATGATTATTATCAAAGCAGCCCGTTCCAACAATCGCACCATTCTCAAATAATACGCCCATATTTCCAGACGCTATACCATCTAAAATATGTTCTTTACTATGATGTTGGCAAAAGAAATCCACTACCTCTTTGGGATAATACTTTGCATATACCGCTTTAATCGTTGTATATAAAACATTATAAATCGCACTCGCCATGTCAGAAGTCGCCGTTACATATTCCATACTTTCCTCCCAAAATATCTAAATACAAATTTTTCTCTAACCACCTATATTACATAATACCATCATGTTAAAATCATTACTAAAAAATTTATTCTATCTTTCTCGCAATATAGGAATTTATCTGCCTCTCAAATCCTTTGCCATACACAATGATTCTGGCATATTCACATATGGAGCATAATTGGGAATAATATCAAACCCCAATTTTTTATATACAGCACAAGATTCAGCTAATAACTCTCCTGTTTCAAGAATCATCCTTTTATATCCTAATTCCATAGCCCACTCTATCAACAAGGCAACAAGTTTACTCCCTATCCCCCGTCCTTGATATTCAGTATGCACAAACACTCTCTTTAGTTCTATATTTTCTTCATCATACTTTCTTATAGCACCACCGCCAACCACCTTATCATTTTCATAAACAACGATTGCTTCTTTTATTTCATCTAGCTGGTTATATTTCTTGTATTTATCTCTCTTTATCTTTTTTCCCACACGCCTGTCCAAATCAATATCAAGAAGTCGGCAGTTTTCTATAAAATCTTTATTCCTGCCGTCTGTTCTAATAAAATCCATTAAAATCACCTCCATAGCTCAAATTGATAAGTTAGATTATACCACGTTCATTCTCCATTTGCCATAAAAATGTGGAGCATAGCAACCGCCACGCCCCACATTTTTTATCGCTCCAATGCTCTCTCTATCTTCTGTTTCTGCCCTTTCAAATCGTTCTGTTTCTCATACAGACTATTGCGCTCTTTGCAGAGTTCTTTCATGCGCTCCAACTGCGCCCGCACTCCCTCCCGGCAATCCGGCTCTATCTTTTTATATTCCCCGGTCAGATTGCGGATTGTATTATTGTTTTCCTTTATCTGCTCCGAAAGACATACCCAGTCTATCAGATTTTGCACTTCTTTGTCCATTTCGTAAAGGTCTGTATCTGCCACGATTTTAGCACACAGCCGTATCATAACTTTCTTTTCCATATCCGTCATATCCTATCAATCCCCTTTCCTATCGGCTCATTTCAAAGGCACGTTTCGGGCGTTTCTTTGCCCGTTCTGCCTGCTCTAATGCCTTTGACCGTTCTACTATCGACTGCACCTGTTCTCTGCCTAAATGACGCTCCAAACGCCCCAAATCAGACGCTTTTTCCTGCAATCGGTCTATGGTGTCGCTCTGCTCCATGACTTTATCCGTCAAGCGGCTAATCTGTTTCTGTTGTCCGTCCACTTTGGCGGTCAGCTTCCTGCCCTGCTCTGTAAGCTGTACGCACTTGACAGTCAGATTTTTTACCACTTCTTTCAATTTCTCCACAAGCGGAAGTGCCTTTTTATCCCGATAATTCTTTGCGCTCATCAATGCCCCCGGCTCTGCCAACTGCCATTTCACATCTTCATCATAGGCGTGTATATTGCGCTCCATGACTTCCTTTGACTGTACCATTTTGTTAAGTTCCTGCTGTAACTTTTTCTGCTGTTTTTCCAACTTTTCATTTTCGGATAACAGCTTTTCTTTATCCTCTGTCAGCGTTTCCGTCTGCTCTTTCAGCAGATGATTTGTTGCGGTAAGTTCCGACACTTCCTGCCGGATTGCTTCGCCTTCTTTCCGTATCTGCTCCGTTTCCTGCCCTGCCGCTATCTGCTGATGAAGAATATCGTCTAATTCCTCTTTACTGTCGGAGATTGTCTGTTCCAGTTCTGCAACTTCTTTCTGCCGCTCCTGCTTCTCAAAATCAAGTACCGACAAATGCTTGTTATGTGTGCCTAACTGTTTCCACTGTATACCATGCCGCCCCATGACTTTTGAAAGTTCCTGCTTCTCCGCTTCAATCCATTCATTCCATTCCGTCATTCCCCTTGTGCCACCTTTGAAGCCCTGTTCCGACAATGCACCTTTGAGGGAAACTCTCGTATCAAGCCCACGCTTGCTATTACGGATAAAGGGAACAAAATCAATGTGAATGTGCGGTGTCTGCTCGTCCATGTGTAAATGACTTGAAAAAACATATAAGTTCGGATTTCTTTTCTGAAACTGCTCCATAAACTCACATAAAATATCTTTCGCCAACTGCCCCTCACTACTCTGCACGTTCATATCGTCCTTGTTGCCGATTTGGAAGATTACCTCATAAAATAATTTCTCCTGCTTTCCCCGGCGTATCTTCTCATAGTAATCGTCAATCTTTCGGTCACTCCGTTTCTGCTTTGCGTTGTAGCGTTCCAGTGCTTCATCAAAAAGATTGTGATAGACCTCTTTTATATCCGAGTGGCAAAACTCCACGTTATCCCGGCTTCGTTCCTTATCTACATTCTTTGCGCTAAAGGCTCTCGTATTGTGATTGACTGAACCTTTCCCCATCATGCCGCTAATCGTCCTTTCCAATAGACATATCCTCCACATTCTATATACTAATTTTACTGCGCCGACAGGCGCAAGGCTTTGTTACTTTCCCGAAAGTAACGCAAAAGCACTTTCGACAGGCTACGCTCTATCAAAAGTGCCTTTGCGCCCTGCCGGGGGCTTTCCGTCCTAACGGACGGGGCGGCTTTTCGCCGCTTTACTGTTCCCCCATGCGTCGGTTTGCGTCGATAGCGTCGGTATTTTCTATACCGCCCCGCTATCAAAAATACCGTCGCAACCGACGCATATCGTCGCACCTTACTCTTTTTGCTCTAGCCGTTTCAGAATGATTTTCCTCTCATGCCCCCGCTTGTTGTCATAGAAGATACCGTAGTCATTAAGCAACTGGCTGTTCACTACATTTAATCTCCGGGAAAGCACGTTTGCCGATAACTGCATATCCGGCAACTGTTTCAGAAGTTCCGTTGCCGTCCCCTCCCATTCCTGCATTTCCTCTGTCAGAAATTCGTTGATTGCTTCCAGTAATGGATTGGGCGGCTGTTTCCAAAGTTCCGTTTCCGCTTTCTGAAATTTCCAAATACACTGTTCACGGTCAAATTCGATTGTTAATTCTTGATCGGGCTGGTCACGCCCCACAATATCCATGACCGCCGTGTTGTCCGTGCGCTTTTTCTTGTGCATGATAAACGCCCCGTCTGCCGCACCGAGAAGCCCGTTTGTGCCGGAAATCATATCGAAGCTGTCCTCGGACTCCAACTTGCGGGTGTGGTGAACCACCAACAGGCAGACACCGTATTTATCACTGAATGATTTCAGCTTTGTCACAATCTCATAGTCACTGGAATAGCTGTACCTGTCCCCGCCGACCTCACGCACCTTTTGGAGCGTGTCAATGATAATCAGCCTTGCGTCCTTATGCTCTTTGATGAAACCCTCTAATTCTCCGTCCAGTCCCTCATTCAGCGTCTTTGCCTGCGTTGCAAAAAATAAATTGTCCGCACACTCCACGCCAAACATGACGGACAGCCGCCGCTGAAGCCTTGCATAATCATCTTCCAGTGCAAGGTATAGTACCGTCCCTTTTCGGACGGGATAATTCCACAACGGAATCCCCATTGCCACATGATAAGCAAGCTGCCCCATGAAGAACGATTTCCCCACTTTCGGCGCACCTACAAAGAGATAAGTGCCGCCATACAGAAAACCGTCCACAACAGGCGTTCTCGGCGGGTACACCGTATCATACAGTTCTGTCATGGAAACGGTTTGAAGCCCGCCGCCCTGCCCGGATTTCTCCGGGCAATTTGTGTCAAAGCCACGAAAAACAGTGGCTTGCAGATTGATTTGTGCTGTTTCATTTGCTATAATTTCAGTGTGATTTTTCATAATCGGCTGTTTCCCATCTGCGCCAACAGATGATACGGGAGCAGTCGTTTTTCTTTTTTCTGTCATTCTCAATCCTCCTTGTTTTCCGTAGGAAAATGCGACTGCCCTTGCAGGAGCAGATGATTTTCCCTATTCAGACCGTCTAACGTGATTGCGATTACCTGTAACGTGTAGAGCAGTTCGTCATTGTCCGGGCTTATGCTTTCCATGCGCTTCAATTCCTCATGGATTGCCGCCATCTGATTTTTCAGTGCCTTATACACCCTCGGATTGCCCTGCACCACAACGTCCCGGCATAAGAGCCGCCTTGTGATGTAGTCCTGCTTTGTCAGTCCCGACAGTGCCACCAAATCATTCAACAGCTTTGCTTCTTCGTCCGACACCCGGAATGCCACCGTATGGTTGCGCCATCTTCCCTTGTAATCCAGTGATTTTTCCATTTTCCCTAATCCTCCTTTGTCATTCTCTCCATTTCTAATTTCTCCGCCATTTCCGTCTGCACCGTGGGGAATAAGTGGGCGTAACGGTAAGTGATTTTCTCCGCTTCATGCCCCATGCGCTCCCCAATCGCCAGTACCGAAAATCCCATGTTAATTAAGAGTGAAACCGCACTATGGCGAATATCGTGGACACGGATTTTCTTAACGCCCGCCTGCTTCGCCCCTCGCTCCATTTCGTGATTGAGGTAGGATTTTGTGACCGTAAATAAACGCTCGTCCGGCTTGATGTCATAAAGCATTTTGATGTACTCCTGCATTTCCTCACAGAGAAACGGCGGCATTTTGATTGTGCGGTTGCTCTTTTTCGTCTTAGGGCTTGTGATAATGTCACGCCCTTTGGAGCGGTGGAAAGTCTTGCTAATCGTGACCGTCTGTTTCTCAAAATCAATATCAGCAGGCGTTAAGGCAAGAAGTTCGCCGGAACGCATACCGCACCAGTAGAGCATTTCAAACGCATAATAGGAACGGGGCTTATCCATCATGGCTTCGGAGAATTTCAGATATTCCTCTTTCGTCCAAAAGTCCATTTCCTTAACGGCTTCGCTCCCAATCGTTCCCGCCCGCCTTGCCGGATTGTAGGGAAGATTATAAAAGTTTACCGCATGGTTGAATATCGCCGTCAGTTGTGCATGGATTGTCCTCAAATAATCTGCGGAATAGGGCTTGCCTTTCTCGTCCCTGTACGCCATCAATTCATTCTGCCACGCAATCACGTCCTTTGCTTCAATCTCTGCGATTTTGCGGTTCTCAAAGTACGGTAAAATCTTTGTCCGTATCACATGGCTTTTGGACTCCCAAGTGCTTTCCTTGACACGCTGTTTCTTGTCGGCTTCGTACACTTCAAAGAAACTGCCGAAAGTCATATCCAGTTTTGCACCCTGTTTTAACATGGCTTCATGCTCCCACGCCTGCGCTTCCCTTTTGGTTGCAAATCCCCTCTTTTGTGTCTGTTTCCTCTCCCCTTTCCAGTTGGTAAAGCGGTAGATAACCCGCCACGTCCCCGTAGCGTTGTCCTTGTATACAGCCATCTAAACCATCTCCTTCCTATTCGCTGTAACATACCTTTTTATGAAAAAATGTAGCGTTCACACGTCCTGCCACCGTCAGATAGCCCTGTTTCTGCATTTCTGCGTTCAGTTCCCTTACAATCTGATAGGCTTTTGACTTCGACACACGCAGTTCCGCTGCCACTTCCTCCACTGTCATAAATAATTTTTCCGTCATTCAGATACCCTCTCCTTTCTTCATCTTAACTCTTTTTAGTTAAGTTATGCTGATATGATACTAAATAAATTCCGTTAAGTCAAGTGGTTTGCGAGAAAATCTTAACTTTTTTTATTTAAGTTATTCTTGCTATTTCTATTGCACCATGTTATACTGACTTCAACAGATTTGTTTAAGTACAGCCATGCAAGGCTGTACCACTTTTACTACAACGGAGGTTTTATTATGGCAATCGGCAAACGTATCCGCTTTTTCCGCAACCGAAAGGGCATGACACAGAAACAGTTAGGCGAAATCCTCGGCTTTCTCGGAAAGACCTCTGATGTCCGTATGGCGCAGTATGAAACCGAAGCGAGGACACCAAAGCACGACCTTGTAAAAGAAATGGCGGGTATCTTTGATATAAGCACCCACGCCCTCACAGTGCCGGATATTGATACCTATACCGGGCTTATGCACACGCTCTTTGCGTTGGAAGATATGTACGGGCTGAAAATCGGGGAGATTGACGGGGAAATCTGCCTGCGCCTTGACAAGTCCGACTATTCCACTTATACGTCCATGTTCGATATGCTCCACGCATGGCAGGAACAAGCCGCCAAACTGGAACAAGGCGAGATAAGCAGAGAGGAATACGACCAGTGGCGGTACAAGTACCCCGAACTGGACACTTCAAAGCATTGGGCGAAAGTCCCCTCACAGGCGGTCAGCGATATGCTTATGGAAGAATTTCAGAAAATCGAGAAAGAAGAAAAGAAAACATCTAAAAAGAAAAAGCAGAAATAAGCATAAAAAAGACCTTGCCGATATTCAGTTTCCATATCTGAAAATCAGCAAGGTTTTCTTATGCCAATGATGTAATTATTTAGTGCGTGATGTTGAAAATGTTGCCAAATCGTTGCCAACGCCTAAACAAATTTGCTTGCAACCCGCATAAACACTAACTTCTTAAAGCCCGCTTCATCACTCGAACTCCTCGGCGGATAGCTTGAACTGAATGTTTTTTCCTCATTTTTCAAGCATTTATTATCCATATTCTTTAAAAATCACTATCGTTTTTATCTCAGTCAAAATTTTTAGAGCCAAAATAGAGCCATATATACTCAATTAATTATACCAAAATCAATCCACTGAACTTACGCTTTTGCTGCTTTTATTAATTCGCAAATCTTCTTTTTTGCAGTTGCATCACCCTGTTCCAGTAAATCTTCTAATTTTTCAATTAACAGTTTGCTTTTCCTTTCTATATCATATTGCCGTCCTATATTTTCTTCTTTTATCTGTAGGTTCACAAGCATATTATCTAAATCTATATTACCCAATAAATAATCACCATAGCAGATTAAATTTCTATCTACTTGGCTACAATACCCATTTTCTATTTTTTCTTTTACCTTTTCAAACAAGTCTTTATATTCCTTTACACTTGACTCTTTTAATAATGTATACAAAAGCGAACCCGCATTATAATATTGAATACTAAAATCACTTTCTGTTTTAATAACTTCTAACGATTCTTTTAAACTGATTTCCGCAATAACTTCTAATGCTACTTTCTTGATATTTCTATTTGGTGATTTTACAAAATCCTTCAATGCTTCTATATCTTCAATAGAATTGAAAATATATGCAATATTATATTCATCTCTTAAGATTTCTAATGTAAGCAATATGGAATATTCATCTAATCCTTTAAGTTTGTCCCATATTTCGACATTGCTCTCAATCAAGTTTCCTGCACCAGTTAAAAGCGCAATCATTAAATTAGCATTATCTGTATCACTTTCACCAAATGAATTAAATAAAACATCTCTAACGTTATCCCTAAGTTTTGGACTTACCAAATATATTCCCTCTGAATCAAACCCATATTGACACATACAATTCACAATATCTCTTTTTTTCTTTTCGTCTCCCTCTAACCAAAGAGCATACCATTCTTCAAAAATACTATCGTCACTTAATTGGCTAGACAATTTGCACATACACATAATAATTTTGTTGCTATGGTTAGCTTTTAAATTCTCTTGTATAAATTCCCACAATTTCTTTGCCACATCAATATCTAACTGAACAGATATGAAATAATCCCAAATACACCCTTCTAAGTCATCATCTTTACATTCCTTCAAAATTTTTAATATTTTCTTCTGCTGTATTTTTAAACTTTTCGTTTCTCTTAAAACATTAATCGTACTTTGAAGTATCTGCTCGTCCGACCTGTTTAATAATTGAGTAAAACTTAACTTGATAACCGCATCATTAGGGCAATATCTGCACATTTCAATTAAAGAAACCAATAAATCTGTAGATATTTTTACATCTTCTAATAATTTATTAATTGCTTGAATAAATGTATCTCTATAAAACAAGGTTCTCTCGGAATATCCAAAGCTTTCGATAAACTCAATAGTTTCATTTTCATTTTTTGTATTTTCTAACTTTTCTATTACTTGCGCAGTACTCAATTTATATTCTGTAAATTCGTTCTTATCATCTACTATTTCATTAATATCAAAACGTCTAATCAAAACTGGTATATTTTCATTATATTTTCTAGAAGTAGACATATCAGCATACAATTTACCTTTTAAAAATCCAGGCAATTCGCATTTCCCAACAAGAATAGGGATCGCTATAACTTTCTTACCATCTATTTCCTTGTTCATTGCAATATCCAGTTCCTTTTTTACCCATTCTGAATGCACTGAATTTTCTGAAATCAACGCTATCAAAAAATCCATATGATCTAAACCGTCTCTTATTTTTTCAATTAGCGAATCACCCAATCTTATTTCTGACTCATCAATCCATACTTTTATTCCATATTTATCCAATTCTTTAGCAATTTTTCTTGCCATAGGCTTATCCTTATAATTATGGCTTATAAATACATTAATCATCTGTTAGTTCCTCCACAATTTGTACTATCTACCCCTATGCTTTTCTTTCCTTTTTTGCTGTTTCAGTTCAAATTGCCGCTGTTTCTCCGCTTCCCGCTGTTCCCGGCTCACAGTCTTGCGTTCAGTTTTCAACTGCTCCTGTTGTAAATTCAAAGCTTGTTGTGATTTTGTTCCTATCCCGGTATTTTGTACCTGTCTCCGCACTTCACGTTGTACCCGTTTAGGATTGCGACCAGCTTCTTTTACATCAGTTGCCACAGCCGGACTAAATCGCAACTGATAGTAATTTTTCAAAACAAACTCATAAACCTCATAGTCTTTGGGTTCCGCCCCAAACGTAACTTTACACACAGATAACTTTCCCTCTGATACACGTTCAAACACTCCCACCCAAAACGGTTCTTCAAAAAATACTGTCAGTTTTCCTGAAACTTTGTCCATGACAATTCCTCCTTAAAATGATTGTAATGAACAAAGAACGGACGACCCTAAGGAGGGAGGGCTACTTACACCAAATCGGTGCGACTGGACTACCTACCAGTTCTGCAAGATTGTCTTGCGTTGTGTTTTTATCTTTGCCCCTATATATTACCACATAACCGCCTATTTTTCCATAAAAATGTGGTAATCCGCTTGATATTACAAACTGCCACATTACTATTTCCCTTATCTGCATTAACTTACATGGTGCTAGCACCATGTCAAAAAAATAATTAAGGAAATATTTATCGTTCCTATTTCCACTTACCTACTTAATATCATATTTTTCAATCCATTCATACATTGCTTTAACTACGGGTCTTAACCCTTTTCCCATTTCGGACATATAGTATTCGACCTTTGGAGGAACTTGTGGATATTCCTTACGAACAATAAGCCCATCTTTTTCCAACTCTTTTAATTGACTTGTCAACATTTTATGTGTAATTGGCGTAAGCAAACGTTTCAATTCCCCATATCTTAAAACTTCATGAAACGCTAGCATATATATTATTCTTAATTTCCACTTTCCACCAATCATTCCCACAATCGTTTCAAATCTTTCATATCCAAAATTTTGAAGATAGCAAGGTTCTTTTTTCACAATATCACTCTCCTTTTTGATAGTATCACACAAAAAAGTGCGTACTTTTCAAAAAGTATTATATACCATATAATAAAAAATTGAAAGGGAGCAAGGAAATGAAGATTATAATAATAAATGGAAGCTACAGAAAAAACGGAGCAACCGCATTGATACTACATGAAATGTATCAAAAACTGGGAACTTACCCTAACGTAGAAATTCAATTTTATAATGTTGCAGACTTAAATTTAAAATTTTGTGTCGGCTGTTGCAAATGCTACAAAAATGGTAAATGTATTTTTAATGATGATCTTGAAAAATTGTCAAAAAATCTTGGAACAGCAGACGGTATTATAATAGGCTCTCCCACATATGCAAGCAATGTTTCCGGGCAAATGAAAGTTCTAATTGATCGGGGACATTTTGTGATAGAGCAATTACTATTCAGAAAATATGCGGTTAGTGTATCGACATATGAAAATTATGGTGGAAAGGATACTTCTAAGGTATTAAACAGATTATTGTCTTATTCCGGGGCAGCTATTTCTAATTCACTTTTCTTTAAAGTACCTTTTTCTGCTAATCCATTAAGTGGTTCTAAAACATACAACAAAGTAAACAGGGCAATGGATAAATTTTATAATGACATATATAAGCAGAAACCTTATTTATGCCAAAAGGTTAAGCATTTTATAATATTCAGATTTGGAATTTTCCCTTTTGTTATCAAAAAAGGAAGCCAATATCAAGGCGTTATATCTAAATGGAAAAAGCAAGGTATTAAAGTTCTGATATGAGTAAATTATTAGTATTAACACTTAACGAACAGGAAGAAAAAGCGATTAACAAAATCATATCGGCAATCGCTGATTATATACAGATTGAACCTATGCAAGTTGCTCCGGTTTCCATTCTGTCATTTCCGGGACTGGAAATCAGACAGCACCAACGTCAGGTACTGCGTGACGGAAAGGACATCAGCCTTACCCGCCTTGAATACAGCACCCTTGTACTCCTTGCTTCCAATCCGGGCATTGTCCTCACTCGGACACAGATTTTTGAAGCTGTTTGGAACATGGACAGCGATAGTTGCCATTCTAGCATTTCTACTGTGATTTGCAATCTGCGGAAAAAGATAGAGCCAGACAGCAAGAACCCGACTTACATCAAAACCGTGTTAGGTGTCGGCTACAAATTTGACATGAGAAACGCCGGGGAATAACTTTCTATTACTGTCAATCCCCGGCACTTTTTATCTCTCCAATGCCCTCTCTAACTGCTGTTTCTGCCCTTTCAAGTCATTCTGTTTCTCATACAGATTGTTACGCTCTTTGCACAATTCTTTCATGCGTTCTAACTGCGCCCGCACTCCCTCCCGGCAATCCGGCTCTATTTTCTTATATTCCCCAGTCAGATTGCGGATTGTATTATTGTTTTCTTTAATCTGCTCTGATAAGCACACCCAGTCTATCAGATTTTGCACTTCCTTATCCGTTTCGTAAAGGTCTGTATCTGCCACGATTTTAGCACACAGCCGCACCATGACTTTCTTCTCCATATCTGTCATATCCTATCAATCCCCTTTCTTATCGGCTCATTTCAAAAGCACATTTCGGGCGTTTAATTGCCCTTTCTGCCTGCTCTAACGCCTTTGACCGTTCCACTATCGACCGCACCTGTTCCCTGCCGAAATGACGTTCCAAACGCCTTAAATCAACTGCTTTTTCCTGCAATCGGTCTATGGTGTTGCTTTGCTCCATGACCTTATCCGTCAAGCAGCTAATCTGCTTCTGTTGCCCGTCCACTTTGGCGGTCAGTTTCTTGCCTTGCTCCGTAAGCTGTACGCATTTAATAGTCAGATTTTTTACCACTTCTTTCAATTTCTCCACAAGCGGAAGTGCCTTTTTATCCCGATAATTCTTTGCGCTCATCAATGCCCCCGGCTCTGCCAACTGCCATTTCACATCTTCATCATAGGCGTGTATATTGCGCTCCATGACTTCCTTTGACTGTACCATTTTGTTAAGTTCCTGCTGTAACTTTTTCTGCTGTTTTTCCAACTTTTCATTTTCGGATAACAGCTTTTCTTTATCCTCCTCCAGCGTTACAGTCTGCTCTTTCAGCAGATGATTTGTTGTGGTAAGTTCTGATACTTCCTGCCGGATCACTTCGCCCTCTTTGCGTATCTGCTCCGTTTCCTGCCCTGCCGCAAGCTGCTGGTGAAGAATATCGGCTAATTTCTCTTTATTGCCGGAAATGGTCTGTTCCAGTTCGGCAACTTCTTTTGCACGCTCCTTTTTCTCAAAATCCAAAACTGATAAATGTTTCTCATGTGTTCCTTTTTTCTCCCACTCAATATCATGTTGTAACATAATCTCCGCAAGCCGTTCCTTTTCTGCCGCTACCCACTGGTTACGCTCTGTTTCGCTCCTTGTGCCGCCTTTAAAGCCAAGTTCTGCCAGTGCCTTTTTTAATGATACCCTTGTTTCAAGCCCCCGCTTGCTTCCAGTCGTATAGGGTATAAAATCTATATGCAGATGTGGCGTTGCTTCATCCATGTGAAGATAAGCAGAGAAAACTCTCAATGTAGGATTGCGCTGTTGGAAGTCCTGCATATATTTATCAAGTATCTTTGCCGCAAGCTGTCCTTCCTCTGTCTTTGCTCCCATATCGTCTTTATTCCCGATTTGCAAAATAATCTCATGGAATGGCTTCTCCTGTTTGCCGGAACAGATTTTCTCATAATAATCATCAATTATGCGGTCACTTCTGGTCTGCTTCTCATTGTATCGGGCAAGTGCTTCATCAAATAATTCATGGTATACGTCCTTGATATTTTCATTGCAGTATTCCACATTCAGACAACTCCGCTCCGGGTCAGTGTTCTTTGCGTGGAATTTTCTGCTGTTGTGGTTGACAGAGCCTTTCCCTGTCATAACGCTGATTGTCCGCTTCAATAATTTTTCCTTTCTCCCTGTCGGGTAATGAGCGCCGGATACGGCGCATAGCCTTTGTTACTTTCTGCGAAAGTAACGCAAAAGCACTTTTGTCAGCTACGCCAACAAAAATGCAACCCGCAAGCGGGTTTTGCGCCCTGCCGGGGGCTTTCCGTCCTACGGACGGTGGGCGGCTTTTCGCCGCCTTGATACCGCCGCTTTCCGGCTTTTTTCCAACAGCGCAACATTGCAATGTCTATAATTTTTGCAACCTTGCAATCTTCAAGAACGCAATTCCAAGACTGCAAAATTCTAATACCCTGCATTGTTGCGCTGTTGCCTTGCCCGTCCGTCACTGTCTGATTTTATCCAATTCCCAATACCATGTGTTGTTTATCCGTTTTGCCCGGACACCTAACTCTTTCTTCGCATTTTCCAGTGTCCGCTTCGATATGCCCTGTTCGTCTGCAAGACCGAAAATCTCATTGCTCTGCATGGCGTTGTTTGCTTCTGCCAGTTCCCGAAGTAACCGCTTTGCCTGTTCCATTTTATTTGCTTTGGGAGCAATGCCGCCTAACACTTCATCAGCGGTAATCTCATAATCTCCAAGCCATTGAAAACCGTCCTCCGACAGTGCAAATGCTTTTGGGTGTCCGAACGTAGCAAGGTTGTTTTTAATCTGCACCACAGCCCTTGTATTTTCTTCCCCCTCTACTCTGCCGACCAACAAAACACTTCTAGCGACTGCAAAGAAATCAATCGAACCCATTCCCCGGTATGCCGCCTTATTTCCCGCCGCTTTATTCATGTGACCGACAAGGACAATCGCACACTGATATTTCTCTGCCAATGCCGCCAACTTCTTTGTCATGTCCCTTGCTTCATTCGCACGGTTCATATCCATACCGCCGCCCAAATAGGCTTGTATTGGGTCTAAAATCAGCAGCTTTGCACCTGTCTTTATAACGGCTTCTTCCAGCCGTATATCTATCATAGAAAGGGATTTTATCCTTTCGTCAATGACAGAGATTTTCTCACAGTCTGCCCCTGCCTGTTCTAAACGGGGCTTTACCGTATCGGCAAGACCGTCCTCCGCACTCTGATAGATTACATTCAAAGGCTCTGTAAAATTCATTCCATTGTCTAAATTTTCTCCCTTAGACAGTTTCGCCGCTATATTCAGAATAAATGTTGTCTTTCCGTCCCCCGGATCGCCTTGAACAATAGTCAGCTTGCCATAAGGGATAAACGGAAACCACAGCCAAGAAACTTCCTGCGACTGTATCTCTGACAACTTAATCAACTGTAATTCTGTTTTTGTTTCTTCCATAATGCCCTCCATTTCTGAAAAATCGTTGTCACTGGAAGGAACCTCTGCTATACTGATATTGTGAGATTGATAACAGAGGTTTTCCAGTTATCACAGCCCTAACAGTTGCCGCTGTCGGGGCTTTTTTCTTCTCCGTTGGTGCTTCCCTGCCACAGATATTTTGCTCCGTCCAACACCCACAGGATAGCTTTCAACATATCAAGACAGTCATTCCGCATATCTTCCAATCCCTCCGGCGTTAAATCAATCTCTGTCTTTTCAAACGCTTCCGTCACTTCCCGGATATTTGTCTGCATTATCTTTAGTTCCTCTACCAACTGATAAATCAGTTCTTTTTTACCAACCACGCACACCCGGTTATAAATGCAGGAACGGACAAAATAATCTTTCTTAGAAAGTCCGCTTGCTAAAATCTTTGCTTCGATTTCTTCCCTCTCTCTGGGGGAAATGCGAAAGCTGATTGTCGGGTATTTATGCACTCCACTCATTCTTCTTCCTCCCTGCTGTTCTCAATCTCCAATTTATCCGCAAGTTCCCCCTGCTTATTGGGGTATAAATGTGAATAAGTATTTAATGTTGTTTCGATTTTCTCATGCCCCAACCGTTCCGCAATCGCTAATGGCGTAAATCCCATTTCCACAAGTAACGAAGCGTGACTATGACGAATATCGTGCAAACGTATTCTTTTTACCCCGGAAGCCTTGATACCTCTGATAATTTCATGCTCCATATAAGATTTTGTAAAACGGAACATTCTTTCGTCTGCCATAATTCCGTATAAATGTGAAATATACTCCTTTAATTCTTCCGTCAAAAATGGCGGTATCGTTATGATACGCTTGCTCTTTGGTGTTTTAGGCGGTGTGATAATGTCCCTGCCCTCTATCCGCTGATAAGATTTATTTACGGAAATGGTACGCTTCTCTAAATCAATGTCATTATAGGTTATAGCAAGCAATTCCCCAATCCTCATGCCCGTCCAGTAAAGAAGCAGAAACGCCATTTTTGTTTCCGGCTTGTTCTCCACAGTCACAAGAAACTGCTTAAATTCCTGTTTTGTCCAAAACTCCTTTTCCCCGGCGTGGCTCTTTCCGATACTCCCGGCTTTCCTGCATGGATTATCTTTCAAATCATAGTGCCGAACCGCATAATTGAAAATTGCCGACAACTGATTATTGACCGTTTTCAGATATGTTTCCGAATATCCTTTTTTCATCAGCGCATTTTGCCACGCCCGAATGTCGGAAGCCTTAATCTCATTCATGTTCTTTTTCTTGAAATATGGAATGATTTTCAAGTCAATAATGAATTTCTTTGTACGCATGGTATTTTCACGCAGACGGTGTTCCATATCCTCGTAATAGATTTGTACGAAGTTTTCAAAATTGATGTCTAAATTTCTCTGCTGCTGTTGCAGAAAGTCACGCTCCCATTGCTCCGCTTCCGCTTTTGTCTTAAATCCCCGCTTGTTCTTCTTGTGGCTTACGCCCTGCCAGTCCTTATAATAGAACTGGCAACGCCACATCTTTCCGTCCCTTGTCGCTGACATAAAATCTCTCCTTTCCTACATGGCTACGGTCAGACCGTAGAATTTTTCTTCAAAGTATTTTGTCGGGACTTTGCCGCAGATTGTCCGATAGCCCTTTGCTTTCAGTTCCTCATTCAGCCCCCGGATAATCTTATAGGCATAACCCGTTGATACACCAAGCATTTCAGCCGCTTCCTCTGCCGTTACATACATTTTCTTTCCATTCTCCATATAGTCCTGTCCTTTCCTTTTTTATTTTAGGTACACATATGTGACCTTTATGTTTTTATTATACGGTACACTTTTGTGAACGTCAAGTATTTATTTTAAATTTTTATACACAAATGTGTCCTGATGTGATAGAATTTAACTAGGCACTAACGAATATCACAAAAATCGGAGGTATTGGCATGACTACCGGGGAAAAGATTAAACACTTTCGGAATTTGCGCGGCATATCACAGGAAACGCTCGGTCAGCTTTCCGGCATTAATTCCGCCACAATTAAAAAGTATGAGTATGGCATCCGCAATCCAAAGCCCGACCAACTGATGAAAATTGCAAATGCTTTGGGTATCAGTATCAATGTTTTCATGGATTTTGATATAGAAACAGTGTCAGATGTATTGTCTTTGATTTTGAAAATGGACGAGCAATTAGATATGAACTTTGAAGCAGAGAGGTACGAGGACGGAAGTTTCAATCCCGCTACAATCAAAATATCCTTTCAGAACTCCCTGCTCAATCATAAGTTGGGCGTATACATGAAAGCAAGGGAATTGCAGGAGAACCTTTTGAATGATACGGAACGCTTCTCGTCAGAAGAAGAACACCAACGGGCGATTGAAGCACTCTCAAAGGATTTAGACGCTGTTAAGCAGAGTATTCTTGATGACAGTAAGATTGTCAAAAAGGGTGTTAGGGGTATATCTGTAAAAATTTATCCCGAAAATGAATGAAAAATTTTTGAGCAAAAAGTATTGACTTCCACGTAACGTGATACTGTATTCTTTTCTCATAGGAGCAGAATAGATATAAGCCGGCAATCTCTGTCTTGCTTCTTCACAAATTTAAGGAGCTGATAAGAATGCGAACCATAAGCCAAGTTGCAGAATTAACAGGCATAAGCACACGAACACTACAATACTATGACGAGATTGGATTGTTAAAGCCAAGCGAATTGACCGAATCCGGCTATCGCCTATATGATGATGAAGCCTTGCAAAAGCTACAACAAATCCTGTTTTTTAAGGAATTGGGATTTAAGCTGAAAGAGATTAAAGAAATTCTGCAAAAACCCGACTTTGACAAGATCAATGCTTTCAAAAGACAAAAAGAATTGCTTTTGCTGAAGCGCAATCGGACAGACAAACTTATACAGCTTCTTAGCCGCTTAGAGAAAGGAGAGCAATGTATGAGTTTTAAAGAATTTGACCTGTCTGATTACATTACCGCATTAGAGGATTTTAAAAATAACAGCACTGATGATGTTATCAAGCACTGGGGAAGTATTGAAAATTTTGATATGTTTATTCAAAAAATTAAAGATGATGAAGCAGAGGTAGCTAAACTTGCCATTCAACAATTCGGCAGTATTGAAAAATACACCGAAGCCATGAAACATAATTTAGAGCATTTCTCTGAACTCATGGAAACACAACTAACGGAAGAAGTGAAAGAAATTGGAAAACAATCTGATATTCTGTATGGCAGACTAACCACTAATTTGTCAGAAGATGTTTCCTCCCCTAAAATACAATCCATTGTACACGAACTATTGCGGCTTATACAGGAAAATAGCACCAGCGTATCCCTCGATAAGCCCTATATCAATGTTCTTATCGACACATATTCAAGCGATTATATCAAAAACATGACTGATAACAAATATGGAGAGGGGGCTTCTGATTATATCGTAAAAGCGTTCCATTACTACTCGGAGAATAACGCTTCCGAAAACAATTAGAGGCAACAGGCTCTCTCTAAAAAATATATCCCGACAACTAATCATTCTCGCTATGCCGAAAAATAACTTGCCACACTTTAGAGAGCCTTAGTGACATTTGAATTTTCTTGTGGTATAGTGGACTTCCACTTTTAAGAAAAGGAGTTGATGATATATGCCACAGATGAATAAAGGCGGTAAATTTATTTTCGGAAAATCGCTGATACGAGATGACTTGACAATCCATCTCCCAACACAGGCTCTTACAGAGTACAACGCCACAGCAGAGAGAAAAGTCTATCTTTTTACTGGAAGCAAGGTCACTGGTGGCTTTTGTGTGACAAGAAAAGGATTGTTAGAACCGTCAAAGTTAGGACACATTCTTACTGATAATCCGGCTTTACAGAATTATCAGACCGCAGAGGGCGAATTT